>Ga0070728_10006336_pt1 | contig 11259 bp, 10 predicted proteins | sample tdDd471_FD_66723 | JGI IMG/M metagenome (GOLD analysis project Ga0070728, IMG submission 66723) | Marine sediment microbial communities from the Atlantic coast under amendment with organic carbon and nitrate - tdDd47.1 | ecosystem: Environmental > Aquatic > Marine > Coastal > Sediment | place...
AGCGTAAGCGTCAATTCCGTGCATTATGGATCCAGCGTATCAATGCTGCGAGCCGTGAGTGTGGTTTGTCGTACAGCAAATTCATCAATGGCTTGAAAAAAGCTTCTGTTGAAGTGGATCGTAAGATCCTGGCGGATATTGCGGTTTATGATAAAGCCGCTTTTGCAGCCCTAGCTGAAAAAGCTAAAGCTGCCCTGTCTGCGTAAGTAAGACACAGTTCCAACTTTGGAATGCCTTACGAGGGGAAGGGCCGAACGTCCTTCCCCTTTTTTATTTCGTCTTGTGCCAATTTATTATTGGTGAAGCCTGAGAAGATTTGAAAAACTGACAGATGTTCAATTAATCAAATCAGTTAGATAGAAGCGTAAATAAAGAAATATTGTCTCAATAAATTGAAGGTTTAAATAGTCATGGTTTTATTGAGACAATATTTTTTAAGATGCAATTGATTAGGAAAAGGGTATGTCATCTTTAGATGAACTGATCGTAGCGGGCGTAAGTGCCGCTAAAGCTGCCGAGTCACTCGCCGCTCTTGAGCAAGTGAAGGTCGACTACTTAGGCAAGAAAGGTGTTCTGACTCAACAAATGAAAACATTGTCGAGCTTACCGCAAGAAGAACGCCCTGCGTTTGGTCAACAAGTTAATGTGGCCAAACAACAAGTTCAACAAGCGATCAATGAACGCAAAGATACGTTAGAGCAGGCCTCTATCGCTGAGCAACTGGCCAAAGAAACCATCGATGTTACTTTGCCCGGACGTCGCGCAGAAGTGGGCGGGATCCATCCCGTTAATCGTACTCTTGAGCGCATCGAAGAGTTTTTCGCAGAGATTGGTTTTGCGGTCGAAGAAGGCCCCGAAATTGAAGATGATTACCATAACTTCGAAGCTCTTAATATTCCTGGTCACCATCCGGCGCGGGCCATGCATGATACGTTTTATTTCAGCGAATCGTTGTTATTAAGAACGCACACATCTCCGGTGCAAATTAGAACCATGGAAGAACAAAAACCGCCGGTCAGAATTATTGCTCCAGGGCGCGTTTATCGTTGTGATTCTGATTTAACTCACACACCTATGTTCCATCAAGTCGAAGGCTTATTGGTTGACGATAAAACCAGCTTTGCCGATTTGAAAGGTGTGTTAGATGAGTTTTTGAAGCATTTCTTCGAAAAAGATTTAGCCGTACGTTTTCGTCCGTCTTATTTCCCATTTACAGAACCGTCGGCGGAAGTGGATATTCAATGTGTGATGTGTAATGGCGACGGTTGTCGAGTTTGCAGTCACACAGGATGGTTAGAAATATTAGGGTGTGGCATGGTGCATCCTAACGTATTGAAGTCAGTCGGTATCGATAGTGAACGATACTCTGGCTACGCTTTCGGAATGGGCGTTGAGCGATTAACTATGTTGCGCTATGGCGTGAACGATCTGCGTTTATTCTTTGAAAACGACTTAACTTTTTTACGACAATTTAATTAAGCGTCGCATCGAGTTTTTCAAAGCAATGAGTGCTTTGCAACAGAATAATAATTTTGACATTTGACAGTGCGTAAAACAAATAACGTGATTGTCAGCAGTAACAGCAACGGATTTTAGTCATGAAGATCAGTGAAAAATGGTTAAGAGAATGGGTTAACCCTGCAGCGACCACCGATGAGTTAGCCGCACAGTTAACAATGGCTGGTTTAGAGGTCGATGCAGTTGAAGTGTTTGGCGACACCTTAGATGGCGTTGTCGTAGGGCAAATTGTACAAGCTGAACAACACCCAGATGCCGATAAACTGCGCGTGTGCAGCGTCGATGTTGGTGGCGATGAAGCGTTGCAAATTATTTGCGGTGCGCCGAATGCGCGAGCGGGCATTAAAGTTGCGGTAGCAACCATTGGTTCGGTATTGCCGGGTGACTTTAAAATTAAAAAAGCGAAATTGCGTGGTGTCGCGTCGCATGGAATGTTGTGCTCTGAAAAAGAGTTAAATATTTCAGAAGAAAGCGATGGCATTATGGAGCTACCAGAGAACGCGCCCATCGGTGAGTCATTGGTCAAATACTTAGATTTGATCGATACCGTTATCGAAGTGGATTTAACGCCTAATCGTGGCGACTGTTTAGGCATGCGCGGTATCGCTCGTGAAGTGGGTGTTAATCATCAAGCAGATGTTACCGAAGTTGCCTGCGATCCTGTTGCGCCAACCATTGATGACACCATTTCCATCGAACTGGCTGCGCCAGAAGCCTGTCCTCGTTATGTTGGCAGAGTGATCCGTAACATTAACTTAGATGCGCAAACACCCAATTGGATGAAGCAGCGTCTTGAGCGTGCCGGAGTTCGAGCGATCGAACCGTCAGTTGATATTACTAATTATGTGTTATTAGAACTGGGTCACCCGATGCACGCGTTCGATTTAGCGCAAATCGACGGTGGCATTGTGGTCCGCTACGCAAAAGCCGATGAAAAGCTCGTGTTACTCGACGGTAAAGAAGTTAGCCTCACAGAAGATACACTACTGATTGCCGACAGCAAAAAGCCATTGGCCATTGCTGGCGTAATGGGAGGCGAACATTCAGGCATTAATGAGCAGACCAAAGACGTGTTGCTCGAAGCCGCTTTTTTCCAACCCATCGCTTTAGCCGGTAAAGCTCGAGAGTATGGCTTGCACACCGATGCGTCGCATCGTTTTGAGCGTGGGGTCGATTATCAATTGCAGCTCGCGGCGATGGAACGGGCGACTCAACTAATGCTGGATATTTGTGGTGGTGAACCGGGGCCGGTGATTGATCAGCAAGTGGCTGAGCAGATGCCGCAAAAAGCCCCCGTTTCTTTGCGCCGTGCTCGCATTACTCGGCTATTGGGTATCACCCTTGAAGACACTCAGGTAGAAGATATCTTAACCCGTTTGGGCATGACCTTAACCGATAACGGTGAAGGTTGGACCGTTGAAGTGCCATCTTATCGTTTTGATATCAGCATTGAAGAAGATTTAATTGAAGAGTTAGTGCGAATTTATGGTTACAACAATGTGCCATCACGCTTACCACAAAATGACATGGCCATGGTGGCGCGTCCAGAGCATAAAGTTCGTAAGTCAGCTATTCGTAACTTACTGGTTGCAAGGGGTTACCAAGAAGCGATTACTTACAGCTTTGGTGAACCCGAATTGATGCAAAGCATTAATCCGAATGTCCCCTCCATTGAACTCTTGAACCCAATATCGTCTGAGCTGTCTGTGATGCGTACGTCTTTGTGGCCAGCATTGATAAAGGCAGCAGAGTATAACTTTAATCGCCAACAAGATCGCGTTCGTTTATTTGAGTTAGGATTGCGTTTTGAGAACCACGATGAAGGCCTCAAGCAAGTGCCAACACTGGCCGCGGTGATTGGTGGTCACTTACAAGCTGAGAGCTGGGAAGGAAAGAGTCGTCCTGTGGATTTCTACGATTTGAAGGGTGACTTAGAATCTATATTAAAATTAACTGTAAATTCAGGCAGTTATCTGTTTAAATTAGAGGAACATCCAAGTTTGCATCCGGGGCAGTCGGCACGTATTTATCGTGGCAACAAAGCGGTCGGATGGCTGGGTAAACTGCACCCAATGAAGAAAAAATCTCTTGGGTTAGAGCAGGATTTGTACCTGTTTGAGCTGGATTTATCGGCGATTAATAAGAGAAAGTTGCCTAAATTCGCTGAATTGTCTCGATATCCTTCGATTCGACGTGATCTTGCAGTCGTGGTTGACGAGTCAGTAGAAGTGGCGCAACTTATTGATTTAATTAGACAAACGGCTGGAAATCTACTAAAACATATAAATATCTTCGACGTCTATCGCGGTGACGGAGTCGAAACGGGTAGAAAAAGTGTTGCGCTGGCTATGATTTTACAGCATGCTACGCGAACGCTGAAGGATGCCGAAGTTACCGCGATTGTCGATAAGACGGTAAAACAGCTCGAAACCCAACTTGGAGCGGTGTTACGAGATTAAAGCCTTGAGGGGTTGTGTATGGCATTAACCAAAGCGGATATGGCAGAGCGTTTATTTGAGGAATTAGGCCTGAATAAACGCGAAGCTAAAGAAATGGTTGAAACGTTTTTTGAAGAGGTGCGCAGCGCATTGGAAAAAGGCGAGCAGGTGAAGTTGTCAGGGTTTGGGAACTTCGATTTGCGCGACAAGAATCAACGACCGGGTCGTAATCCAAAGACCGGCGAAGAGATCCCAATTTCAGCGCGGCGTGTAGTGACATTCCGTCCAGGACAAAAACTTAAGGCCCGGGTAGAGGCGTATGCTGGAAGCGAGCAACAATAACGAATTACAACCGATACCGGCCAAGCGTTACTTCACCATTGGTGAAGTGAGTGACTTGTGTCAGGTAAAACCACACGTATTGCGCTACTGGGAGCAAGAGTTCCCGCAGCTGCATCCAATAAAGCGTCGTGGTAATCGTCGTTACTATCAACGTGAAGATGTGATGGTGATCCGTCAGATCCGTGAACTGTTATACGATAAAGGCTTCACCATTGGTGGTGCGCGTCAGCAGTTAGAAACGAGTGAAGAGGGCGAGCAAGATAGCAAGCTTTCGGGTGACGTGGTCAAAATGTTGATCAACGAACTTGAAGATGTGGTGCGTATTCTTCGTACCTGATCAATCCCTATACATTCAGTGAGTTATCCAAAGGCAGTCCTCGAAAAGGATTGCTTTTTTTATATAAATCGTTATCATTGCTGCCTCGTTGAAAAGCCCGAGTGGCAGACGAAATCGGAGCGTGGCGCAGCCTGGTAGCGCACTTGCATGGGGTGCAAGGGGTCGGAGGTTCGAATCCTCTCGCTCCGACCAATTTTTTCTCATCTACCAATAGTGAGTGACTTTCTACTCAATCTGAAAGCTTTCTGAAGTTTAGGTATAAAACTTCAATTCAACTGAAGAATAGCTGTTTCTTAATAAAATACGCGTATTGTCAACGAGATCTTTGAATTTTCCTAACTGCAATAATCTTATGGGGCTGCTAAGAGTCGAGAGAATCTAGAGAATCGGTCGAGTTGATTCAATAGACTTAAAGAGTTTGATGGCCTATGTGTTAGATAAGTCCTTATTTTAGATTTGTTCCGGCAGTTGAGTAATGAATATTTCAATTTTTAAACTCAAATGGAAATGAGCAGTATTGAGACAGTTAATAAATACTTTGTTGTGAGATGATAGGATTTAAACGGAGTGCCCTAAGAGTGGTTCATTATCGAAACGACGGGCGAATTATTATCCAAGGTATTTATGGTGTTTTAATGTCAGAGAGAGAGCATTAAGACATAAAGAGGCGCAACCTCAATGGTTTGTAAACCTACTGTAGTCACGGTTGTTTAATGCCATTATAAATAAGCCCTTTTAGAGTTCAAAGGTGGCTTGTCGATACCCTTCAAATAACGTTAGAATTGAAGTGCAAGAATAGATAAGGGAATATCGTCACCTATCGATTCTGTTTATTACTAGCGGAGTTGAATAGACAAACTAAGAGTTTGCGGAATTTTTCACATAAGGTTAATAGTGTAATTTAAACCTTTTCAAGGGAGAATTAGCAATGGACTTCTTCAAAAAATGCAATTAGGACAATTACATAAACAAAGCTTATGCTTAAATTGAAACTACTGATTTTAATGATATTTACGTCCACCAGTCATCTTTGTGCAGCTAAAGCTCCAACTTCTGACGAAGTAGAAGCTGCTGAACGCTATTTCACGTCACCTATTTCGATGAAACTATGGCGAGCAAGTATAAATGATAAAGATGCAATTGATCGTTTTTTCGAAACGCTTGAAGGTAATCATGTGGTTGAGCCGCTTTCATCTAAACCGGAAAGCGTTGTGGTAACTTATTTTGTAAGAGGTTCAAATGAAACGGATTATATGATGCTATCAGGTGGCCCCGATTTTTTTGGGTTACGGTTTAAGAAATTTGCTCAAAGCTCAATATATTTTTGTGTTCAGACCATACCAATCGATGCTTCGTTTAACTTTGGAATTAATGAATTTAAAATTCAATATATGCCAAATAATATAATTGAACAGTCAATGGACCATATTGTGGATGGGGTTGTTGTAGCACCTGACGCGCCAAAAAGTGAATTTTTGACTGAGTCGAAAGAGAATCTATATCTTCCGATGAAAGAAACCCGGATAAAAAGCAAAGCATTAAAAGAGTCTTGGCCAGTTAACTTATATGTACCGCGTGATTTAGACCATTCAAAACCGATCAAACTATTAATACAACTAGACGGAGAAAACTTTAACAAACCGTTTAATTCGTCCAAACCATGGGAAGCATGGACTCCTTTACCAACAATTGTTAATAATTTAGCACTCAAAAATAGAATTGCACAAACGATTTTAGTTTTAGTTCCGAACCAAGGTCAACGTTCTACTATTTTGCTAAAAGATTCTTTTTCGGATTTTCTAGCTCTAGAGTTGCCTGCTAATATTTTGAAAAAGTTGAGTGTGAAAAGCTTTGATGGTGTTTACATTTCTGGACCAAGTCGCGCAGGTTACACCGCGATAAATACTGCATATCGTCATTCAGATATTATCGCTGGAGTCTTATCTCAATCTGGATCATTTTACTACACATTTGACGAACCTGACGCCAATTGGCCAATTTATCCCAAATATGAAGGCCATCTTTTAGAACAGATTAAGTCAAAAAAATTTACACAACAGCGCTTTTATCTCGATGTCGGCTTGTATGATTTGGGAGCCGCGCGAGTTGGCGCTAATCGTCAATTAAAGGATATTTTAAAGTTTAATGGAGCTAAGGTTAAGTACAATGAGTATAACGGCGGACATTCACACCTAAATTGGCGTCAACAAATAAGTACAGGCTTGATATTTCTTCTTAAACCTAATAGTACTACTAATTGACTTTTTAATTTAAAGAAAGTGTTCCATTCCTAAGTTCTAGCAGACTTAATCGATAAGTCTGTCTTGATATATATGCTTATAGTTTTCGTTTTTTCAGTTTACCAAAACCTATAAGTTAATGAACAATAGTTCAAACTCCTCAAATACAATAAAAGTACATTTAAAGTATTAGTGATCAGCCAATGACCATGAACATCATTGACTGATGAAATAAGAAGCGGCATCATCAGTAAAAAGAATGATGGTAAATATTTATGTCGATTGAAATATCGGATAACGAAGTTCATGTATGGAGGGCATTTGATCGTAGCTATGATCAAAAGGACTTCAAATATCGTTATTATCAGCTTCTCAACAGCGCCGAACATACTCGATATCAAAGCTTTAAATTCGACGAAGATAGACATCAATTTCTTGTAACACGAGTGATGTTGAAGAAGGTATTAAGTCAATATGTCTCTCAGATTAAACCCTCACAGTGGTGTTTTGATTATAATAAATATGGAAAACCGAAAATCTCTTCTAATCTGTTAGAACAAGCGGTTCATTTTAATATATCGCACACTAGGGGCTGTATTCTATTAGCTATAAGTATTCGCTGTTCAGTGGGCGTCGATGTTGAGTCGCTCTATATCGATGATAAAGTTCTCGATATAGCACCAGATGTATTTAATACCGAAGAGCTCGACTATCTTAAAAAATCGAACTATAAGTCTTACAAAGCCAGATTTATGCAATTATGGACACTAAAAGAAAGTTTTATAAAAGCCAAAGGTAAAGGTTTGTCAATGCCGTTAAGTGACTTTAGTGTAATACCTAATAACGATTCTTGTGGCAATGCGACATTACATACCTATAATGAAGATTCTACTGACATTTACTCGCTGAGATCTTTTTATCTTAGGAATGATCTTGTCGCTGCTATTGCCGTTCGTACAAATACAAGCAAAAAATTTTTCTTGGAGCATATGTTAGCAGATGAACTAGTAAATGATTAAACCTAATTGATCTCGGTGGCTAGACTTATTTTTTGAGTCGACTCTAATCCGTTTAATGTTTGATTTATTATTAGTCGAAGTTTAATGGATAGTTCATAAATATTCTTATCGATATAAAAATGATCGCCTTTTATATAATATAGCGAAGGTTCTTGGCTAAAGAAATTTCCCCAGCTAAGCAAGTCACTTTTAGTAATATTCCTGTCCTCTGTTCCTCCAAAGATCGATAACGGGCAATTAAATTGAACTTTATCATGGTTGATATAGGTATCAGCAATCGTAAAGTCGGCTCGAAGCAGGGGTAACAATAATTCCATCAACTCTGAGTTTTCGAGTATCTCCAATGGAGTGCCATTAATATTAGCGAGCTCACTCTTGAACTCATCGTCATTTAGATCGAAAAAAGTATCTTCTCTTGGCAATACATGTGGGCCACGGCTAGCGGAAGCAATAAAATGCCTAGGTTTTTCTAACTTTAGTTCATGAGACTTTTTAAGTATTTCAAATGCAACACGAGAACCCAAGCTGTGACCAAACATTATGTATGGGCAAGTGGTGAATTTTGGAAACTCACCCATCAGTTCATCAATCATGTCTTGCATGGTTGTGTGTGGTTTTTCAAAGATTCTATCTGCACGTCCAGGTGGCTGCGCAATGATTAGTTGTACTTCACTGGGTAAAAACTTTATCCAATTAATATAACTTGCTGCACTGCCTCCAGCATACGGAAAGCAAATTAAATTTAATTTGGCGTCAGGTCTTGATTGAGGTAAGAAAAAACTATTGCCCATACATTTAAGTTTGAGATGAACGAAAACGCCGTAGTCTATCATACGAAAGAGAATTAAATAGGCCTTAAAAATTTAATCGATATTTTAATCGCAAAAAGAGAAGAGTGTTTGTTCTCAAATAATGATAATTGTAATTTTAAACTTTTATTTTACATTCTTAGGTGTTAGTTTCGATCTCGAAATAAGGATTGTATCTCAAAAACGGGAAGATAATTTTTCAATAATAAAAGTGCAAAGTTAAAGAATTAACATAATTAAAAATTTATAAAGGAAGTTTTATTTCATAATGAGTTAACTCGTAACGAGTTATATTGTGAATGATTGCTTTTGATTTGGAAGGACTTATTTAAGGGTAATAAAAATGCGCGAGCACATTGACGCTGTTCGTAGTAAAGGGTATAGCATTATTCGTGGAGCTTTATCCTTTCAAGAAGTAGCATCACTCAATCAATCCATTGATCAGTATTTACAGCAATATGAATTAGGCGTTGTATATGAAGATGAAGAGCCGATAGATTCCAATCGTACCGTTCGAGCGATTCATGGCCCTCATTTATACGATCAATCGTTTTTAAATTTAACAAGGAAGTCTGAATTTAAAACTTTATGTCAGGCGCTTGTCGATGAAGAGGTCTATGTACATCAATTCAAAATCAATATGAAGCAAAGTGGGTATGGTAAGCGCTGGCCGTGGCACCAGGATTTTATATTTTGGAATAAAAATGATCATATTGAACATGAGCGCCTACTAAATATTGCGATTATTTTAACTAAAACCTCTCATGAGCATGGCCCGTTATGCGTCATCCCTAATAGTCATAGAATGGGGAACCTTTGCAAAAAGATCGATAGCCAAAGTGCAGGATGGGGTCAAGATGTATCTTCAAACTTAACATATCAAGTCGATCGTCATACCGTTGAACCACTTATTCGTGATAACGGGCTTGAGTTTATTGTTGGTGAACCAGGTGATGTGTTTGTGTTCAATCCACAAATTGTTCATTGCTCGTCGGATAACATTTCCATCGCTGATCGGAGACTCCTGATCATTACCTACAATGCTATAAACAATGCGCCAACACGACCTTCATCTCGTCCAGAGTTTTTGTGTGCAAAAGATGTTTCTTCAATTTTTTCAACTTCATAATTTAAGAAAAGATGCTTAATACCATGTTTAATAGTACGAAACCCTTAATTATTTGTTTGCCGTTTGCTGGTTCCGGTGCTTCCTTCTTTGTGCCATGGCAAAACCTTACTGATAAGGTTGATATTCATCCAGTGCAACTTCCTGGTCGAGAAAAGAGATTTATGGATAGCCCATTTACTGATTGCCATGAAGCTGCCAATGGTATTTTGGAAGAGCTGCAACATAGTTTGTCAAAGGAGCGGGAGCTAATTGTTTTTGGTCACAGTCTTGGTGCTGTTTTAGCTTTTGAGACGGCTAAAAGATTGGAACAGTCAGGATTTAACGTTTGCCGGCTTATTGTAAGTGGCTCACCTGATCCTTGGAATCAACGCAGTACTCGAGCATCTGATTTAGAGTGTGACGATGAATTTGTTGAGCAAGTGATTAAGTTTTCTGAGTTTACTCATCCAGCTCTTGAAGATGAAATGATGAAGGAATTGTTGATTCCAGTTCTAAGAGCAGACGTAACCATGCACGAGAACTATACACCTAAATCAGATTTACCTGCTGAGTTTCCAATTGCAGCACTAAGAGGAAAGCAGGATCTTCTTGTCAGTGATGAACAAATCAGATTATGGAGCAAGGCCACTAAATCAGAGTTCCAGCAGAAAGAGTTTTCTGGATCTCATATGTATTTTGTCGATAACCCAAAACCATTAGTTGATTTTTTTGAAGATGTATCTAGGCCGCAATAGCGTTAGGTTGTGCTATGAGATTAAAAAATAAAGTCGCGTTAATTACTGGTGCAGCACGAGGTATTGGGCGTTCTATTGCTATTAATTTTGCACAGCAAGGTTGTGACCTAATACTGCTTGATGTCGGGCAAGATATCGCCGGTGTTTCTTATTCGCTTGGTAGTGAGAATCAATTAGAACACACGGCAATGCTCTGCCGTGATTTAGATGTCGGGGTGCTTTCCGGATTAGCTGATGTTAGAGATGTAGAACAAATTGAGCTTATTGTAACGGAAGGGCTCGCTCGCTTTGGAAAAATTGATGTTTTAGTTAATAACGCAGGTATTGCAACACCATCAGGTAAGATCGTTCACGATATTGAAGAGTCTGATTGGCAATTAATGCTAGATGTAGATTTAAATGGTGTTTGGCGTATGACAAAGTCAGTCGGGAGAATTATGAGTCAGCAACGAAGTGGTAGCATTATTAATATCGCTTCGACAGCAGGTTTAGTTGGATATAGGTATTTTTCTGCTTATGTTGCAGCTAAACACGGTGTCATTGGATTGACTAAAGCTTCTGCACTAGATTATGCGCCATTAAAAATTCGGGTAAATGCGATTTGTCCTGGTTCGGTGCGGGATGATGATGTGCTCGAAGGAAAAATGTTAGTTGAAATTGCCAAAGCAATTAAGGTCAATGAGCAAAATCACG
>Ga0070728_10006337_pt1 | contig 11258 bp, 6 predicted proteins | sample tdDd471_FD_66723 | JGI IMG/M metagenome (GOLD analysis project Ga0070728, IMG submission 66723) | Marine sediment microbial communities from the Atlantic coast under amendment with organic carbon and nitrate - tdDd47.1 | ecosystem: Environmental > Aquatic > Marine > Coastal > Sediment | place...
TTACTCACTCCCTTTTTGGTCGTAATTAAGACAACTCCGTTGGCTGCCCTTACGCCATATATTGCCGCTGCAGAAGCATCTTTCAATACCGATAAAGTTTCAATATCTGCAGGATTTAAAAAATCAATATTATTGAAATACATCCCATCAACGACATATAATGGATTTGAGTTACCAATGCCCGGATATGATCCAATACCCCTGATGCGAACGGTTGGCTCCGAGCCGGGATCACCTGAACTAACAATCTGAAGACCTGCCACTTTCCCCTGTAAGGCTTGCATAGCTTGCCCTGTTGGCGTTTTAACCAGTTCTTCTGATTTAACAGTTGTTATGGCCGATGTTAGGTCCTTTACTTTTTGTGTACCATAGCCTACCACCACCACTTCATCAACTAACTCAACAGATTCCTGCATCACAACATTAATTAGTGACTGTCCGCTAACAATAATTTCCTGATTTTCGTATCCGATGAAACTAAACACTATAACAGTATTATCCTCTGCTTCAATCGAATAACTACCGTCGATGTCGGTTATTGTACCTTGAGATGTTCCTTTAACAACAACAGAAACACCCGGAATTCCTATATTGTCTGTACCTGTAACTTTCCCTGACAAAGCCCTTGGCTGTGCCATTGTTATTATAGATACGAACAATAGAAGAATGGAATAATAGATTTTTTTCATGCTCTTAAGTTTTTAAAAGTTCGCTTGATCAAAAGTATGGAGCAAAACATGGCTCAAAGAAAAAAGTGCCCCATCATCAACTCTCACTGTTAAAAAAGGCTAAAATGAATTTACACAATTACCTCATCATTAAAAAAAATACCATCATAACATTCTATCATTCTGCTTATTAATTTTATTACTTTTTTACATTGCCTCTTTATTTTATTTGAATTGATAATGCTTGGATGAGGAAAAATCTCTCATTTTTATCTGGTAAATTTCAAAAAATCATGAATATTCCACCTGTTTCTGAAAAATTCTTAATATTATGCACCGTCTGTTAATTACTATAGCCAAACCTCTTTTTATACGTCCTTTCAAAAACTATTTATAATGATCCGCTTAAAAAGACCACTAAGCCTGGTTTACTCCCTTATTTATTTGGCAGTGTTTTCTTGTCATTTAGTTACACTATCGGCTCAATCCATTGTGGCATTTGCAAAGCAAGACTATGGTGCTGCCAGCCAAAACTGGTCGGTACAATGTGATGAATTTGACTATGTGTATTTTGGCAATAGCAGTGGATTACTAGAGTTTGATGGTATTACCTGGCAGTTGCACGAATCGCCCAAAATATCAATAATAAGAGCGGTTGCGGTTGGACACAACAAAAAAGTATATACAGGGGGTTACCGTGAGTTAGGCTATTGGCATCGCGATTCCATTGGAGAGATGCATTACCAATCGTTAACTGACAAAGTAGAATCAAATTTTGAAACAAATGAGGAATTCTGGAATATTTTTACGGTTGGTAAAAAAGCCATTTTTCATTCCTTTAATGCCCTTTATATTTACGAAAATGATCGATTTTCAATTGTAAAACCCGGAGGTTTTATCAGTTTTGCCACCGAGATTGAAGGTCATGTTTATGTGACCATCCTCAACAAAGGGGTGTTTAAACTCGAAAACAATCAGCTCATACCCTTTATTTCAAAAGGAGTTGTAAAGGAACGTTACATCCGTTTTATTGCTGCAGGTAATAGGCCTTACCAATACATTATAGGAACCGAATCGGATGGACTATACAGTTATAACTCACAAAAGCAGACACTCGAAGCTATATACCCAAATCATAAATCTTTTTTAAGTACCAATCAAATTAACCATGGAATAATAAACAAGCATGGCGACATTATAATTGGTACCATTTTAAACGGGGTAATAGCCATTGGTTCTGACGGAGCTATTAAATACCATTATAACAAAGAAAATGGTTTGCAAAGCAACACGGTTTTGGGAATCAGTCAGGATATTCACAACAATGTGTGGCTGGCATTAGATGCCGGTATAGAGTTCATTCCCGATCAGCCTGAAGGTCCGCTTAAGTTCTATTTTGAAGAACAGCTTGGAGCAGTTTACAGTGCAGCATTAATTGATAATGAACTTTTTATTGGAACAAACCAGGGCTTATATAAAACCAATTGGTACCAATTGACAGAGTTTAAATTTGTTGAAGGCACCCAAGGGCAAATCTGGGATTGCACAACAATTGATAATCAACTCTTTGTAGGCCATAACTCCGGTACTTTTTTAATAAACGGTGAGCGTTTCTCCCAATTATCGGACAAAACAGGGGCCTATTGCCTGACACAACACCCTTATCAAAAGAATGTATTGGTACAAGGCACCTACAACGACCTAACTGTTTACCGAAAACGAAACAATTACTGGGAATATTCCAACACCTTAAAAGGCTTTAGTAACCTCATCAGGTTTGTAGAGTTTGATCATTTAGGAAACTTGTGGGCCAGCCATGTATATAAGGGTTTATACAAACTGCGGCTCAGTGAAGATTTAAGCGCTGTTGAATCCATTAAACACTATGGAGATAATACCATAGCCAATAATGGTAGCAGCCTTAAAAAGGCCTTTAAAATTGAAAACCGGATTGTTATAACATCTGGCCAAAACTTATACACATACGATGACTTAAAAGATTCAATTGTTTTATATGAGAGTCTTAATAATGCTTTAGGTGAATACAAAAAAGCCAAACGCATTATTTCTGCAGGCAATCACCAATATTGGTTTATTGCCGAAGCCGGCATTGCCATTTATCGCATTGATGATGATTCGATAAAAAAGATAAAATCCTATCCAAAGAGTGTTTTCAGAGGCCAAATGATACCAACCCATGAAAATGTAGTGCAATTAAATGATAGCAGTGCTTTTGTTTGCCTCGAGAATGGTTTTGCGTTGATTAATACAAATGCCACCAAACACATAAATAATTTCGACCACAATACGCTAAAACTTAGAGAAGCCATTGCCCTTGACAACAGAATGAACCAAAAGAAAATCAGTCTTGATAAAAACCAAATCAACCTGCCTTACCGATTTAACAATCTTAACCTGCGCTACTCTTTCCCGCTTATAAATGGCGAACCAATATATTTTCAATATAAGGTAGATGGATTATATGAAAAATGGTCGCCTTTGTTTGACAAACCAATATTTGAGTTGTCAAGGCTTCCGGCAGGTGATTATATCATTTCTGTTCGCGCTATTAACAATTGGCTTCACACATCAGATGAGCATCACATTACACTTCGTGTAGATGCCCCCTGGTATCAAACCTGGCCTGCCATTATCATCTATATACTCATAACTATTTCTTTATTTCTCATTTCGAGAATGATAACCAGCCGCAAAATTAAACTTAAAGAGAAACGGAAGCGCGATGAGAAAGAAAAAGAACTTATACAGTTACGAAACGAAAAATTAAGCTCAGAGTTATCGTTTAAGAGTCAGAAACTGGCCAGTTCAGCTATGGGAATAATTCGAAAAAACGAATTTTTGTTGACGCTAAAAAGTAAGTTAAAAAAGCAAAAAGAAGCCCTTGGAACACGATATCCCGATAAGTATTATCAAGACATTATTACAAAAATAGACGATAACATTTCGGGGCAGGATGACTGGCAGGTATTTGAGGCCAATTTTGAGCAGGCGCATGAAACCTTCTTGAAAAGTCTAAAAAATGATTATCCAAATTTAACACCAAGCGATTTGCGCTTATGTGCCTACCTGAGAATTAATCTAAGCTCTAAAGAGATTGCGCCACTATTGGGCATTACTGTTCGCGGTGTTGAAAACCATCGTTATCGTTTGCGCAAAAAACTTGATCTGGCACCTGATGCTAATCTGACCGATTTTATTATTAATCGATAAATTAATACTGACGATACAACAATTCAATCAGATGGTATTTGCATTGGTAAAGGCAATCATCGGTGGAAATGATTACCTTTTCCAATGCCATTTGTTTTTAAAAGCTTTTCATCAGGCATTGCCTAAGGCACAGCCCTTCTTTATTTTTTACCACTCCCTTTAAAGTAATCTTCTTTTTCGGCAAAAAGCACGTTAAAAGTGGTTAAACTACCATAAGCACGGGTGATGTACTGCTGAATATGAACTTTCTCTTCATCGTTTAAGGAGGCGGATGAGTTAATGTTCTGCTCCAGAACACGTAGTCGATCGCGTACCATTACTATCTTTTTAAAGAAAGTTTCCATGGGTATTTCCTTTGGCTGAAGCGAGTCACTTGACGGATGAAACATCACCTTCCCACCTATCCATTTTTGACCAAGCTCCACTTCGGCAGGTAAAGAACCATACTCATCCAATACCGAGGCAATGGCTTGACGCAGGTCGCGGGCCGTTACAGTTTCAGGTTTTCCTTCATCCGGACTCTCAATAATCGATAAGTTGGTGCTGGTTTTGGGTATTTCCATCTTACCACCATCCTCAAAATAAACAACATATGCGCCCAGGTTAATTTTAGCAATAATCCCTTCTCCATAACGAGGGTGTTCAACCCGGGTTCCTACTTTTATATCTATTGTATCCATTTAAGTATTTATTTAAATTGTTACTCTATTTTGGCACGATTTTTAATGCACAATTTAGCTAAACAAAATAAAATTTGACCACGATGAAGAAATTATTTATTGCCTTTGCTGCACTTTCAATCATGATGAGTTGCAAAACAACAGAAAAAGCCACAGCCAAAGAAAACCCTGTACAACAAGAAGTCGCCATAGAAACTTTATTTGTTGAAGCCAATCAATGGGAATTAATTAGCTTTAATGGCATGCAACCCGAAGAGGCTGGTTTTAAAATGAGAACTCCGGTATTAACCATTAACATGGCCGAAATGAAAGCCGGTGGTAACAGCGGCTGCAACTCGTTTGGAGGAAAAGCCATGGTTGAAGGTAACACCATTACATTTGATAAGGTCATTTCGACTAAGATGTATTGTGACGGTGTACCTGAGGTTGAGTTTTTCCAAATGATTCAGCAACCACTTAATTATACTGTTAAAGGCGATGTGCTACAGTTTGAAAAAGATGGAAAAGTAATTTTAGAGTACCGTTTGAAGAAAGGTGAGTAACAAGGTTTTAAAAACCAATCCATTTAAATAAACAAAGGGGGCTGAAGCCCCCTTTGACGTTAACAATTCTAATTTATCGTCCCATCAATAGTATTGTTAACACCTTTAGTTATCCTAATTTCATTATGAGAAGCAATGGATTTGCCAACTCTTTTTTTACATCAGTTCGATTATAAGGGTAACAATTACCGGAACCAAAATGGTTAGCACAATGCCACTAAAAATTGCTATAATGCCATAATCTTTGCCTGTGAACTTAACAATTACGGGCAATGTTGTATCCATGGCAGTTGCGCCTCCTGTGGCTATGCCGGCCAACTTACCAAAGTACTTTACAAGTATGGGAACAGCCAGTAATGTAATTATTTCGCGAAAAATATTTGATAATAGTGCAATAACCCCGAGCTCCTGACTGTACATTTGACTTATAAAAATGCTGGAAAGAGAGTAATAACCAAAACCTGCTCCAACAGCCATAGCCTCTAATACGTTAATATTACTTAACAAGGCGGATATAATAGCTGTACCTGACAAACTGCCTAACACAACCGTCATTGGCACCAACACTACTTTAAAGTTTAGTTTTCGTAACACGTAAAAGGCATTTTTATCACTACCAATGCTTATCCCCACCAAAAACATGAGGACAAATAATGCATAAGTGCTTAAGTCTTCGTTTAACAACCACTCAGGAAAAACATTAAAGATCCCGCCTGCCAGGCCAACAGCAAAAAATGCCAGAATAATTAAACTGCCTTTCATTATTGCTCGTCTTTATTGGGTTTGAAAAACAAGCGATAGACAAGCCACGCCAATAAAACACTTCCGCAAACGGCACCAAAGGTTAGCCAAAATGCCTGGTAACCAATGCGCGAAAAGTTGTTAATAATTTCTTTATTTGTCCCAACAGTTATGCCCAATAAGAATAGTAGCAAATATACCGACCAGGTAACTGCGGTATCAACATTTTTACGCGTGGTATCTTTTTCTCGAAACAACCTGCCAATGACAATACCCATGGCAAACAACGCTATTACAATGTAAGAAGTCATGCTGCTAAAATAGTTATTTCTTATTAATACGAAACGAGCCCGCCTAAACGAGCCCGTTTCTTATAAATCCAAATCACACACTATGATTATTTAATCCCATTATACAAGTTAGGGTTTGAATTTTCCTCATCTTCTGGAATAGGATAAAAAAGCTTTTCACTACTATAACCAACACGATCAGCAAATACTTCATCAGCAATTCCCCACCGGCGAAGATCAAAAAAACGATTACCTTCTAGTGTAAATTCCATTATGCGCTCGTGTTTTATCTGTTCAAAAACCGCAGACTCAGTCGAAGCCCCTGCATACTCAGGTAATCCTCTTTTGGTTCGTAACTCATTAATTAGAGTAATGGCATCACCTGTTTTATTTGTTTGATTAAGCACTTCGGCCTGCATTAATAAAACATCAGCATAACGCATTAAAGCTTGATCTACATGACAGCGATTCCATGCGCTGGAAGCATCATTCGGATAGTGCTTTTTAAAAGCAACCGTATTACTACCGCTACCAAATACTTCATCATATGTTGACCCCAAAACATACGGGTTATCATTATAATAAGGATCATTAAAATAGATGGTTCCATACATGCGGTCATCAAACTGACCAATATTTCCAATGTTACCTTCTTTCTTCATTTCAGCTAAAAGCGCCTCTGTGCCATAAACCTCGCCGTAAAAATCCAACTCAGCTGGTCCAATAAAGTAATTTTGCCAGTTTGAATACAAAGCACCACCTTCTACCACAGAAGACATTTGAAGCGCAAAAATACATTCATCACTATTCTCATTTGTGCCATCAAAAAGACTTTCGAAGTCAGTTTCAATCTCATAATCACCATCACCTATTACCTTAGCAAATGCTTTTTCGGCTTCTGCAAGGTAAGTATCTTTTAGAATATCATCTTCAGCAGAACGATACAGGTATGCTTTGCCTAAAAAAGCATAGGCAGCACCTTGTGTAGCTCGTCCAATCTTTGATTTATCCTGTGTATTTAATGGTTTTAATACAGTTGCAGCTTCAAAATCACTAATAATAAAATCCCAGGTTTTATTTCGTTCAGATAAAGGCAAAAATAAATCACTCTGATTTTCTGGATATCCTTCCCGAATAATGATTTTATTAAAGTTATTTATGAGTTTCATGTGGTACAAACCGCGCATAAACTTAGCCTCCGCCATTAATTGCTCGCGTTGCTCATCAGTAATATTGTCTGAAGGTATACCAGGTAACTTGTCAATTACCTGATTCGCATAATTTATACCTCTATAATAGTTATCCCAAAAAAGCAGAATTGCATAGTTACCTTTATCAAAGGTAAAGTGATAGTGATCTGTCCACCATGGATAATTACTGGCATCGGCACCCGGTACCGTCATGTCAGATCTATAATAAGTAATTACGCTTCTTCCTTCAACAAAAGCATCCCAACCAGTAAACATTTCAAGGCGGGAATAGACAGATGCCATACCTGCTTCTGCATCATTATAATCGCGCCAGAAAACAGAAGTTAATAATTGATCTGGCGATTTTTCTTCCAAAAAGTCGTCACTACAGCCGATAACTGTCAATGAGGCGAACATTAATATGATTATATATTTTAAAGATTTCATGTGTTTAAATTTTAATTTCATTTGTCACATGGAACTGTCAAGTAAAACTTCATCATTTCATAAACGATTGAATATCAGCGCCACTTGCACGTTTCATTTTTCTATATTTTTGGATACTAAAAACCTACTTGGACACCTAACAGTACAGATTGCGTTTGTGGATACAATACGCGATCAACACCCGTATTTAAAACACTTGATCGTCCAATCTCTGGATCTAAGCCAGTGTAATCGGTTATTGTTAAAAGGTTTTGTCCAGACAGGTACAGGCGAACCCGATCAACACCAACTTTACTTGTTAACTGCTCTGGAATGGTATAACCTAACTGAAGACTTTTTAGCCGAAGGTAAGCTCCATTTTCAAGAAAGCGTGTTGACTCACGATTGTTTAAGTTTGGATCATTATGAACAGCTCTAGGTATTTTTGTATCAGTATTATCAATGGTCCATGCATTTTGGGTTGATGCCAAAAAGTTTCTTTTAGAATCCATACCTTCCATTTCGAAGCGATTGCCATTGTATATTTTATTGCCACTCACTCCCTGCCAAAACATTGAAAAGTCAAAGCCTTTATAATCTAATCCGATATTGATACCATACTCAAGTTTAGCCAATCCTGTTCCTGAATATGTGCGATCATCAACATCAATTACGCCATCTCCATTCATATCTTTAAATCGAACATCACCTGGCTTTGCATTCTCTTGTAATGGATCGCCACTTTCGTTTACGTGAGCATTTACCTCATCCATATTCTGAAATATACCATCCGCTTGATAAAGGTAAAAAGCACCGATTTCTGATCCTTCTCGTGTTTGCGTTGGCACGTGTGTACTACCAAATTTTAGTCCATCTCCAAATAGTACTTGTTCTTCATCAGCCAACTCTAATACCTCATTTTTAAGCGTTGAAAGCGTACCTGTAAGGGTATATCCTAATTGACCAATATTATTCCGATAATTAAGCTCTATTTCAATCCCACTGTTACGGATTTTGCCAACATTCAATATAGGATCATTTACTCCGGCTGAGCCAGGCATACGCTGCATAACCAACATGTCTTCAGTATCGTTCATATAATAATTGAACACTCCTGACAATTTATTATTAAACAATCCAAAGTCGATACCAATGTTCGTTGAAATAGTAGTTTCCCATTGCAAGTCACGATTTTCAAGGTCGTTTGCAATACTTCCGGGCCAAGGTAGCTGACCAGCACCTTGCACGTAACCGCCCCAGTATTTATTAAGCGTAGTTATCAATGATTGATGGTCATAATATCCCAAAGTGATCTCATTTCCTAACTTACCCCAGCTACCACGTAGTTTTAGGTTAGAAATGATATTTTGGTTTTCCATAAAATTCTCTTCCGAAATTCTCCAGCCAAGGGCAAATGAGGGAAATGTGCCATACCTATTATTTTCACCAAACTTTGATGAGCCGTCGCGTCGAACAGAAGCTTGAACCAAATACTTACCCAAATAGCTATAGTTAATTCGAGCCAAAACTGATGTTCTGTTGTAAACATAGTTTGAGCCACCAGCTGTATACGTACCGCCTTCTCCGGCATCTAAGGTTTTAAAGTTTTTATCTAAAAATGGAACCTGAACCTTATTGCCATCTTCGTCTATTTTGGAGCCTTCTACATTTGCCCACATCCATTCGCTGGTTTGTTTGGTAGCTGTGTATCCAACAACTGCCTGTACACTATGGTTATCAAAGTCTTTGTTAAACTGAAGCAAATGCTCGGCAATGCGCTCTCTCCAATTCGTTCGTTTGTTATAAACATTAGAAAACTGGTAATCCTGCTCCTTAATGTTTATAAGGTACGGAGGGTGAAATGAATTTTCATGTTCATTACTATTTTGAAAACCAAGATTGAGTTGATAACTTAACCAATCAGTAAACTTTAATTTAGTTATTAAGTTACCTACAAAATACTGCACCTTTGTTTCATTTTCGTTGAAATGATCAACACCTATTGGGTTATTGTGCGCAGGTAAGTCGCCATAGGCCTGTCCAAAACCAGAATCCTGAGTCTCGTCATAAACTGGAATGAGAGGAGAAATATGATATGTTTCGCGCAATGAAAGAGAGTAATCTTCGCGTTTAGTTTCTGAATAAGCCACATTACCATCAAATTCGAATCGGCCTTTTTTAATTGTTGTCCGCGAGCGGAAGTTGTATTTTTCAAAACCAGAACCAATTACCGTACCTTCCTCATCGGCATAACCTGCTGACAAACTATAATTACCTAACTCATTACCACCGCTCACCCGTGCTGTATGGTTTTGAATCATTGCTGTTCTAAAAACCTGATTCTGCCAATTAGTATTGTGCGGATAAGCTTCCGGTGATGTTACATATCCGGGCATAGGTTCTTTGTTGGCATCAGAAACATACATATTATAGTTATCAACCATCATTTCATGCACATCACGATAACCCTGTGCATCAAGCAAATCATACTCATTATTTGTTTTCACAGATCCCATGTAGCTTTCAATATCTACTTTGGCCTTACCTTCTTTCCCCTTTTTAGTAGTCACTAATATTACACCGTTGGCAGCACGTGATCCATAAATTGCAGCTGCTGCACCATCTTTAAGAACCTCCATACGCTCAATATCGCTAGGGTTAACAAAATACAAGCTTCCAGGTATACCATCGATAATGTAGAGTGGATTATTGTTTCCAACAGTCCCTACACCTCGTACTTTTACATAAACTCCTGCACCAGGAGATCCACCACTTTTAACAACCGATACACCGGCCATGCGTCCTTGAAGTTGCTCTCCGGGGTTTGTAGTTGCAATTTTTTGTAAATCCTCACTTTTAACACTGGCCACGGCTCCTGTTAAGTCACTTTTCTTTTGAACACCATACCCCACAGCTATTACCTCATCTAAACCAATTGATTCTTCAACAAGGGTAATATCAATTTGAGTGCGGCCTCCCAATACAATAACTTGCGTTTGAAAACCAATAAACGAAAATACAATGCTTTCATCCTGAGAACTAACAGCTAACTCATACTCGCCATCGATGTTGGTAATTGTTCCATTGGTAGTGCCTTGGATAAACACGTTTACACCCGGCAGCGGCTCGCCATTAACGCCAATTACCTTGCCTCTGATGACTTTTTGAACAGCTTGCTGAACCGCTACGGTTGGCTGTTCTTCAAGAATAATGATTATTTTATCATTAATCTTATAAGTTAAACCGGTACCTTCCAATGCTTTGTCAAGCACTTCATAAAGTTGTCCTCCAGTAAAATTTTGTGTTATTTGCTTATCAAGATTTACCTGATCATCCTGATAAAAAATTGTAAATGCAGACTGTTTTTCTATTTCATTAAAAACATGCTGCAAGGTGTTTTGCCCTTTTTTAAGGTTTAGTTTCACATTCTGCGAATAGGATGACGCAGAAATCTGAACCATTCCGAAAATCATTAAAACTATTGTCAGTT
>Ga0070728_10006338_pt1 | contig 11257 bp, 8 predicted proteins | sample tdDd471_FD_66723 | JGI IMG/M metagenome (GOLD analysis project Ga0070728, IMG submission 66723) | Marine sediment microbial communities from the Atlantic coast under amendment with organic carbon and nitrate - tdDd47.1 | ecosystem: Environmental > Aquatic > Marine > Coastal > Sediment | place...
AGCTGGAGCTGGACCTTCGGCGACGGCGGCTCGTCCAGCGCCCAGAACCCCTCCCACACCTACACCGCGGCCGGTGACTACACCGTCAGCCTCACGGTGACCAACGCCGCCGGCAGCGACGGCGAGACCAAGACCAACTACATCTCGGTCACCGATCCCGGCGCCGGTCTGACCTATGCCACCCTGCCCTACAGCACCGGCTTCGAGAGCGGCAGCACCGACGCCTCCTGGACCACCACCTACGACAACGAGGGCCGCGTCCAGGTCTCAACCATCAACAGTCCCCACTCGGGCAGCTACCAGTTGCTCATGGACGACACCGTCAACGGAAGCGCTTACAGCACCTGCGAAGCGCGGTTGCACCTCGACCTGTCGGGCCAGGGCCAGGTCGATCTCGAGTTCTGGTGGAAGGAATTCGGTGACGAGACCCACAGCGCCGATGGCGTCTATTTCTCGGACAACGGCGGCTCGAGCTTCGTCAAGATCCAGGACCTCAACGGCGGCAGCACCAGCAACCAGACCTGGCAGAACTTCGCCCTCGACGTGGACCAGCTCGCGGCCGCCAGCGGCCTCGGCCTGACCTCCACCTTCGTGGTCAAGTTCCAGCAGTACGACAACTACGCCATGACCACCGACGGCTTCGCCTTCGATGACATCGCCGTCACAGCCGGCGCCACGGGCTCGGCACCCACGGCGGCCTTCAGCGCGGCACCCACCAGCGGCACGGCGCCCCTGGCGGTCACCTTTGCTGATGAGTCCACCGACGTGCCCACGGCCTGGAGCTGGACCTTCGGCGACGGCGGCACCTCCACCGCTCAAAACCCGTCCTACTCCTACACCGCGGCCGGCACCTACACGGTGAGCCTCACGGCCACCAACGCCTTCGGTAGCGATGGGGAGACCAAGACCGACTACATCACCGTCACCGACCCCGTCGGCGGCGGCGATTGGGTCACCATCACCAGCGACGATTTCGAGAGCGGCTGGGGCAGCTACAGCGATGGTGGCGCCGACTGCTCCCGCTACACCGGCGGCACCTATGCCCATCAGGGATCGGCCGCCCTGGACATCCAGGACAACAGCGGCGTTGCATCCTCGTTCTACCATACCAACGGTCAGAACGTGGCGGCCTACGTGGAGCTCGAGGTCGACTTCTGGTTCTATGCCTACAGCATGGACAACACCCGGGAGGACTTCTGGCTCCAGTATTACGACGGCTCCTCCTGGCAGACCGTGGAAACCTGGGCCAAGACCACCGACTTCGACAACAAGGTCTTCTACCACGAGACCGTGACCATCAGTCCGGCCCAGTACAACTTCCCGACCAATGCCAAGCTGCGCTTCATGTGCGACGCCAGCGGCAACCGGGACGATGTCTTCATCGACGAGATCGTGTTCCGTGGCCTCACCGCCGCGGCCAAGTCCATGGATGACCAGGCGCCCCAGGCGCCGGCGGTCTACAGCCTGGGCCAGAACTATCCCAACCCCTTCAACCCCCACACCACCATTGCCTTCGCGCTGCCGGAGGACGCCCGCGTCCGTCTGGTGATCTACGATCTGCGCGGCCAGGTGGTGGCCAAGCTGGCCGACCGGGTCTACTCAGCCGGTCAGCACACGGTGAACTGGGATGCCCGTCAGGCGGCCAGCGGCGTGTACTTCTACCGCCTCGAATCGCCCAAATTCACCGAGACCCGGAAGATGAGCTTGCTCAAATAGTCGGAGTCGATTGCATCATCAGGGAGGGCGACTTCGGTCGCCCTCCTTTTCATTGTGCCTGAGAGGAGGTCTCTCATGCGTCCCTCCATCATTTGCCTGGCCATGCTGGCCGCCTCGCTGGCCCATGGCGCCGGCGCCGGACCTTCGGCTGCGGACGAGGATCAGTTCACGGCCCTCCGTGAATCCATGGTCCGCACCCAGATCGAGATCCGCGGCATTCGTGATGCTCGAGTTTTGCAGGCCATGCTGGCCGTTCCCCGGCACCGCTTCATTCCACGTGAGGCCTGGGATATGGCCTATGCCGACACGCCTCTGCCCATCGGTGATGACCAGACCATCAGCCAGCCTTATATCGTGGCCCTGATGTCCGAACTGCTGGAGATCGAGCCGGGGGATCGGGTCCTCGAGATCGGGACCGGCTCGGGCTACCAAGCTGCCGTCCTGGCTGCCATGGGCGCCGAGGTCTACACCATCGAGATCGTGGAGAAGCTGGGCCTGCGGGCCGAGAAGGTCCTCGACTCGCTGAAGTATGATGGAGTGACGGTGCGCATCGGCGATGGCTACCAGGGCTGGCCGGAAGAAGCGCCGTTCGATGCCGTGATCGTCACGGCCGCTCCCGACCATGTGCCCGAACCGCTGCTCGAACAACTCGCCCCAGGCGGTCGACTGGTGATTCCCGTGGGTCGTGGTGTCCAGAAGTTGGAGGTCTACACTCGACGTCTCGAGGATGGCTACCTGGGACCATCCTACGATCGCCGTGAGGTCATCGCCGTTCGCTTCGTGCCCATGACTGGCCAGGCCGAGGATTAACCGAGCACTTCGGTGATGACCTGACTCAGCTGAGTTTTATCGAAGGGTTTATGCAGAGCACCGGCGAAGCCGAAACGCGCCGGGTTGCTCATGACCGGATCGTTGGAATACCCGCTGGCCACGATGCCGCGGACCCCGGGGTCCAGCGCCTGCAGCCGCTCGATGGCAACCTTGCCGCCCATGCCGCCGGGAATGGTGAGGTCCATGATGACCGCGCTGTAGGGCCGGTTCGCCTCCAGGGCTTCCTGAAAACGAGTAATGGCCTGCTCCCCGTCTCCGACCCCTTCAGCCTCGTAGCCCAGGCGTTCGAGCATGCGTTGCAGGAGTTCGCGCACCGAGGGTTCATCGTCGAGGACCAGGAAGCGGCCGCTGCCACGAGACTCCTCCATCACGGGCTGCGGTGCGGCGGTCGCCCGGTCGAGGCTCGCCGGGATCTGGATGGTGAACTCGGACCCCTGCCCAGGCACGGATTGAACGGTCAGCTGGCCGCCATGGCGGGTGATCACCGAGTACGCAATGGAAAGGCCCAGGCCGCTCCCGGTATCCTTGGTGGAGAAATAGGGCTCGAAGATCCTCTCGAGAATGGCCTCATCCATGCCGGGACCATCATCGGCGACCTTGATCTCGATGGCCGAATCCACATTACGGGCCGAAACGCTGACCTGGCCGCCCTCGGGCATGGCCTGCCGGGCATTGATCAACAGATTGCTGAGAACCTGTTCGAACTGAGCGCCATCCACCTCGGCATGATGAAGATCAGGTGCCAGATCGAGATTGCAGGACGTCGTAGTCCCACTGAGAGCCAGTCTGCCGGACTCCTTGATCAAGGTTCCGAGATTGGTGAGTTTCTTACGTGGCGCCCCGCCCCGGGCAAAGGTCAGCAACTGGGTGGTCAAACCCTGGGCCCGTTGGGTGGCCAGACGGATGCTGGTCAGGCTCTCGCGATCCTGATCACTCAGATCGGTTCCGACCTCCAGCACCGAGACATGACCCAGGACGACGGTCAGCAGGTTATTGAAATCATGGGCCAGCCCGCCGGCCAGGACACCCAGCGACTCGAGTTTCTGGGTCCGGATCCGTTCGTTCTCGGCACGGATCCGATAGGTGACATCCCGGAAGGCCAGCACCATCCCCGAGCCCGCGGCCCCGGCCAGGGGCGACAGGGAGAATTCCAGGGACCGCGGCACATCATCGGGCAGGATGAACTGATAGCCGAAGTGCGGACCTGTCATCCCGCCAATTCCCGGCAACAGGGCCTCCAGATCGCGACCGGGCAAGGACCCCGGCTCCTGGGTAAGGATCAACTCGGCGGCCGTATTGCCGAGCACGATGCGCCCCTGGCCATCCACCGCCAGGACTCCATCCGAGATACTCTCGAGGACGGCGCTCAGGCGCTGGGACTCGGCACGGACAGCCTGCTCACTATCAGCCAGAGCAGCAGTCCGGGCGATCACTTCGGCCTCCAGCCGGCCCGCATACTTTCGCCCTTGAACGGCCGTGGCGATGAGCAACAACATGCCCGTGATGAATGCCACACCCAGCAACTTGAACCAGACCGCTTCATGGAAAGGCGCCTGAACCTCGATGGGTTGTGACGAGGCGACGCCACTGGTCCGGCCGAGAAGATCCACGGCCTGGACATGGAAGGTGTAGGAACCGGGCGGCAGATTGGTGTAGCGGATGGACTGGTAGGGCCGCATCTGGGCCTCGCTCCAGTCACTGTCGAATCCCTCGAGGAAGGTCCGGAAACGCAAGCGCTTCTCATCCAGGAAGGACGCGCTCCGGAAATGGATCACCAGCTCTCCAGGCCCAGGGGGCAACTCCAGGGTCTGGTCTGCTGCATGGCGACCAGTGCCGGTTTCCAGGGCCTCGATCCAGATCCCGAGTTCAGCACCGGACCGATCCACCAGCCGCCCGTCATGAATGGAAACACCGCGATCGGTTCCGATCCATAGACGGCCCAACCGATCGAATTTGAAGGCATCACGATTGATCTCGCTGCCGACCAATCCCTCCCGCACGTTGAACTGCTGCAGCCGAGCACCATCCCAGACGTAGACCCCTGCATCGGTGCCGAACCAGATGGACCCCTGGTCATCTGCGGCCATGGCATAGATCGGCCGCTCGATCAGGGGTCCATGCTCACCGAGGGGGACGATCCGATCACCATCGAGCAAGCCCAATCCCCCGGCTGTCGCCACCCAGATGGCACCGCCCGGCCCGTCGAACACCGTGTAGGTGCTGCTGAGGAGACGATCGTCGGGTGCGATCCAATGGGTGACGGAGGAATCGGTGACCCGGTAGATCCCCAAACCGGCAGTCGAGATGTAGATAGCCCCGTCGTCCAGGATATCCAGCCGACGAATGGGCAACTGCCGGCTTTTCCCATCCTTCCGGACATCCACGTGCCGGATGACCCCGCCATCACGTCGATAGAGCCCCAGGCTGCTGCCGATCCAGAGGCGGTCCTGTTCATCGACCTTCAGAGCATTGACATGCTCGGGCGCACGCTCGCTGATCGAGTGCCAGCGAAGTCGCCCGGCGGGGTCGATGGACACCAGTCCAGCCTCACCCATGGCGCCCCAGATCGTGCCATCGGCCGATTCCTCCAGGCAGTTCACCCGGCTCCAGGACTCTTCGGTCGGGATGATGGGGAAGGGTTGCAACGGGTCGGACATGAACGTCAGGCCATCTTCGTGGCCCACGACCACGGTCCCATCTTGCCGCTCGAGAACGGCACTCACCTCGTTGTCCAGCAGGCCGGTCGTGCGCGTGTAGCTGGTGAATCGGCGGCTCACGAGCTTGCTCACGCCACGCATGTTCATCATCCAGATCTGACCACCACGGTCGGCCAGCAACTCCGTGGCACCATTGCCGAGCAACCCATTGGACGTGTCCAGCTGCTCCAGCCCCAGGAGCGGGTGATAGTAGAATAGATTGTGGAGATCACCGACATACAGCCCACCCTCATGATCATGGGCCGCCGTGACACCTCCTGCGGGGATGATAAGCGACAGCTCCGGCAGCTGCTCCTCGATGGTGAACGCCCCGGCCGACAGGGTGCCGAGCCAACCCTGGCCGACGAGGCGCAGGGCACCCGTCTCGGCCTGGGGCAACGCGGCGTAGACGATTCGATCCCCCACCGGTTCGACCCGTTGAACGACCGCATCGGACTCGATATCGCTCACGAAAAAAAGGCCCTGATCACTGGCCACGTAGAGCTTGTTCTCAAGCCACACCAGGGAATGGATGTGCGCTTCCGGGTCGTCGAGGCGGACGGTTCGCCACCGGGATCCATCCCAGATATGGATGTCGCCAATGGCGGTGGTCACTGCCAGGAGAACCGCGCCTCCGGATGATCGGCCGCAGGCAAGGTCGACGGTGACTCCCAGGGGAACCGCATAGGGTGGCAGAGGTTGCCAGTGGTCGTCCTCGAAGATGGTGACCCTGATGGGAGTCCGGATGGACAGGGAATAGACCTGCCCCTGATGGTCGACCGCCATGGCTTGCTGCTCCGTGCCGGCCAGGCCGTCCTCTTCGCCGTAGGCAACCCAGTCCTGCCCATCATAGCGACCGACGCCGGTCCGGGTGGCGAACCAAAGCCGTCCCAGGGAATCCTGCACGCCATGATGGACCGCACTGCCGGGAATCCCGTCGAGTTCGTTGTAGTGGTGGAAATGATAGGTTCGCGCTGTTGCTGGAGTGCTCAGCAAAGGAAGGAGCAGAATGAGTCCCAGGATGATGGGCAATGGTGAGGGGCGAAGGACCATTGATTTCCCGTGGTTGTCAGGAAGTCTCCAAGCAACGATGACGGTCAGACCTGAACCAACGACGGCAAAGTTAATCCACAATTAAAGGTCGGACAAGGCCATGTTTCCTGAGCATCACCTGCCTGTAGCGAGATGGTCAATCAACCTCTCAGATCACCATGAAAACGGCGACCAGGAACACGACGGGAAACACGAAACGGCAGCTTCGGTCGAGCTTATGACGCCGGTCTTCATCAAGACGTGACCCCACCAGATTGACCAGCATGGTGGCCGCGATGGCCAGCAACGCGATCAACATGAGGCGATCCATCAACGTGAAGTAGGGGAAGCGCGGCAGCGAGCCCGCCACGATGAACTGGTAGGCGATGATGGTGAGCATGCCCGTGGACGAGATGCCCGCCCGCCGGCCCAGCTGCTCCGTGCTCATCCAGAACACCACCCAGGAGAGCATCACGATGATGGCCATGGGCAACATGATCTTCCACACGTAGAAACCGGCTTTGCGCTCGATGGAGATGTTGAAACTGAGACGGTCGTAGGTCAGGCCCTCCTGCTTGCGTAGCACCTGGCCAGCCTCGGTGGTGAGGTCGACCAGGGTCCACTCGGGCATCTCGAAGCTGTCGTCGAAGCCGGTGAATTCCTCGGCCGAACGGAGAACCATCTGTGTCGTGGGCCACATCATCGACTCGACCCGCATGGGCAGAACCTGGGTGTCGAAGGGGAACTCGTGGAAATCGAGGGGAGCCCGGAGCAGCATCCTCATCCGTGCCCGGACGTTCACCGTGCCGTCCTGGAAAACGGTCATCCGCAACTCGCCGAAGTCGGGGCTGGCGGCCAGGTTGATCGGCTGCATGGCAGGCCACCAGAGTCGACGGAGTTCCTCCTCGGCGGGACCGGCCACCAACGTGAACTGGGTCGGCTCACCTTCGGCGGGTATGAAGGCCCGGGCGGGATCGGTCCACCGCGAGATGATGTCCGCCTCGATCTGGAAGGTGCTGTTCTGCTCGTTCAGGCTGGTGACGTCGACCACGAAGACGCCCAGTTCGACCGGGATCGGCTCCTCGGCCTGAACACCGTTGGAGAGCGTCATCGCGAACAGAAGAATAGCAGACCAGCGTAACCAATTCATGGACCCTCACTCGCTTTCGATTCGGTTCAACCAATGATGTGCAGCGCAAGATAAGGCACCAGGTTGAACAAGAAAACCCCGAGCTTGAATGTCAGGAAACTGCGGTAGTGCACCGCGTCGAACTGTTCCACCGACATCTTGAACCATTTGCTGTGCATCCGATAGATCCAATCGTGGCCCAGGACGAGTATCAGCCAGTAGACCAGCAGCATGCCCATGTTGATGAGCGTGCACCAGGCGAGGAAGTTCCTCAGCATCTCGAAGGTCATGATGAAACTCCTTCTCGTGGGACGAGTAGTTCAGTACGACATCGGGATCGCCCACAATCTACCATCATTTCGATGCTAACCACTCCCGCGATTCCCGTGTCTATCAAAGAAAGCCACCCAAGTTGAGACCGGGAGCCGACCGTGCACTTCAGCGACCACGACCTGATCGACGAGATCCTTGCCGGCTCCCACGCCGCCTTCGAGCGCCTGATCAAGCGTCACGAGGAGCATGTGTATCGCATCGGTTACTCCTATGCGCGGCAGGTCGAGGGCGCCCTGGACATCTCGCAGAACGTGTTCCTCAAGGTCCACGACCGGCTGGGTTCCTACGACCGGCGGTCGGCCTTCCGCACCTGGCTCACACGAGTAGCCCAGAACGAGAGCGTCAACTGGCTGCGCAGTCAGCAGCGGCACACCGGGCATGAAGAGCTGACGCCCGGCAACATGCCCTCGTATCAGCCGGTCCAGGAATCCGCGGTCCTGCACCAGGAGAACAAGCGGCTCCTCCTCGACGAGGTCCACCGGTTGAATCCGCGCCAGAGTCAGGCGTTGACCCTGCGCTACTTCGAGAACATGGCGCTCCGCGAGATCGCCGCCGTGCTGGGCTGCAGTGAGAACCAGGTGAAGAGCATCCTCTTCCGAGGCATGCAGAAGCTGCGCCAACGTCTTCCCCATCAGAATCACTGGGACCAGGAGCTGGAATCATGAATCAATGCCACCCCTACCAGAGCCTTCTCGAGGACCTTCTGGCTGGCACCATCACCGCGGCCGACGGCGATGCCTTGCAAGCGCATTGCTCGGAGTGCAACGAATGCGCCGAAATCCTCGACCTGCATGAGCGCCTGCTGGCCCTGGGAGCCGAGATTCCCGCTCCCGACCAGGACACGCTGGATGATCGCCGGGAACGCATCCTGGAGCAGACCATGGCTCATCGCCGGGCGGCTGGGCCAGCAGCGCCCGAGCGCCCCCGTTTCTGGAGCGACCTCGCTCAACTCTGGCAGCAACACCCGGCCGCCGCCATGCTGGCCACCGCGGCCGTTCTATTGGTTGTCGTGTTCGCCGGTCGCTGGAGCGTGAAACCATCGTCCTTCGACGACGACCTGCTGCTCCAGGCGGTCCAGCACCAGGCCGCGCAACAGGCCGGTCTGGCCGAGTACTGGGATGCGCCCTTCTCCTTCACCAATGTCTCGGTTCGTCAGCGTCCCACCGGACAGCTGGCCCTGAGCTTCGACGTGAGTCGGCACATCGACTTGCAGACCCATCAGAACTCGGCCCTGGCCAAGGAAGTGCTCCTCCACGCCATTCTCGAGCCCTCGTCCCTGGGGTCGCGCATGGGCGCCATGGACGTGTCGGCCCAGATCGAGGACCGCCGCCTGCAGGACGCCCTGGTGCTCACCATGCACCACGATCCCAGCCTCACCGTGCGGCTCAATGCCCTGTCCTCCCTGGCTCGTTATCCGTACGACGGCCAGGTCCAGGACGCGCTACTGACCACGCTGAGCAATGACCAGGAAGTCCAGATGCGATTGCTGGCCCTGGACCAGCTTGGCCGGCAGCATGTCGGCCTGGAGACCATCCGCAGCGCCCTGGGCGAAGAGGCCCTGAGGAGCGACCCGGCCATCCTGCAGCGCGTCTCGGCCATGAATGCTTCATCCACACTGAGTGACGAATTCTAGACGGGTCGGCCCACCCGTTCATTGCCCCGAACCAACGACCACGACTGAGGAGACGAAATCATGAATGCCAGGACAATCATCATCATCGGGCTGACCCTGACCACGGCGCTTGCCGCCAGTGTCGCCCTTGCCGCCGATGAATGGACCGAAACCATCGCGGTCGAGCCAGGTCAACGGATCGAAGTCAAGGCCCGCGCCGGCGGATCGCTGGAGGTCGAGGCCTGGAATCGGGATTCCGTGCGGATCACCTGCGAGGACCGTACCAACGATCTGTCCGACTATGATTTCAAGCTCAGGGAGACACGGAGTGGCCTGAAGTTCGAGGCCATCCTCACGGATGACGACATCCAGAATATTAGCCTGCGTATCCACCTGATGGTGCCACGCGAGTTCGATATCGACCTGGAGTCCGGCGGCGGTGGAATCACCATCGACGGCGTCACCGGCACCTTCGAGGGCCGTACCGCCGGCGGCGGCATCACCCTGACCAACGTCAAGGGCGAGGCCGACCTGAAGACCGGCGGCGGCTGGATCGGCATCTCCGATTCGGAGCTCGACGGCAAGGTGTCCTCCGGTGGTGGCGGCGCCCTGGTCGAGAACGTCGTCGGCGACGTGCGCGTGACCTCAGGTGGCGGCAATGTCGAGTACAAGAATGTGCGTAAGGACAGTGGCGACCTGCGGGCACCGGGACACCTCTCAGCCAAAGGTGTGAACGAGGGCACAGTGATGTACTCGTCGGCCGGTGGCGCCATTCGCGTGAAGGAAGCTCCCGAGGGAGCCGTGGTGAAGACCGGCGGCGGCAACGTCACGGTGCGGAACGCCGAGAAATTCGTGCGGGCCAGCACCGGCGGCGGCAGCATCGCGATCGAGGTGCGTAACGGCATCGTGGAGGCCAGGACTGGGGCCGGCGAGATCGAGGTCGAAGTCGATGGCGGATTCGGTCACGCCGATGTCGATGATGATGCGATCTACCTCACCACCGGCCATGGCGACATCACCCTCATCCTGCCCGAAGACCTCTCCATCGAACTGGACCTGGATCTGGCCTACACCCGGAACAGTCGGCACGATTTCGAGATCATCAGCGACTTCGATATCGATGAGGAGCGGACCCAGGAATGGGATACGGAGCATGGGACGCCGCGGAAGCACGTGTACGGTACGGCCGAGATCAATGGCGGGAAGTACAAGGTGGTGGTGCGGGTTGTGAATGGGGATATCAGGGTGGAGACCCGGTAGTTTTCATTCGCTGACTGATGATGAGAGCCCCGGCCATTGGCCGGGGCTTTTTTCTGTGGGAATAGGGTGGCTGGCTGGTGGGTAATCTGGCTGGGGTCTGGAGAAACGGATGAAGGCGACAGGAGCATGACCATGGTGAACGAGAAACAAGAATTCGAAAAGGCCAGGCGTTCAGCCCACACTCTCGCCATGGTCAATGTCGTTATCTGGGCCCTGGCCATCATCGCCATGGTCTTCTTGATGCAGGATGCGCCGATGGTGAAGAAGCTCTTCCCGATATTGGGTGGGGGCGTGGCGGTTGGGGTGGCGTTGATTGGGGCTGTTGCTCGGGTTGGGTGACGGGGGCTACGGATTTACTTAAATCATTTTATGACAGCTATTTAATTTATTTATATCTTGCTATTTTCGCCTTGTTTTCGCATACTATTGAGACCTCCCCTACATCGCCCTTTCCATGGAGGAATCCCATGACTGCTGTTGTGTTTGTTGCTGCTCGTCCGGCTCGTGAGGCGGACCGGTCTTTGCGTACTTCTCTTGCTGCCATGACGGAGGCCAAGCAGTGTGCTGTCTTGTGGTTCGCGGATATCATGCGGCGGGGGTTGTTTCGTGCGCTCGGGTATTCTTCGATCAATCAGTATGCGATTCAGG
>Ga0070728_10006339_pt1 | contig 11256 bp, 9 predicted proteins | sample tdDd471_FD_66723 | JGI IMG/M metagenome (GOLD analysis project Ga0070728, IMG submission 66723) | Marine sediment microbial communities from the Atlantic coast under amendment with organic carbon and nitrate - tdDd47.1 | ecosystem: Environmental > Aquatic > Marine > Coastal > Sediment | place...
TGGGCTTCCAACGAATTGGCGTGGCTCGCATACATCATCTGCTTGGATGCGCCGACCGCCTGGCCGGGTTTCGAGGCGAGCTTGCGGGCGAGCTTCGCCGTTTCCTCGCCGATATCGGCCTCCGGCACGACCCAGTTGACGATCCCCAGCCGTTCGGCTTCCGCGGCATCGAAGCGCTCGCCCATGATCGCCAGTTCCAGCGCCTTGCGCACGCCGACGATGCGCGGCAGGTGATAGGTTCCCGACCCGTCGGGGCTGGCGCCGATATTGACGTAGGAAAAGGCGTAATACGAAGTGTCGGCGGCGATCGCCAGGTCGCAGGCCAGCATGAAGGACAGCCCGGCGCCGGCCACCGCGCCCTCGACGCTCGCCAGCACCGGCTTCGCCATCCGCTTCATGATCATGATCATCGGATGCAGCCCGTGCACCCGGCGCTCGAAGGCGATCTCGCGCTCCTTGCCGCTCATCTGAAGATAGTCGTTGAACGCCTTGATATCGCCGCCGGACATGAAATGGCCGCCGGCGCCGCGCAGCACCACACAACGCACGGTATCATCGTGTTCGAGTTCCTCGAGCGCATCGTACATGGCGGCGCGCATCTCGACCGACAATGCGTTGCGCACCTCGGGCCGGTTCATGGTCAGGGTGGCGACGGCGTCTTCCCTGGTCAGCAGCAGATGGTCGGTCATGTAAACTCCCTTCAGCTTGCCGGTCAGTACGATTTCGGCAGGCCCAGCACCCGTTCGGCGATGAACGAGGATATCAGTTGTTCGGAGACGGGCACGATGCGGGTGATCAGCGATTCCCGGAACAGGCGCTCGACATGGTATTCCCTGGCGTAGCCCATGCCGCCATGGGTCAGGACCGCGGTCTGGGCCGCATTGTAACCGGCGCGGGAGCCGAGGAACTTGGCGGCATTGGCCTCGGCGCCGCAGGATTCGCCGGCATCGAAGAGGTCTGCGGCGCGCATCGCCATCAGCCAGGCGGCCTCGAGCTCCATCCAGTTCTCCGCCAGCGGATGCTGGATGCCCTGGTTCATGCCGATAGGCCGGCCGAACACTTCGCGCGAGCCGGCATACTCCGCCGCCCGCCTCAGCGCCGACTGGCCGATGCCGACGCCTTCGGCGCCGATCAGGATGCGCTCCGGGTTCATCGAATGCAGGATGTAGCGGAACCCCTGCCCCTCCTCGCCGATGAGATCGCCGTCGGGGACGAACAGGTCGTCGATGAACAGCATGTTCGAATCCACCGCCTTGCGGCCCATCTTCTCGATCCGCCGCACCTCGATCCGCGCGCGGTCGAATTCGGTGTAGAACAGGGTCAGCCCGTCTGTGTGCCGTTCGACGTCCTCGCGCTTCGTGGTGCGCACCAGAAGCATGATCCGGTCGGCGACGCTTGCCGTTGAATTCCAGATCTTGCGGCCGTCGATCCGGTAGCCGCCCTCGACCTTGCGGGCGAAGGTCTTGATCGACGAGGTGTCGAGCCCGGCATCGGGTTCGGTGACGCCGAAGCTCACCCTGTGCCGCCCCTCGATGATTGGCGGAAGCCATTCGGCCTTTTGCGTTTCGGTGCCGAAAACGACGATCGGGTGCGGGCCGAACATGTTGATATGAACGGCGGAGGCCGCCGACATGGCGCCGCAGCGGGCGATCTCGTTCATCATCACCGCCGCTTCGCGAACACCGAGCCCGGAGCCGCCATATTCCTCCGGCATGGTCAGCCCGAGCCAGCCGGCCTCGGCGAGCGCGCGGCAGAAATCGCCGGGGAATTCGCCGTCGGTATCGCGGGCGAGCCAGTACTCGTCGTCGAACCTGGCGCAGATCGCGGCGACGCCGGCGCGGATCTCGGAGAGGTCGTCGTCGAGGTCGCGGAACATCTTCGAGCCCTTCGCGCTAGCCGCCGAGCGCGTCTTCGAAGCCGGAAAAGACGGTGAACTCCTCGACCTCCTGCCGCTCCGTCCGCCAGGAATTGACCGGGTGATCCTCGTCCATGTAGCCCATCGACATGCCGCAATAGAGCTGCTGGTTCTCGGCCAGCTTCAGGTGTTTGCCGACGGTCTTCGGCCAATGGGCCCAGGCCTGCTGCGGGCAGGTGTGCAGACCGTGCCCGCGGGCGGCGAGCATCACCGACTGGATGAACATGCCGATATCGCCCCAGGCACCCTTGTCCATGATCCGGTCGATGGAGAAGAACAGGCCCACCGGCGCCCGGAAGAAACGGAAGTTCTCGACGAATTGTTGCGTCCGCCCGGCCTTGTCGCCGCGCTCGATGCCGACCGAGCCGTAGAGCTGGCGGGCGACGGCGTATTGGCGGGCGCGATAGGGATCGCCCATGCCCGGCGGGTGGATGTAGTATTCGGCCCCCTCGCCGCCCGGAAACAGTTCCGGCTGGCAAAGGATCTTTTCGGTCAGCTCATGCAGCGGCGCGCCGGTCAGAACGTGGACGAACCAAGGCTGCACATTGGTGCCCGAGGGCGACCAGCGGGCGGTGTCGAGAATGTCGCGGACGATCTCGAACGGCACCGGCCGGTCGAGAAAGCGGCGGCAGCTCTGCCGGGTCCTGATCGCTTCGAAGACGTCCATCGGCCCTACCTTTCACGCGGCGCGGCTGCGGCGAGGATGCGCTCGGCATTGCGCCGGTGCGGCATGTCGAGCATCTGGCCGTCGAGGGAGGCGACGCCGTGGGCGCCGCCTTCGAGCGCCTCCATCACCCTTCTCGCCCAGTCGACCTGGGATTCGGACGGGGTGAAGGCCCGGTTGATGACCGGCACCTGAGCGGGATGGATCGCCGCCTTGCCGTCCCAGCCGGCGCGGTAGCTCATCGCGGCCTCGCGCGCCAGTCCGTCGGGGTCGGAGAAGTTCACGTAGACCGTGTCGATGGCGAGCGCACCCGCCTCCTTGGCCGCAAGGAAACACACATCCCGCGCCATCCGGAAGATTCCGGTATACTCACCCTCCTCGCGATTGGCGAAGGCGCCGATATCGGCGGAGATGTCCTCGGCGCCCCACATCATCGCCGCAAGGCGCGGATGCGACCAGTCCGAGCGCATCAGGTTGCGCAGGGCGCGGGCGGATTCGGTGGCGACCGGCATGATGCCGATCGACCCTGCATCGAGGCCATGGGCCGCCTCTCGGTCCGCCAGATAGCCGGAGACGAGGTCGATATCGGCGAGCGAGGCGCATTTCGGCAGCAGCACCGCCTCGGGCGCATGCGGCACCAACGCGTCGAGATCGGCTTCGGTCAGCCCGGTGTCCAGGGCATTCACCCGCACCAGCTTGCGGTTGGGGAAATCCTTATCGAGCGCGGCGGCGGTCACCTCACGGGCGCGTTCCTTGTTGGCGGGAGCGACGGAATCCTCGAGGTCGAAGATCAGCGCGTCCGCCTCGCCGCCGCAGGCTTTGGCGATTTTTCTGTCGCTGTCGCCGGGGACGAAAAGCAGGGAGCGGTACATGGGCGTCAGCCTTGCGGGCGCTTGTGCATCAGTCCGGTGCGGGTACACCGGGCGACCAGCACGTCGTCCTGGTTGAAGGCCTCGTGCAGGAAGACGACGATGCCTTGCGTCGGTCGCGACTTGCTCTCGCGCTTGCTCACCACGGTGGTGCGCGCATGGATGGAATCGCCATGGAACACCGGATGCGGGAAGACCACATCGGTCATGCCGAGATTGCCGACCGTCGTCCCCAGCGTGGTGTCGCCGACGGTGAGGCCGACCAGAAGGCCGAGGGTGAACAGCGAATTGACGATCGGCTGGCCGAATTCGTTGCCCTTGGCCTTGTGGAAGTCGATGTGCAGCGGCTGCGGGTTCATGGTCAGGTTGGAAAACCAGAGATTGTCGGTTTCCGTGACGGTCCGGGACAGGTCGTGGTCGAAGACCATTCCCTCCTCGAACTCCTCGAACCAAAGTCCCGCCATGCCGCCTCCCCGTTACGGCCGGTTGTCGCGGTTCGACCCCGCGTTCCGGCTTCGGCGAATTCCTATCGGCGCCCCCCGATCCTGTCAACGGCGCGCGCCGGCTCTCGCTGCCGATTGCCAGCGGCAACCGCCGCCGATAACGTGTGCGCCCCATGATCGAGCCAGGCCAAATGCATTTGCGGACCCCAAGCCCCCCAACCGCCCCGGACCGGCGGCAATGAAGATCGTCGAAGCGGCCGATCTCGATCTGTCGGCCTATATCCGCGCCGGCGACATGGTCACCTGGGGCCAGGCCTCGGCAGAACCGCAGACATTGGTCGAGACCCTGATAGAGCAGCGCCACGATCTCGGCGGCGTCGACGCCTTTGTCGGCCTGTCGCTGTCGGGGCTGCTAAAGCCCGAGCATTGCGACGCGATCCGACCGGTCTCCTACGGCGCGCTGGGCACGACGCGGGCGCTTCAGGCGGTCGGCAAGCTGCGGCTGATCCCGGCCCATTATTCCACTCTGCCCCATCTGATGCGGTCGGGCGCCCTGCCCGTCGACGTGGCGCTGGTGCAACTGAGCCCGCCGGGGCCGGACGGCAGTCATAGTCTCGGCTTCTGCGCCGACCTGATGCAGGCGGCGCTCGACCGCGCCCGGGTGGTGATCGCCGAGATCAATGATCGCGTACCCTGGACCCGCATGGGCAAACCGTTCGACGCGAGCCGGGTCGACGTGGCCATCGAGGTATCGCGGCCGGTGGCGGACCGGGAGCCGCCGGTTCCGGGCGATGTCGAACGGCGGGTTGCCGAACACGTGGCCGGCGTCATCCGGGACGGGGCGACGCTGCAATACGGCGTCGGCGCGATTCCGGCCGCGATCTTCGAAGCGCTGCGCTCGCATCGCGATCTGGGGCTTCATACCGGGCTTCTCACCGAGGACGTGATCGACCTCTACGAATGCGGCGCGATGACCAATGCCCGAAAGCCGGTCCATACCGGCATCGGCGTCGGCTCGCTGGTGATCGGCGGCGAGCGCGTGCGCCGGTTCCTCCATGACAACCCAGAACTGGAGCTGCATCCGGTCGAGGTCACCCACAACCCGGCGATCCTCGGCCGGATCGATAACCTGGTGGCGATCAACTCGGCGGTGGAAGTGGATCTCTACGGACAGGTCAACGCCGAGCGGCTCGGCGACCGCCATGTGGGCGCGATCGGCGGCCAGGTCGATTTCATGCATGCCGGCGCGGTCGCCGAGAACGGGCTGTCGATCATCGCCATGCCGTCAAGTTCCGGCAAATCCGGCGCCAGCCGCATCGTCTCTCGGCTCAATAGTCCGGCGGTGACGACCGCGCGGGCGGATGTCGACATGGTGGTTACCGAACACGGCGTCGCAGACCTGCGCGGCAAGACCGAGGACGAGGTCTCCGCCGCCCTGATCGCCATCGCGCCGCCCGAGCACCGGGACGCGCTGCGCGCCTCATGGACCGGTTGATTGCAAGCATTTCAAGACGGATTTCCCGATGACAAACCCCGCCGCTCCCGATCTCGCCCGCATCCTCAATCCCCGCTCGGTGGCGATTATCGGCGCATCGGACGACCCGAGGCGGATCGGCGGGCGGCCACTCGCCTATATGCACAATCACGGATTCGAAGGCACGATCTACCCGGTCAATCCGACCCGCGACACGGTCCAGGGGCTGAAGTCCTATCCGTCGATCGCCGAGATCGATGGCGCAATCGACACCGCCATCATCGCCATCCCCGCCCGGCATGTGAAGCAGGCGATCCTCGATCTGGCGGCAAAGGGCACCAAGGGCTGCATCGTCTTCTCTTCCGGGTTCGCCGAAATGGGCGAGGAAGGAGCCGAGGCGCAGCGGGAGATCGCGGACATCGCCCGGCGCGAGGACATCCGCATCCTCGGGCCCAACTGCCTCGGCGTCCTCAACGTCCATGACGGCTTCTACGCCACGTTTTCCGGCTCCATCGAGTGGGGCGAGCCCTTCAAGGGTGGACTTTCGATCGTCACTCAGTCGGGCGCCTTCGGCGGGCACCTCTATTACATGAGCCGGCAGGCGCGTCTCGGGACCCGCTACCTGGTGACGACCGGCAACGAATGCGACGTGCAGGTCGCCGAAGCGATCCGCATGGCGGCCGAGGACGAGAAGACCCGGGTGATCCTCGCCTATTCGGAAGGCATCCGCGACGGCGAGATGCTGATCGGGGCGCTGGAAACAGCGGCGGAAGCCGAGAAGCCGGTGGTATTCATGAAGGTCGGCCGCTCCGAGGTCGGAGCGAAGGCGGCAAGCTCGCACACCGCCTCGCTGACGGGCGAGGACGCGGTGATCGACGCGGTGCTCAGGCAATACGGCGTCCACCGGGCGCGGACCACGGAAGAACTGATCGACGTGGCGGCCGCGACCCTTGCCCGCAACCGTCCGCAGGGGCGGCGGCTCGGGTTGATCACCATTTCCGGCGGTGTCGGGGTGATGATGGCGGACGCGGCCGAGGACTATGGTCTCGACGTGGCGCCGATGAGCGAGGAGGCGCAGAAATCGGTCACCGACCTTTTGCCCTTCGCCGCGCCGGCCAACCCGGTCGACGTCACCGCGCAGGTGCTCAACCAGCTCGATCTGATCCCGAAATTCTTCGGCACCCTGCTGGATAAGGGCGGCTACGACGCCATCGCCGCCTTCTTCACCACCGCCTCGATCACGCCGGCCACGGCGGGTCCGTTCCTCGAGTCTCTGAAGCGGCTGAAGGCCGAGTATCCCGACGCCTATCTGGTGCTGTCGCTGTTCGTCGACGGCGAACTGGGCGACGACTACCGGGCGCTCGGCTATCCGGTCTTCGAGGACCCGTCGCGGGCGATCGCGGCAATCGCGGCGGCAGCGAAATTCGTCGAGAGCTTCCGGCGGCTCGCCGGCCGGACCGTCCCCGCCCTGCCCGCTTCGCGCGGCCTGCCGGCGGGCGCGATCGGCGAGGCGGACGCCAAGCGGATCCTGGCCGAGGCCGGGATCCCGGTCCTCGACGAAACCCTGGCGCGGACGGCCGGGGAAGCGGTCGCGGCGGCGGGCGAGCGGCCGGTGGCGATGAAGATTGTTTCGCCTGAGGTGCAGCACAAGACCGAAATCGGCGGCGTCCTGCTCGACGTCGCGGGCGCGGAGGCAGTAGCTGCAGGCTTCGAAACGCTCAGCCAAAGGCTCGCGCAACACGCCCCGGATGCGACTCTCGACGGTATTCTCGTCTCGCCGATGGTCGAGGGCGGCATCGAGACCATTCTCGGGGTCAGCCGCGATCCGGTCTTCGGCCCGGTGGTGATGCTCGGCATGGGCGGCATCCTCGTCGAGGTGCTCAGGGACGTGAGCTTCCGAAAAGCGCCGTTCGACGTCGCCGAGGCGCACCGGATGATCGACGAGTTGCGCGGCCGGGCGCTGTTCGACGGCGCGCGCGGTGCGCCTCCCGCCGATATCGAGGCGCTGGCGGAGACCCTGTCGCGGCTGTCTGTCTTCGCCGCGGCGGAAGCCGACAGCCTCGAAAGCGTCGACATCAATCCGTTCGTGGTCTTCAAAACCGGCAAGGGCGGGGTCGCGCTCGACGCGCTGATCGTGCCGCGCGGCGAAGGCTGAGCCATTTAGACATCGTATTTAGAGGCGACCATTTGGCCGATTTCGTTTTCGCTTCCGTCTGTTACCTTGCCGCCGGCGATTTGAGGAAACAGGAATGATCGAGACCCATAGAAGCCTCGTCGACGCATCGGAATGCGACGCCAACGGCCATATGAATGTCAGCCATTACGTGCATCGTTTTTCCGAGGCCGGGCAGAACCTCCATGCCATGAACGGCAGCGGCGACATTGCGTACCGGCCGGCCAACCGTCACTTCCGCTTTCACCGCGAACTGGTCGAGAGCGCCCGCACCCTGGTCCTCTCGGTCGAGATCGGCGCCGGCGAACAGTCCGGCCAGATCCTGCACGTGATGTCGGACGCCGATCGCGGCTTCATCGCGGCGACCTGCCTCGATGCGGGCCTTCCCGTCTCGGCCCCGGACCTGCCGCGCACACAAGGGGGGCCGCCGGCCAAGGCGAAGCCGCGCAGCATCCCCGAAGGGCCTTATGAGGCCGTCGACACCGCCGCGCTCGCGGACGGCCGGCTGGCGCTCGTCGCCCACCGCAACCGGGTCCGCGCCGACGAGTGCGACGAAGGCGGACGCATGCGGGATGGCGACCTCGTCGGCCGCTTCTTTTCGTCCGCCAGCCAGCTCTGGGCGTTCATCGGCTTCGACATGCGCTGGTTCGGCGACAACGGCTATGGCGGCGCGGCGGTGGAGATGAAGCTGACTATCCACGAAGACATCCCCGCCGGCCGCGACTATGCGATCCATTCCTGGGTGCCGCGCATGTCGTCGAAGATGCTGGCGCTGTCGAACCAGATGGTCACCGTGCCAGGAGGCCGGCCGCTGGCGTCGATCTCGGCCAATTCCATCGTCATGGACCACGAATCCCGCATGGCGGTCGAGATCCCGGAAGACTTCCGCAAGAGGCACGCCGCCCGCTTCGGGGCACTCAAGGACATGGCGGTCTATTGACGGCCCGGTTTATCAGCAGCGAGATTTACCGGGCGACGGGCTACGGCCCCAACCATCCGCTCGGCATCGCCCGCATCGGCACCGTGCTCACCCTGTGCGAGCAACTGGGCTGGCTCGCCCAGAGCGGGCCGGATGCCTATGTCGACAGTCCGACGGCGACGCTCGACGAGATCCTGAAATACCACGATCCCGACTATGTCGCGGCCTTGTACGAGGGCGAAACCAACGGGCCGGTTCCTACCGCGAACCGGGCGAAATACGGCATCGGGACGATGGAAAATCCGATCTTCCAGGGGCTTTTCAAGCGCGCCTCCACCGCCGTCGGCGGCTCGATCCTTGCGGCGAAGCTCGCGGGCGAAGGAGGCATCTCCTATCACCCCTCCGGCGGCACCCATCACGCGATGCGCGATCGCGCCAGCGGCTTCTGCTATTTCAACGATCCGGTCTTCGCGGTCCTCACCTTCCTCGAAGCCGGCCTCGACCGGGTTCTCTATGTCGATGTCGACGCCCATCACGGCGACGGCGTCGAGGCGGCGTTCGCCGGCGACGAGAGGGTGTTCCTGATCTCGGTGCACGAGGAGGACCGCTGGCCGAATACCGGCGCCCTCGACGATCGCGCCGGCGGCAATGTCCGCAACCTGCCGGTGCCGAAGGGGATCAACGACACCGAGTACGACCGGCTGATGGCCGACGCGGTGCTGCCGCTCGCGCGCCGCTTCGCGCCTGAGGCGGTGGTCGTGACCTGCGGCGCCGACGCGCTGGCAGGCGATCCCCTCTCGACCATGACGCTCTCCAACACCTGCCTGTGGGACGCGGTGCTGGACCTGACGACCCTGAGCAAGTCCACCGTGGTGCTCGGCGGCGGCGGCTACAATCCATGGACCGTCGCCCGCTGCTGGACCGGCCTGTGGGCGCGGCTGTCCGGCCGCGACATCCCGGATCGCCTGCCGCCGGAGAGCGTCGCTCTGCTCGAAAGCCTCGAATGCGACCTCGTCGACGAGGAGGATGTGCTGCCGGACTGGACCACCCGCCTGGCCGATCCGCGAAACGACGGCCCGGTGCGCGAGCGGATCGGGGAAATCGTCGAGACGGTGCTGGCGGTGGGGTAACGTGTTATCGTTTGCCCTCGCCTTTCCATTTGAAATGCGCGTCGAATGATGTAAATATTAGCATTAGCGAATATATGGGAGGCAGGATGTCGTGACCGGCTGGCTTGACCGAATTGGCGCGATCGAGGATCTGGAGGATGCCGAGTTCGACGCCGCGCTCGTGGCCGAGATGGAGGCCGCGGCGTCTGGCGCGCTATCGCGGCCGATCCGGTTTTCCACCCCGACCTTCAAGGAATATGACAGCACCGAACTGAAGGGCTGCGGCAAGAACAGCTTTCCCGCCTTCTCGATCACCGCCGGCGCCTGCGCGCTCGATTGCGACCATTGCCAGGCGAAGATCCTCGAGCCGATGATCCCGGCGACCAAGCCGGAAATGCTCGACCGGAAGGTCCGCGACCTGATCCTGCTGCAGGACCTGCAGGGCTTTCTGCTGTCCGGCGGCTCGAACCGGCGGAACGAAATCCGCTACGAGCGCTTCTATCCGGTCATCGAGGGCCTGAAGCGCGATTTTCCGCACCTCAAGATCGCCATCCATACCGCGCTGACCGACGAGGCCGGCGCCAGACGCATGGAAGCGGCCGGCGTCGACACCGCGATGATGGACGTGATCGGAGCGCAAGAGACGATCCGCGACGTCTATCATCTCGACCGCCCGGTGGAGGATTTCGAGGCCACCCTTGCCGCCCTGTCGGCGACCTCGATGGAGCTTTCTCCGCATATCGTCATCGGCCTGCATTACGGCGAGATCCGCGGCGAGGCGACGGCGCTCGACATGGTCTCGCGCTATCCGGTCAACGCGCTGGTGCTGGTGGTGATCATGCCGTTCTATTCGAAGCCCGGAACCTTCCGCACGCCCGCCACCGGCGATGTCGGCCGGATCTTCCTCGAAGCGCGCAATCGGCTGCCAAACCGGCAGGTGCTGCTCGGCTGCGCCCGTCCGCCGGGCATGCACAAGCGGGTGACGGACGCCTATGCGGTAATGGCCGGACTCGACGGCATCGCCTTCCCCGCCGAGGGCGCGGTGGCGGTGGCGGAAACCGTCGGACGCGCCTACCACCAGGAACATGCCTGCTGCTCGATCAAGATCGGAGCCGATCTGGGGAAGGGAACGATGCGCGCCCCTTCATGCGCGGCGTGAGCGAAGCGGTCACGACAGATATTCTCGTCTGCGGCCTCGGCCCCGCCGGCGCCTCCGCCGCGGCCGAGGCGGCGAAGGCCGGTGCCCGGGTGCTCGCCGTCGAACGCAATGCGAAACCCGGCCTGCCGGTGCAATGCGCCGAATTCGTGCCGATGATGATCGGCGGCGAATTGCCGCCCCTGGGCGAGGCGCGGGTGCAGGGGATCGACCGGATGCTGACCTTCGTCGGCGGCGAGAGGGCCGACCTGACACCCGATTTCCAGGGCCACATGATCGACCGGGCCCGCTTCGACGCCGATCTCGTCGCCCGCGCCGAGGCCGCCGGCGCGCGCTGCCGATTTGCCTCCCCGGTCCGTTCGATCTCCCGCTCGGTCTCCAGTTCGGGCATCGTCCATCTCGCCGACGGCACCGCGATCCGGGCCAAGGTCATCGTCGGTGCCGACGGGCCCCGTTCCCCCGTCGGCAAGGCCATGGGCGCGGAGAACCGGGAACTGGTCGAGACCCGGCAAATCACGGTCGACCTGCTCGCGC
>Ga0070728_10006340_pt1 | contig 11256 bp, 9 predicted proteins | sample tdDd471_FD_66723 | JGI IMG/M metagenome (GOLD analysis project Ga0070728, IMG submission 66723) | Marine sediment microbial communities from the Atlantic coast under amendment with organic carbon and nitrate - tdDd47.1 | ecosystem: Environmental > Aquatic > Marine > Coastal > Sediment | place...
CACGGCTCGGTGGCGAAAAAACGATTTCAAACCGAATATATCCACTCATCTATCAAGCTCCGCAGATCCTGCACGGGGGTTCCCCATGTCCCAGTTCCGAGAGCTCAACTTCGCCCTGGGCGAGGATGTCGACCTCCTCCGCGCGCATGTGCGCGATTTCGCCCGCAAGGAGATCGAGCCCCTGGCCGAGCGCGTCGACCAGGAGAACGCCTTCCCCCAGGAGCTGTGGCGCAAGCTCGGCGATGCGGGCCTGCTGGGCGTGACGGTGAGCGACCAGTACGGCGGCGCCGATCTGGGCTACCTGGCCCACGTGGTGGCCATGGAAGAGATCTCCCGCGCCTCGGCCTCCATCGGCCTCAGCTACGGCGCGCACTCGAACCTCTGCGTCAACCAGATCTTCCGCAACGGCACCGAGGAGCAACGGGCAAGGTATCTGCCCAAGCTGGTGAGCGGCGAGCACGTGGGCGCCCTGGCCATGAGCGAGCCCGGCTCGGGCAGTGACGTGGTGAGCATGGCCCTGCGCGCCGAGAAGAACGGCGACACCTACGTCCTCAACGGCTCCAAGATGTGGATCACCAACGGGCCCGAGGCCTCCACGTTCATCATCTACGCCAAGACCGATCCCGCGGCCGGCGCCCGCGGTGTCACGGCCTTCCTGGTGGAGGCCGGCACCCCCGGCTTCAGCACGGCCCAGAAGCTGGACAAGCTGGGCATGCGCGGCTCACAGACCTGCGAGCTGGTGTTCGAGGATTGCGAGATCCCGGCCGACGCCATCATCGGCCAGGAGAACGAGGGCATCCAGGTGCTCATGTCGGGCCTCGATTACGAGCGCGTGGTGCTGTCCGCCGGCCCCCTGGGCATCCTGCGGGCCTGCCTCGACCTGGTGCTGCCCTACGTCCACGACCGTCACCAGTTCGGCCGGGCCATCGGCCAGTTCCAGATGGTGCGGGCCAAGATCGCCGACATGTACACCCAGACCAACGCCTGCCGCGCCTACGTCTACACCGTGGCCCGGGCCTGCGACCGTGGCGAGACCACCCGCAAGGACGCCGCCGGCGCCATCCTCCTGGCCGCCGAGACCGCCACCCGCATGGCCCTGGACGCCATCCAGATCCTGGGCGGCAACGGCTACATCAACGAGTTCCCCGCCGGCCGCCTCCTGCGTGACGCCAAGCTCTACGAGATCGGCGCCGGCACCAGCGAGATCCGTCGCCTGCTCATCGGTCGTGAGATCTTCGAGGAGACCCACCCCGATGGCACCGAGACCGCCAAGACCCAGCGCCTGACCGGAGGTTCCGCGTGACCGTCCTGCGCAGCAACGTGCTCACTCGATCCGAACGCTACCTGCAACGACACGACGACATGAGCGCCCTGGTGGGCGAATTGCGCGAGAAGCTCGCCACCATCCGCCACGGCGGCGGCGAGAAGGCCCAGGCCCGCCACCTGGCCCGGGGCAAGCTCCTGCCGCGCGATCGCGTGCAGGCCCTGCTCGATCCCGGCTCGCCGTTCCTGGAACTGAGCCAGCTCGCCGCCCACGGCGTGTACGGGCACGACGTCCCCGCGGCCGGCATCATCACCGGCATCGGTCGAGTCATGGGCCGCGAATGCATGCTGGTGGTGAACGACGCCACGGTGAAGGGCGGCACCTACTATCCGCTCACGGTGAAGAAGCACCTGCGGGCCCAGGAGATCGCCGCGCGGTGCCACCTGCCGTGCCTCTACCTCGTGGACTCCGGCGGCGCCAACCTGCCCTACCAGGACGAGGTGTTCCCCGACCGCGACCACTTCGGCCGCATCTTCCACAACCAGGCCAACATGTCGGCCGCGGGCATCGCTCAGATCGCCGTGGTCATGGGCATGTGCACGGCCGGCGGCGCTTACGTGCCGGCCATGGCCGACGAGGCCATCATGGTCAAGGAGCAGGCCACCATCTACCTGGGTGGACCGCCCCTGGTGAAGGCCGCCACCGGCGAGGTGCACACCGCCGAGGAGCTGGGCGGCGCCGACGTGCACACCCGCATCTCCGGCGTGGCCGACCACTACGCCCAGGACGATCGCCACGCCCTGGCCATGGCCCGCCGCGTGGTGCGCCACCTCAACCGTCGCAAACCGGTGGATCTGGAGTTGCGCGAGCCCCGTGCGCCGCTCTATCCGGCCAACGAGCTCTACGGCATCGTGGGCACCGACCTCAAGCGGCAGATCGACATCCGCGAGGTCATCGCCCGCATCGTCGACGGCTCGGAGTTCGACGAGTTCAAGAGCCGCTATGGCGACACCCTGGTGTGTGGCTTCGCCCACCTGCACGGCTACCCGGTGGGCATCCTGGGCAACAACGGCGTGCTGCACAGCGACTCGGCCCTCAAGGGCGCCCACTTCATCGAGCTGTGCGCCAAGCGCGGCATCCCCCTGGTGTTCCTGCAGAACATCACCGGCTTCATGGTGGGCAAGAACGCCGAACACGAGGGCATCGCCAAGCACGGCGCCAAGCTGGTCACCGCCGTGGCCTGCGCCCAGGTGCCCAAGTTCACCGTGGTCATCGGCGGCAGCTACGGCGCCGGCAACTACGGCATGTGCGGCCGCGCCTACGACCCCACCCTCATGTTCATGTGGCCCAACGCCCGCATCTCGGTGATGGGCGGCGACCAGGCCGCCAACGTGCTGGCCACGGTCAAGGCCGACGGTCTGGCCCGCGACGGCCAGGAGTGGACCGAGGAGGAGGCCGAGGCCTTCAAGGCGCCCATCCGCCAGCGCTACGAGGAGCAGGGCCACCCCGACTATGCCAGCGCCCGCCTCTGGGACGACGGCGTCATCGATCCCGCCCAGACCCGCGACGTGCTGGGTCTGGGCCTGTCCGCCGCCCTCAACGCCCCCATCGCGTCGACCACCTTCGGCGTCTTCCGGATGTAGGAGCCGACGTGATCCAGATCCGAACCACCTGCCGCGCCGCCATCGATCCCCAGGGCGTCGTCACCCTGACCCTGGCCCGGCCCGACAAGCGCAACGCCCTGTCCAGCGTCATGGTGCGCGAGCTGTCCGAGCTGCTCGACTGGGCCGCCGACCGCGAGGGCCTGCGCGCCCTCATCCTGCGGGCCGAGGGGCAGCACTTCTGCGCCGGCGCCGACCTGGCCGACATGCGGACCATGGCCGACGCCGACCACCAGGAAAACCTGGACGACGCCGTGCGGCTGGCCCACCTCCTGCGCCGCCTCGACACCTTCCCTCGGCCCGTTCTGGCCCTGGTGCAAGGCGCGGCCATGGGCGGGGCCGTGGGCGTTTGCTGCTGCTGCGACACCGTCATCGCCTTGCCCGACGCCCGTTTCTGCCTGAGCGAGGCCCGCCTGGGCCTCGCCGCCTCGGTGATCTCGCCCTACGTGGTGCGGGCTCTGGGTCCGCGCCGTGCCCGCCACGCCGTGCTCACCGCCGAGACCATCGACGCCGACACCGCCCACCTCTATGGCCTGGCCCATGAGGTGGTGGAAGACCGTGAAGCCGCCATCGCCGACTGGCGCCGCGACATCCTGGCCGGCGCCCCCGGCGCCCAGGCCGAGATCAAGACCCTGGTGCAGCGCGTGCATGGCCATCCGGTCACCGACGCGCTGGTCCAGGAAACCGCCGAACTCATCGCCGACCTGCGCGCCCGCCCCGAGGGTCGCGAGGGTCTGTCCGCCTTCTTCGAGAAGCGCCCGCCGTCGTGGGCCGTCACCGAGGAGTAGCCGTTGCTGCGTAAGTTGCTCATCGCCAATCGCGGCGAGATCGCCTGCCGGATCATCCGCACCGCCCGCCAGCTGGGCATCCGCACCGTGGCCGTCTACAGCGACGCCGACCAGGACGCCATGCACGTCGCCATGGCCGACGAGGCCGTCCGCCTCGGACCGGCCCCCAGCAGCGAGAGTTACCTGGTGGTCGACAAGGTGCTGGCCGCCGCCCAGCAGACCAATGCCGACGCCATCCACCCTGGCTACGGCTTCCTGTCCGAGAATTCCAGCTTCGCCGGTCGCTGCGCCGAGGCCGGCATCGTCTTCGTGGGGCCGCCCGCCGAGGCCATCGATGCCATGGGCAACAAGAGCCGGGCCAAGGACCTCATGGAGGCCGCCGAGGTGCCCATGCTGCCGGGCTATCACGGCACCGACCAGGACCCCGAGGTGCTCCGCGCCGAGGCCGAACGCATCGGCATGCCGCTGTTGATCAAGGCCGCCATGGGTGGCGGTGGCAAGGGCATGCGCATCGTGGAGGATCTGGACGATTTCGACAACGCGCTGGAGCTGGCCAAGGGCGAGGCGGCCGCCAGTTTCGGCGACGACACCGTGCTGCTCGAGCGCTTCCTGGCTCGACCGCGCCACGTGGAAGTGCAGGTCTTCGCCGACGGCCACGGACACGCCATCTACCTGGGCGATCGCGACTGCTCCATCCAGCGCCGTCACCAGAAGGTCATCGAGGAAGCGCCCGCACCGGGCGTGCCCGACGAGACCCGCCGGGCCATGGGCGATGCTTCGGTGCGAGCCGCCCTGGCCATCGGGTACCAGGGCGCGGGCACCATGGAGTTCCTGCTGGGTGACGACGGGGGTTTCTACTTCATGGAGATGAACACCCGCCTACAGGTGGAGCACCCCGTCACCGAACTGGTCACCGGTCAGGATCTGGTGAAGTGGCAGCTCCTGGTGGCCGGCGGCGAGCATCTGCCCCTAACCCAGGAGCAGGTGGAGATCCGCGGCCACGCCATCGAGGCCCGCATCTACGCCGAGGATCCCGACGACGACTTCAAGCCCACGCCGGGCCGCATCACCTTCATGCAGGAGCCGGTGGCCTCACGCCACGTGCGCGTCGACAGCGGTGTGCGTGAGAACGACGAGATCACCAGCCACTACGACCCCATGATCGCCAAGCTCGTCTGCTGGGACGAGCAGCGCGGCCTGGCCATCCGGCGCATCAACCGGGCGCTGGAGGAGTACCGCATCGTGGGCGTCACCCACAATCTGAACTTCCTGGCCAACGTCCTGGATTCGCGACCGTTCATCAACGGCGACCTGTCCACCCGCTTCCTCGACGAACACGCCGACCTGCTGGTGGGTACCCAGGGGCTTTCGCCGTTGCGGTTCCAGGCCCTGGCGGCCCTCTACCTGGCCGAAAACCAGCGGCTGAAGCAACGGGAACTGGACCTCCTATCCAGCGACCCCTGGTCCCCCTGGTCGGCCCTGCCGGGCTGGCGCCTCAACGGCCCTGCCCGTGGCACGGTGCGCCTGCTCGACCACGAGGGCCACGAGATCCTGGTGGGCGTCGAACAGGACACCGACGGCACCTACCACCTCGACCTGGGCGATACGGAGATCACGGCCACGGCCACCCTGGACGACGTGGAGCTCTTCGCCGAACTGGACGGCCATTCCCTGCGGGCCACCGTCACGGTCACCCGCAGCGCCGTCACCGTGCACTTCCGACACCATGTCCACACCTTCGCCCTGCCCGTGCCCGCCCACGCCGTGGAAGACGAGGCCGCCGCCGGCCAGCTCAACGCGCCCATCAACGGCATCGTCATGAGCGTCCAGTGCGAGGAAGGACAGGACGTGAGCCGAGGCTCGACGCTGATGGTGATCGAGGCCATGAAGATGCAGTACAGCATCTGCGCCCCGGAAGACGGCACCATCAAGGAGATCCTGTACCAGGTGAGCGACCAGGTGCAAGAAGGTCAACCGCTGCTCGTCATGGACGGGAAGGGATAACCACATGCGCAAGAGCATCCGCATCGGCAACGCCGGCGGTTACTGGGGCGACGATCCCGGCGCCCTCAAGCGCCAGATCGAGGGCGGCCCCCTGGACTACGTGACCCTCGACTACCTGGCCGAGGTCACCATGTCCATCCTGCAGGGGCAACGGCGCAAGAACCCCGAACTGGGCTACGCCGGCGATTTCCTCGACCAGATGCGCGAGTGTCTGCCCCTCATGGTCGAGCGCGACGTCACCGTCATCACCAACGCCGGCGGCATCAACCCCGTGGGCCTGGGCCGTGCCATCCACCAGCTCGCCCTCGATCTGGGCCTGTCCGTGAAGGTGGGCGTGGTGGACGGCGACGACATCCTGCCCGACCTCGAGCGTCTCGCCGCGGCCGGCGACCCCCTGGACAACATGGAGACCGGCGAGCCCCTGGCCCCGGTGCGCGATCGGGTCAACGCCGCCAACGTGTACCTGGGCGCCGAGCCCGTGGTGCGCGCCCTGGAGGCTGGCTGCCGGGTCATCGTCACCGGACGCGTCACCGACACCGGCATCACCCTGGCTCCCATGATCCATGAATTCGGCTGGGCCGAGACCGACTGGGATCGCCTGGCCGCCGGCGTGGTGGCCGGTCACATCATCGAGTGCGGCACCCAGGCCTCGGGCGGCAACTTCACCGACTGGCAGACCGTGCCCGCCCTGCACAAGATCGGCTACCCCATTATCGAGATGTCGCAGGACGGCACCTTCGAGGTGACCAAGCACGCCGGCACCGGCGGCCTGGTGTCCGTGGAAACGGTGAAGGAACAGCTGGTCTACGAGATGGGCGACCCCCGCGAGTACATCTCCCCCGACGGCGTGGCCCGCTTCGACACCATCGCCCTCGAGCCGGCCGGCCGGAACCGGGTGCGCATCAGCGGCGTTCGCGGCGAACCGCGTCCCGAGATGTTCAAGGTGAGCATGGCCTACGACGACGGCTGGAAGGCGGCGGGCACGGTGCTCATCTGCGGACCCGACGCCACGGCCAAGGCCCAGGCGGCGGCTCGTATCTTCTGGAAGCGCCTGGGGCACCGCTATGAGGACACCCACACCTCGGTGGTGGGCACGGGCTCCATCTGGCCCCTGGAACTTGGCCGCCAGGATCCCCACGAGGTGCTCCTGCGGCTGGGCGTGCGCGACCGCGACCGTCAGAAGCTGCGCGACTTCGGCGTGCTCTTGCCGACCCTCATCCTCTCGGGCCCCAGCGGCATGGCCGTCACCGGTGGCCGCCCCAAGCCGTCGCCCGTGGTGGCCTACTGGCCGGCCCTCATCAAGCGCAGCAGCGTGCAGGCCCGGGTGGTGGTCATCGACGAGCGCGGCAAGGAAAGCAGCCGCACCGTGACCTTCGACGACGCCGCGCCCGTGGCCGACGACCACGACTCGGCGCCCACCGTACGCCGCGCCCGCCTCAAGGAATGGCCTCGCCGCACCCGCAAGGTGAGGCTGCGTCGCCTGGCCCACGCCCGCTCCGGCGACAAGGGCGACACCTGCAACATCGGCCTGGTGGCCCGCTCGCCCGAGATCTACGACTGGCTCCGCGAGACCATCACCCCGGCGGTGGTCAAACGCTTCTTCAAGGGCATCGTCAAGGGCAAGGTCACCCGCCACGAGCTGCACAACCTCGAGGCGCTGAACTTCCTCATGGAACGCTCGCTTGGTGGCGGCGGCACGGTGTCGCTCATGCTCGACCCCCAGGGCAAGACCCTGAGCCAGGCATTGCTGGAGATGGAAGTGGAGGCGCCGGTGCGGATCGTGCCGGCCTGAGCCCGATTGACAGCACGATATCGTCCCCGTATCCTCTCGATATGCCACCCCTGGCAGTCTGGAGGATATCATCATGCGCACCATCTACCGGATCCTGGCCAGCGTCCTGGGCACAGTCTTCACCCTGGCCGGGTGCAGTAACGACCAGGTCGACGAATACGGCTGTCCGGCGGCGGAGTACGGCGTACCGTCGGCTCGCTACCACATCACGGGGCAGATTCTGCACGGTGTCACGGGCGAGGGCATCGCCGGCCTCGAGGCCTCCCTGCAAGGAGGCCCCGCCGACACCACCAATGCCGACGGTCGCTTCAACATCGAGTCCTCCTACTTCCCTTGCAATGACAACTGCGACCTTGTCCTGCGTGATATCGACGGACCGGCCGGCGGCTCCTATGCCGACCACGACGAACCGCTGGACCTGGAACAGACCGAGCCGGGTGACGGCCAGTGGTATGAGGGCAAGTTCGAGCAACACGATCTCGAGGTCACCCTCGACCCTCTGCCGGAACCGAAGCGTCCGTGAAGCCCCACCACCGTCTGCTCTGGCCGCTGATCCCACTGCATCAGACCCTGCAACGCCGGGTTCACGACCTCGACTACCTCTTTCTGGAGATCACGCAACGCTGCAATCTGCGCTGCCTTCATTGCGGCAGTGATTGCATCCAGAACACCGACACCACCGACCTGCCGGTGTCCGTGGCCCTGGAGGTTCTGGGGGAAATTCGTTCCCGCCTGAACCCCCGGCGGCTGACCGTGGCCATCACCGGAGGCGAGCCTCTGTGCCACCCCGGCCTGTTCGACCTCGGGCGCGGGATCGTCGAACTGGGCTTCCCCTGGGGAATGGTCACCAACGGGTGGGGTTGGACCGACGCGCTCATCGACCGGGCCATGGCCTCGGGAATCCAGACCCTGACCGTGAGCCTGGATGGGCTGGCCGACACTCACGACTGGCTGCGCGGCCGCCCCTCGTCCTACGAGCGTGCATCGGCCACCATCGAGCGTTTCGCCGGCAGTGGTCGTCTCCAGGCCATGGATGTGGTCACCTGCGTGAACCAGCGCAATATCCACCAGTTGCCCGAGCTTCACCAGCGGCTCGTCGACCTGGGGTGTCCGGCGTGGCGCCTGTTCACCATCTCCCCCATCGGCCGTGCCGTCGATGTTCCCGAACTGCACCTCACCCCGGCGCATTATCACCAGTTGCTGGCCACCATCAGGGACATCCGTCCGACGAGCCCCATGGAGGTCGCGCTCTCGGAATCGGGCTATCTCGGCCCCGGCCACGAGCTGACCGTGCGCAGCTTCCCCTTCTTCTGCCGCGCCGGAGTGAGCACCGGCGGTATCATGGTGGACGGCGGCATCATGGCCTGCCCCAACATCGACCGCTCCCTCGTGCAGGGCAACGTGCACACCGAGAGCTTCGTGGATGTGTGGGAGCGACAGTTCGAGGCGTTCCGGGACCGTTCGTGGTTACGCACCGGCCCCTGCGCCGACTGCCCCGAATGGCGCCACTGCCAGGGCGGCCCCATGCATCTGCGGCGTGAGGGCGTCAGCGGGCCCCTGGTTTGCCACTGGCAAGACTACGACCTGGGGTGAGCCGATTTCGCGAGTCCGCGCGAGCAAGCTCGAATCCTGATCCCCGGTCGTAGCGACCGTATGCGGAAAAATCCACTGTTCGTGAGATTTCGTGCAACCGAACGGCGTCAACACCGTACACATCATTGCCGGTTCGCTCGTTCCCCGCCCCCATCCCCACCCCCGGGAGCGTAGGATCCCAGGTGGCTGCATGCCAGCGAGCAGGTTCATGGAGATTTCCCTGCAGGGCCGACTCGGCCGGTACGATGTGCTGTACGCGACCCCCTCCGCGAAGTACGTCCGCTGATTCGGGTGGGCCCTGCCGTGTTCGGACTCGGGTCTGATGGCGGTCGGACCTCGGTCTCCACGGCACTCCGCGATCTCGTGAGCATGGCGTGAATCCCCGCGAGCGAACCGGCCCATACGTAAACCTCGGTTTACACCCCTGAGGACGCCGCCGACACTGGCGGCGTCCTTCCGCTTGCCAATAGGGCTTCTGTTACCGACAATGTAGGTGTTGAAACGCGTTATCGGACCGCGGGCCGCCTCCCGCGACAGGAAGGGGAATCCGTGAAAATCAACCGCAAGCCGAACGATCGGGCCATGGTGCTGCAGCTCTCGGGCGACATCATGGGCGGCAAGGACTACGACACGTTCACCGGCGAGGTCAAGAACCTGGTGGACGAGGGTCATGTGGACCTGGTGCTCGACCTGGCCAAGGTGCGCTACATCAACTCCACCGGCCTGGGCATCCTGGTGAGCGGTCTGACCACGCTGAAGAAGAACATGGGCCAGATGAAGATCTGCAATCTCAGTGATCGCATCGATCGCCTGTTCTCGGTGACCAGCCTGACCACGGTGTTCGCCACCTACGAGAGCCTGGACGAAGCGCTGGCTTCGTTCGAGGAGTAGGTCATCGCCGACACGGTGACGAGGCCCCTCGCCGCACTGCGGCGGGGGGCTTGTTCCTTGCGTACCGTAACTGTCGCCCCTCCTCTGCGTACACACCTTCGACAGCCGTGGGCCGAATAGGCCACCCATCGCTCGGGTAACCACGGCGCCCCCCCGACCTTCAGCCAGGAGATGAACCATGCTCCGTATTCATCAGATGCTCACGTCGTCTGTCCGCCTCCTGCTCTTGATGCTGCTGGCGGTGGCCTTGACGGTGCCCGCAGCAGCCGAACCGCAGCGCGTCACGAACGGCCCCACTCCCCGCGACGGGGTCCACCAGCTGGATCTCGAAGAAATCTGGCGTCACGGTGGCGAGGACGACGACGAGGTGCTCTTCGGCCTGGTCTCCAGCGTGGTCACCGGCGCGGACGGCAACCTCTACGTGCTGGACTCCCAGCTCGCCCAGGTCAACGTATTCTCCCCCGACGGGGAGCTGATCGACACCCTGGGTCGCCAGGGAACCGGCCCCGGCGAATTCCAGGCGCCTAACCAGATGGCCATGCTGCCCGGTGGCGGCCTCGGCGTGTCACAGGTATTCCCCGGCCGCCTGGTGTGTATCAACCTGGACGGTACCCCCCTGTCCGAGATCACGGTGTCCGACCCCACGGCCGGTGGTTTCCCGCTGGTCATGAACGTTCGCTCGGGCGGCGAGACCCTGGTGCTCGGCGGCATGATCAACGCCTATGACCAGGCCACCAACAAGGTCGACCAGCACTACTTCGTGCGCAGTTTCGGCACCGATGGAGTCCTGAATCACGAGTTCTTCAGCAAGGACCTCGTGATGGACTTCAACAGCCAATACCACCTCGAAGAGTCCAATCACGATTTCGTCTGGTGGCGCCTGGCCGTCACCCCCGATGGTCGAGTGGTGGCCGGCATCCCGCGCAACACCTATGAGATCTCGGTGTTCACCGCCGACGGCACCAAGGAGATGGTGTTCGGGCGTGAGTATGAGTCGCTGGAACGCACCGTCGAGCAGTCCGAACGCGTCGAGGCCATCATGGCCACCCAGATGCGCCAGATGCCCCCGGGATCCACCAGCGAGATCGCCAAGACCGAGCAGGACCTGTACGGTATCCACTGCCAGCAGGACGGCGAGTTCTGGGTGACCACCAGCCGGGCCATGTACAGTCCTCCCGAAGGCGTGTTCACCCAGTGGGACGTGTTCGACGCCCAGGGTCAATTCGACCGCCAGGTGCAGACGACCATCCCCGGTCGGCCCGG
>Ga0070728_10006341_pt1 | contig 11256 bp, 9 predicted proteins | sample tdDd471_FD_66723 | JGI IMG/M metagenome (GOLD analysis project Ga0070728, IMG submission 66723) | Marine sediment microbial communities from the Atlantic coast under amendment with organic carbon and nitrate - tdDd47.1 | ecosystem: Environmental > Aquatic > Marine > Coastal > Sediment | place...
AAGATGTCGCCATTGCGCATCGCTCAAAGGACCGAAAGGAGCATGCACTTCACGCAGATACTCTTCAACCCCTTCAACGTCTTCAAAATGAGGTTTGCCGCCGACATACTCTCCGATTCGTTCCAGCGAAGCTTTGGGAATAAAGGGCCCGACATCGTTGAGAACCAAACGGCGGATGGGAGAATTGGGCTGAGCAGCCAGCATCATACCGATCAATCCCCCCATGGAGGTGCCGATCCAGTCCACTTCGGACACACCTAAACGGGCAATCATCGCCGCCATATCGTTAATATAGGTGGGATAGGCGTAGTCCTCCGGGTGGATCAACCAATCGCTTTGCCCACGCCCCGCCACATCAGGACAGGCGACCCGATAATCTTCAGCCAAGACGGCGGCCAGGGCGTCGAAATCCCGACCGTTCCGGGTCAACCCATGCACGCAGACCGCTGTCGTTTCATTGTGTGCGCGCCCCCACTGAGTATAGGCGATTTTGTGAAAACCGTGCGGCCCCAAGCTCAAAAAATGTTTTTGCAAAAATGCATCTTGTTTTTCAGTCATTTCCAGATACCCCATGGTTGGCGGAGCCTTGCGCCCCCCTTACAAAAAGAGATATTGGTTCAGGCAGGAAATAACAAGTCGAATAGCGCCTCGGTTTGAGGCCCTCGGAGGAACCCCATGGCCCTGGATGGCCCCTTAAACGGTATTGTCGTCGTAGATCTGACCCGTGTCCTGGCGGGCCCCTACTGCACCATGCTTCTCGCCGATCTTGGAGCCAGAGTAATCAAGGTCGAGCGCCCCGACACAGGCGACGATTCGCGTAATTTCGGACCTTTTGTCGATGGCAAATCAGTCTATTTCGCCTCTCTCAACCGGGAAAAAGAAAGCATCGCCATCGACCTGAAGTCGGAAGCCGGACGCGCCGAATTCAACCAACTCCTTGAAAAAGCCGACGTGCTGGTTGAGAATTTTCGCGCCGGGACCATGGAAAAACTGGGCCTTGGCTGGGAAACCCTGCACCAACGTTTTCCAAAGCTAATCTATGCCGCGGCTTCGGGCTTTGGTCACACAGGCCCCTACTCTCACCGCCCGGCCTACGACATGGTGGTTCAGGCGATGGGGGGCGTTATGAGCCTGACCGGGCATCCGGGAAGTCCTCCAACCCGGGTCGGCACCTCCATTGGCGATCTTGCCGCCGGGCTTTTCACTACCATCGGCATCAATTCGGCTCTTTATCACCGCGCCCAAACAGGAGAAGCCATCAAGGTCGACGTCGCCATGCTCGATAGTCAGGTGGCTATTTTGGAAAATTCCATCGCCCGCTATTCCGTATCGGGGCAAATTCCAGGTCCCATCGGTTCACGCCATCCGACGATTACCCCGTTTGCCGCTTTTGAAACAAAAAACGGACATGTGGTCATTGCCGCAGGAACCGACGCTATTTTCAAACGTCTTTGCCATGCTATTGAACGACCGGAACTCATAGAAAATCCATTTTTCTTAACCAATCCCCTACGCACCGAGCACGAACCGGCGCTGAAAGACGAGTTGGAAGCGACCTTAAAAAACCGCACCACCGAAGACTGGCTCGCCACCCTTGAGAAGGCCGATATTCCCTGCGCCCCCATTAACAATATCGCTCAGGTTCTTGAAGACCCACAGGTGCAGGCGCGCAACATGGTCGTTCACTCGGAAGACGAAACCTTTGGTGAGTTATTGATGCCCGGTAATCCGATCAAGATGTCAGCCTTCGCCGACCCAAAAGAAAGACGGTCGGCCCCCAACTTGGACGCCGACCGCAAGAGAATAGAAAAACTATTCAAAACAAAACATTGAAGAGACTTTTTAAGCTGAAAGACCAATTTTACTACGGCAGTGAGTTTTCACTTCATCCAGCAATTCCAGAACGTCCTTTGACGCTTCCATGCATTGGCTCATAGTTGCCAAGGCGGCGTCAATATCGTGGTTACCAAGGTGCTCCAAAGCCTCGTGCCCAAGGTCGTGCACTTTCTTATGGGGCGCTTCCAAGGCCACATAGGCGGGATCGGCCTTTGTTTCAGGGTCCTTCGCTGCAATGTCATAATACCATTTGCCTAACCGACAATTGGTATGGGAAGCGAGGTTGCCTGGCTCAATGACGGTTCTGCCGATCATCGCATTCATGAGATTCTTCATAAAGCGGATATGGTCGGCCTTTGCGATCTCAACGGTTCCTGCAGAAATTTGGTATTTAATAAGGGCTTCAAGTCGCTCGACGATGACACCATCGGCTTTATCCATGGTATCGACGACCCGATTGACGCTGGTGACGTTACGATCCGTCATATCCGCAATGACCGAAACGCCCTGAGCCACTTCTCCTGACGCCTCACTCTGTTGCGACAAAATGGCTGAAACATCTTCCATTTTGGTCGTAACGCCTTCCACCTGAGAGGCAATATCGCGCATGCCATTGCTGGTTGTCTGGATCACCTCCCGCCCCTCATCAACGGCCTTTGCGCCTTCCTCCATCGAGCTGACAATCGTTGCCATATCGCTTCTTAAGGCTTCGATACGCGCTCGGATATCTTCGGTCGCCTTCGCCGTCTGATTAGCCAGGTTTTTTACTTCACCGGCAACAACGGCAAAACCTTTCCCCGCTTCTCCCGCTCGCGCGGCTTCAATGGTCGCATTCAACGCCAGAAGGTTGGTTTGTTTGGCAATCGCCTCGATAGATTGAACGATTTCTCCGATTTTTTCCGAAGCTTCGGCTAATGTTTCCACTTGGCCTGCGGCGTTTTCCACGGCACTTGAAATATTCGCCATAGCAACTTCTGCTTTTTCGGCCGACCGAATGCCCTCATTGGCCGTTGTCCGCACCAGGGTGGCGTCATTTGAAGCCGCCTCGCTGGTCGTAGCAATTTCCTTCACCGAGGCGACCATCTCTTCAGCAGCAGCTGAGATTGCCTGACTTCGGTTATTGACCTCTCTTACATCACGCAGCATCCCAGCCATTTCCATCATGGCGCTACTGCACTCCATGGAAACGGAAACCGTGCCCTCAAGACTCTCCATCTCGCGCTGCTCAAGCGTAATGGCGAGTTGTCTAATATCCTCACCAATAGAGGAGTCCGCTATCAGATCGAGGAATTTACCCTCGCCCAATCGCTGCGCTCCACTATCACCCGCAATCTGGAGATCACCTTCCCTCTCTAACGTATCCATTCTTTCCTCCGTAACCCGCAATACGCGCCACCTCCCCTTTTCACTCGCGCAGAACAGTACAGTAAATCACACAAAATTTTGATGCTTTTTTTAGGGCTGATGCTACTTTTGAAACGATTTCGGCTTTCTTCCGGCATGACGAGAAACAAATGACAATCAAAACGGCAGAAGCGATCCACCCTATGAACGGCGGCGTTGCGAGAACCCCCACTCTTCACTCGCCAATGCTCAGCAAACTCTCCGATTCGGAGGTCTGGCTGAAACTAGAAAACCTTCAAACCACCGGATCGTTTAAAGTACGCGGTGCACAAACGAAGCTTTCAACGTTATCTCCAGAACAACGAAAAAAAGGGGTAATCGCGGCATCTGCTGGAAATCATGCCCAAGGGGTCGCCTATCATGCCGAGAAACTAGGTATCCCCGCGACAATCGTCATGCCCAAGTCTACCCCTTTCACAAAAGTCGCTCGAACCGAAGCCTTAGGCGCCACCATTGTCCTGGAAGGTGAAACTCTAAGCGAAGCCAGCGACAAGGCGCATCAATTGGAACGGGAAAATGGCCTGACCTATATTCCCCCTTACGATGACCCAGACATCATTGCCGGTCAGGGGTCCGTCATGCATGAGTTCCTAGAGGACGCCCCCTCCCTGGACAGTGTAATCGTCCCTATTGGCGGCGGCGGCTTGATTTCCGGATGCGCTCTCGCTGTTAAGGAGGTGGGTGCTCAAACAAAACTTTTCGGGGTCCAGTCGGCTCTTTTCCCTTCCATGATCTCAGCATTGGAAGGAACGACGCCAAATATCGGCGGTCAAACCATTGCCGAAGGAATCGCCGTTAAAACTCCCGGTGTTCTTACTAAAACGATCATCGAAAAATACGTTCAGAAAATTTTCCAAGTCGATGAAACGACTCTGGAAAAAGCCGTTCACCTTCTCCTTATCGAGCAGAAACTAGTGGTTGAAGGGGCTGGAGCCGCTCCACTGGCCGCCCTGATCAAACACAAGGAGGCCTTTAAAGGCCAAAAAGTCGGACTGGTTATCTCAGGGGGCAATATCGACGCCCGGATATTAAGCGCCGTGCTTATGCGAGGGCTTGCCCGCGAGGGGCGTCTGGCCCGCCTCCGCATGGAAGTGCCTGATGCGCCCGGCAGCCTCGCCCGAGCCACAGAAATCATCGGAAAACGCAACGGCAATATTATTGAAATTCATCATCGGCGACTTTTCTATGACATCCCGGTCAAAATGACCGAAGTCGACGTCATCATCGAAACCATTGACGGAAGTCAATTGGACGATATCGTAACAGCGCTCGTTCAGGCTGGTTTTCCGACCGTGACGCTCAAAAACACCTCCAGCGCCGACCCCGGCTAGGAATCTGCCAACGCGCGATATCCGCCTTGATAGTAAACAAGAGGCTCTCCGCTATCCTTGGCTTTTATGGCGACAACACGACCGATATAAATGAAATGATCCCCGGCATCGTGCACCGCTTCTTTGCGACACTCGATGTTGGCCAGGCAGTCTTTCAGCAACGGCACTCCGGTCTCTCCCGTGTCAGTTTCCTGACCGCCGAATTTGTCGGCATCGCGCGAGGCAAAGAGGTTGGAAAGATTTTGCTGATCTTCCGAAAGAATATTGACAGCAAAGGCATCGCCTTTATCAAAAGCATCGAGACACCCTGTCTGCTTGCCGATACACACCATAACCAGAGGGGGCTCAAGCGAAACCGACGAAAAAGCCGTCACCGTCAAGCCGGCAGGACCGCCATTCGGCAACCGGCCCGTCACGACGGTTACACCTGCGGCAAAATTGCCAAGCGCTTTCCTGAAATCGTTCGCATCGATAGCCATTTTTATTTTCCCAAAGCGATGGTTTATCTGAGTCGAAGGGTTCTAAATAAGCGGGATGACACAACAACTCAAGGAACGTTTACCAAAATTAAAAAATAGTTCGAGTAGAGATAGAAACGATGATACTTTTCTGTAATTACACGGAAAAGTGTCGTTGGAATGTGGAAGAAAGACGCGCTACGGCTTCTCGCCAAGCGGAAAAAGAAGATACTTCGATCTCGCTCCGGGACGGGCGGATTGAAGGGTTGGGTAACGGGATAATAATATAACTAGGGCTGCTGGATGTTCTTCATAATCGGCTTTGTCATCGTTATCGCCAGCGTCATCGGCGGGTATCTGGGTGTGGGGGGACACCTGGAGGTTTTATGGCAACCCTTCGAATATGTCATTATTTTCGGCGCAGCCATCGGCGCGACGGTTATTGGCAACCCCAAACCGGTCATTACTGGCTTGGCGAAGAGTTTTGGCAAACTCTTAAGCGGCTCTAAATATAAGCAAGAACACTACGAAGAACTGCTGGGTGTACTCTTTTCGGTCTTCAAGCTTGCCAAGGTTAAAGGCGACCTCGCCCTTGAAAGCCATGTTGAAAAGCCGGACGAAAGCTCCCTCTTTCAGAAATTTCCGGGGTTTGCCGACGATCATCACGCTTTAGAATTTTTCTGCGACTACCTGCGCCTTTTAACACTTGGCGTCAGCGTCTCCCATGAAGTGGAGGCGGTGATGGACGCGGAACTGGAAACTCACCACCACGAAAACGCTTCTATTTCCGGCGCTTTGACCACAATGGGCGACGCCATGCCGGCTCTCGGGATCGTCGCCGCCGTGTTGGGCGTGATCCACACCATGGGATCGATCACCGAACCCCCCGAAGTATTGGGGCATTTGATTGGCGGCGCGCTGGTCGGGACTTTCTCGGGCGTTTTAATGTCTTACGGCTTCGTTAGCCCCATGGGCGCTTTTCTCGGTAAAGTGTTCGATACGGAACACCAATATATGCTTTGCATCAAAATTGGCCTGATCGCTCACATGCAGGGGTATGCTCCACAGGTTTCAACCGAGTTCGCCCGCAAGGCCATTCCTTCCGATGTGCGCCCGACCTTCGCTGAGACTGAAGAGATGCTTCAGAACATTCCAGACTAATCCAGGGACTGGTCCGAACTGATGGCCGAACAAGGCAACGTCACAATCATCAAAAAGATCAAGAAGGGCGGCCATGCTCATCATGGTGGCGCCTGGAAGGTTGCCTATGCCGACTTTGTGACCGCCATGATGGCCTTCTTCCTGTTGTTATGGTTGTTGAATTCCGTCACCCAGGAGCAACTTGAAGGCATATCCAACTATTTTGCACCCGCCAGTATTTCTGCAACGACCAGCGGCGCGGGCGGCATTCTTGGAGGTCAGACCATGGATGCGGAAGGCGCCATGGTATCGGACCGCAGTCGCCCAACCGTCAGCCTGGAACTTCCTCCGCCTAAACTCGGCACCGGTGGCGAAGCGGCAGCCCAAACCGCAGAGCAAGCGGAAGACGTCACCGAAGAACAGGCTCAAAAAGTCCTGGAGGAGAAAGAAGCCGAGCAGTTCGAAGATGCCGCGGAACAGATTAAGCAGGCGATTGAGAGCGTTCCATCTTTAAAAGAAGTCGCCCGCAGCCTGATCCTCGACGATACGGCGGAGGGATTACGCATCCAAATCGTCGATCAGGACGGCCTCGCCATGTTCCCAAGCGGTTCGGCAGACATGTATGAACACACCTATCGTGTTTTGGGACTCGTCGCCAAGGTGGTGACCGACATGCCGCAAAAGATCGCTATCAGCGGCCATACCGATGCCTCGGCATTCGTCACGGCTTCAGGCTATAGCAACTGGGAACTCTCGGCCGACCGGGCAAATGCCAGCCGCCGGGCGCTTATCCATCTGGGCGTCCCCAAAGATCGTGTCGCCCGCGTTGTCGGCAAGGCTGCGACCGATCCTCTCTTGGAGGATGACCCTAAAAACGCAAAAAACCGGCGCATCTCTATCGTTCTTCTGCGTAAGGCCCGCAAAAAGGTAGAAAAAAGTAAACCAATCTCGTTGATTGACGATCCCACGCTTCCCCAAGAAGGCGACGGCGCGCAAACCAATACGGAAGAAGCAGAAGAAAACCGAAACGCCCCCCCACCTGGAGAGCCTCGGGACAATCGTCCGCAAGCCGTTTCTCCAATACCGGAAAACGCGGCGTCTCCCTCCGGGTTCATTCCCGAAACGCTACACATGAATCTGCTCCCGGCCCCAACTATTGACGATGACGGACAGACAACTATTGAACTCACCCCCCGAAATACCCAAAATTAAAAAGTGGGAATAAAAGAACTATTTGAATGAGCATGGACCCTAAAAGCTAAAGATGAAGTTCGATCCGTTCCAAGTTCCGGCGCATTTCTACACCAGCACCCTACGCCCCTGCCCCTATTTACCGGGCCAAGTGGAACGCAAGCTCTTTACCGAATTAATGGGCCCCGAATGCGATCATCTCTACTCCGGTTTGAGCCGCGCCGGTTTTCGTCGCAGTCACGGCATTGCATATTTACCGGCCTGCCCTGAATGCGAAGCCTGCAAAGCGGCAAGAATCGATGTCGCAGCCTTTAAGCCAAGCAAGTCGCAACGACGTATTTTCAACACCAACAAACAGATTACATTAAACGAGGCCCATGCGGTCGCAACTCCCGAACAATTCGGCCTTTTCTCCGTCTATGTGCGTTCCCGTCACGGCGACGGCGACATGGCGACCATGGGAACTCAGGATTTTAAACACTTGGTCGAAGAAACCAACGTGGACACCCGGGTATTCGAATACCGGGAAACCGACGGTCGCTTAGTTGCGGCCTGTATCGTCGATGTGCTCGTCGATGGCTTATCTGCTGTTTACAGCTTTTTCGACCCGGATCTTTCTAAACAAAGTCTCGGCAGTTTCATGATTCTTTCCCTTGTTTCAACAGCTAAGGAGATGGGATTGCCTTACGTCTATTTGGGTTTCTGGATCGCAGACTGCCAAAAAATGTCCTATAAAGAACGTTTTCGCCCCCTCCAGGTCTACCAAAATGGCAATTGGATTACCTATACAGCGACCAACAAGACGGAATCTTTCTAAACCAGCTTAAACGAGTTAGATTATTGCGTAAGAGACGCAAATGACTCGCAGTTGTTGAAACAAAGAAACTAGTACCTATAATCTATCTCAATGATAGGGGATTGACTTCAAAACAAAGGCGAATTCGTTCCATATATCATTTTAATCCTACGTGAAATCCGTGACGGCGGGATAAAAAACACCCCCCGCCAATCATCTCTCAGGGAGGCTAACAAGCATGGAAAGACGTACATTCCTTAAAGGCGCCGCCACCGCTGGCGTTGCAACCGCCGCATCCACTCTGGCTGCACCGGCGATCGCAAAAAGCCGCATCGAAATGGTTATGGTTTCGACCTGGCCACGGGACTTCCCCGGTCTCGGCACAGGCGCTCAACGTTTGGCCAAGCGGATCAACGACATGTCCGATGGTCGCATCAAAGTGGAATACTTTGCGGCAAAAGAACGTGTCGGCGCATTTGATTCCTTTGATGAAGTCGCGTCCGGCAACGCACAGGCCTATCACGGCGCAGACTACTACTGGAAAGGCAAGCACCCTGCCTGGGCCTATTTCACCGCCGTTCCCTTTGGACTAACGGCCAATGAAATGGATGCCTGGATCAACTTTGGCGGTGGACAGGAACTTTGGGATGAGGTCGCCGGTGGTTTCGGTCTAAAATGTCTTCCGGGCGGCAATACCGGTGTGCAAATGGGCGGTTGGTTCAACAAGGAAATCAACTCTCCTGAAGACCTTAAGGGCCTGAAGATGCGTATTCCAGGCCTTGGTGGCGACGTCATGGCTAAGCTGGGCGCTTCCCCGGTTTCCCTCCCCGGCGGTCAGATTTACGAAAACCTTGTTTCCGGCGCCATCGAGGCCACCGAATGGGTCGGCCCCTGGAACGACCGCTTCATGAAGTTTTATGAAGCCGCCAAATACTATTACTATCCTGGCATGCATGAGCCGGGCTCGACTCTTTCCTTCGGCATGAACGCCAAATGGTGGTCCGATCTATCCAGCTCGGACAAGGAAATTCTTAAGGCCGCAGCCGCAGCCGAAAACAACATCATGTATTCCGAGTACAACGCCAAGAACGGTGAAGCTCTGAACGATCTGGTTAAAAACCAGGGCGTCAAACTTCGCGAGTTCAACGACGAGGTCTACGATGCTTTCGGTGAAGCCGCTGAAGAAGTGTTTGCAGGCGTAATGGAGCACAGTGCGCTGGCGAAGAAAGTGCATACCAGCTTCGCCAATGCGCGTAACTACCTTGGCGCTTGGTCGAAGATTTCTGACCAGGCCTACATCCAACAGCGCAACCGCGTGCTCGGCGTTTAATTGACGGCGACAGCAGATGCATTTCGAAGGAAACGGGGCTCCGGCTCCGTTTCCCTCATTGCTTCAATGTAAAAACAAAAGTAAAAAACGACCGTCAACTCTGTTCCCGGGCGCTTATGACAGCTAACCTCAGTCACTCGACCGCCGAAACGCACCCAGCCGCAAGAAGTACGCTTCCCCTTGTGTTGCGGAGTGCAGCTTATATTGCCGCAGCTGCAGCTATTTTTTTTGTTATCAATAACATACTGATTTTTTGGGCCGGATGGCCCGGCGTTTATAATCTTCTCGCCCACTTCGGCGTTTTAAATCTTGAACCGGTCGGCATACCGGTCGATGAGGCGTCGCTTCCCTTCGCTTGGGGGCAAACTCTCACCCTTATCGGAATTTTCATCCTCATCATCTTGTATGTCCTGAAAACCAAAGACAGGTTGCTTCAGGAAGATTCGGACGCTCTCTCCAATCTCGCAGCCTACATCGTTCGGGGGGCTTTTTGGGCAGTCCTTCTTGTCGGTATCGCCGATGCCCTGATTTCTTTTCTCCGTGTCGAAGAATTTCTCGAGATGTTTGTCGGGGTCGAGATGACAAAAGAACTCGGCCGGTCCATTTACCGGGGTATCCACGTCCACTACCCCTTGATTGCTTTGGGCTTCGTGATTGCCGCCTTTACCCGCTCACTCGGGTTTACCTGGCTGGCTCTGCTAATTGTTTTAGCTGAACTGTTGATCGTTCTTACCCGTTTCATTTTTTCATACGAACAAGCCTATATGGGCGACCTTGTCCGCTTTTGGTATGCTGCGCTCTTCCTATTCGCCAGCGCCTATACCCTGGTCGAAGAAGGTCACGTCAGGGTCGATATTCTGTACTCTGGGTTCACCGAACGCGGAAAAGCCTGGGCCAATGTCTGCGGCACCATCGCCCTGGGCCTCCCCATTTGCTGGGTTATTCTGGTCATGGGACTTTGGGACAAAACCAACCTGATCAACTCACCGCTCCTGACCTACGAAGTCTCGCAAAGCGGCTACGGCATGTATGTAAAATATCTAATGGCTGGCTTTTTGATGGTCTATGCGCTCAGCATGCTGGTGCAGTTCTCAAGCTTCTTTTTGAGCAATGCCGCTATTTTGTTGAAAGAAGAAGGCGCTCATACCCACGAGTATGATCCCCATTAACCAATTTAGTCGAGTGTAACCGCCTCCATGGAACTTTTCTTTCTCGCCCTACTGGTTATTCTTCTGATCGGCGCTCTCGGCTCGGGGTATCCAGTGGCGTTCGCCCTGCCCGGCTCTGCGGTCATCACCATCGGACTGGCCGCTTTCTTCGGCCTCGTAATAGCCGGAGATTCAGGCGCTTATTTCTCTCACGGCGACCCGGTTCAATGGCTCAACGCCGCCATCACAAATTTCCGGGGCATCTATTTCGAGGTCGAACGCGACACGCTCATCGCCATCCCCCTATTCGTTTTTATGGGGATCATGCTGCAACGCTCCAAGATTGCCGAAGACCTCCTGGTCGCTATGGCCCAACTGTTCGGCCCCATTCCCGGCGGTCTTGGCATTTCGGTTATTTTCGTCGGCGCTCTGCTTGCCGCAACCACAGGGATTGTCGGGGCGACCGTTATCGCCATGGGTCTGATTTCGCTGCCGGTGATGCTGCGCCACAAATACAATATCCCCTTGGCTACCGGCACCATCAGCGCCTCGGGCACCTTGGGCCAGATTATTCCGCCTTCCATCGTACTGATCATTCTCGCCGACCAGCTTTCAAGCGCCA
>Ga0070728_10006343_pt1 | contig 11256 bp, 13 predicted proteins | sample tdDd471_FD_66723 | JGI IMG/M metagenome (GOLD analysis project Ga0070728, IMG submission 66723) | Marine sediment microbial communities from the Atlantic coast under amendment with organic carbon and nitrate - tdDd47.1 | ecosystem: Environmental > Aquatic > Marine > Coastal > Sediment | place...
CCGGTTCAGCCGGAGCAAACTCCGTTTGCGGAGACGACGCCCGAACGGGCGGCAAATCCAACCCCAAACCTCAGCATGCCAAACCCGTCCATCTAGAAGGCGGGGTTTTTGTTTGTGGTAATAACAAACAGGTTTTGAGGCAAATGCCTCCGGTTCAGCCGGAGCAAACTCCGTTTGCGGAGACGACGCCCGAACGGGCGGCAAATCCAACCCCAAACCTCAGCATGACCAAACCCGTCCACCTAGAGGCGGGGGTTTATTTAAAGTAATGGATTATGCAGCACTAACCAGCTCTTCAGCCACAACTACCCGGTTGCGCCCCTGCTCTTTAGCCGCATAAAGCGCCTTATCTGCACGCTCTTTCAGGCTTCTACTATCTTCTTGAGAAAAGGCTTTAGCCACCCCAATAGAGATCGTTATATTGTCGATAGCTTCCTGTGAGCCTTTTTGTCTAATTCGAATAGCTTCGACACTACGTCGAATTATTTCACCCAGTTTAGCCGCTGCTTCAGCCTCACCACTAAATACAATGGCAAACTCTTCGCCACCATATCGAGCTACCTGAGCATTGTCACTATGGTGACGGGAAAGCACCTTGCCCATAGCTTCAAGTATTTTATCACCCATGACATGACCATAAGTGTCATTACACTTTTTGAAGTGGTCCAGATCTAACATCAGTAGGCAAGTAGGTGACGTAGAAGACAATGCCCCTTCTAAGGTTTGGTCAAACGACCGGCGATTACCAATACCTGTTAGCTCATCCATAAGGGCACTTTTTTCAGTTGTTTCAAGCTGCTGTTTTAAAATTTCAACTTCTTGCTTCGCTGTCTGCAACTCTGACTGAAAGTTTCGAGTCAGCTGCTCAACGGCATTCGTATCTTGTAGTAAATCACCCAGCGCTTTTTGAATAGCTTGTGGATCATCTTCACCCTTAACTCGATCCATTGTTTCCTGAATCGATTGACCAAACTCGCTGGTTCCTTCAACGGTTTTATTAACTGTGTTGAATAACTGAGATAACAGACCAACCAAGGCTTCCTGAGCTTGGTCATTTTTAGGCAGGTATTCTTTGACAAAGTACTCATAAAAAAGCGCTTCGCCCTTTTCATGATCATAGCTACCCGACTTGGGAAATTCAGCCAGTAACTTGTCACTAAATTCGCTATCACCCCCCCTAACATGGGAGTACCACAAAGCGAAATTATGGGGGGATGTGGGGATCTCACGTTCCACCATTAACGGAACGGCTTTACGTAAACATTCGGCCGCTATAGCCGGCTCATCACGGAATTGCATTGTTCTCTCCTAAACTTAGCAATCCCTTGTTATCAATTTTTCTGTATTTACCTAGACGCCAACCCTGGCGTCTACCGATCGAGGAGAAAGTCTAGCAGAAAAAACAAAATAGGAAAGTATTTGGAATAATACCTAACGAAAAATTCATGCTGGTTCACTATATTTACCTATAAACCTCTCGGTATATAGGGTTTTAGCATAAGCAAATGAGACCTTTCCCGCAAAACAGAACCCGCCTCTCAACGCCAACGAAAAACTAGTTTTCCTGCGTTTCAAAATCCTGCGGTGGTGTATCACTTATGCGACGCCATCCAGCCACTAAACCATCGGATACTTCCATACCAATGCCGCGATCAAGAATTTCACCGTTATCAATCCAGGCAAGGGAATAATAGTCCCCCTCCTTTTCAATACTTAGCTCAAAACCTGCAATGGGGTTACCCTCAGCATCAAAATATTGAATCTGGTAGAGCCCTTCATATCCCTCAACAGGGCCACCCGTAGCCTTCCCTGTTCCAAACACACCCTCGCCAAAATAGGGATGGCACCATTTAGCATCTAGCGTTCCTGCTTCATTGCCTTTTTTATATAACACACAACCTACATTAATCATCATAAGTCCTCTAAACGCCTACCATTTAATTCAGTATCAAATAAGTTGTACCTACCCATGCTGAATTGCTTTCCCTAAGTTGCACGAAATAACCCCATCACGCAAATTAAAAAGCCACTCACCTACCATTAAAACTGACTAGCGGTGAGAAAGAACTCCGTCGTCCTTAACACTCTATCATCTGTGCGTTAGCTAGTATTAACTGCAATGAACCTGTGCCTCTAGATGCACAGGTCCACTTAACGAATTTGAAATCAAACAAACTTGCTCAGCTTTTTCCAACAAGCGTTTCGCTTGATCTGTATTTTGCGCATCCTGAATTAATAAGCTGGCTTTAACATTAAAACTGGTGAATTTTATAACCCGGCCCTCCTTGTCCAATACTCCCTCTACCTCACAGTTGATGGACTGCCAGTCCAGTTTTGAGGCGCGTGCAATTGCTCTGAAAGACAATATAAAACAATCGGCAATAGCGGACACCAGCAACGCTTCAGGCGACCACTTATCCCCAGGGCCACCAAACTCTACAGGCGGCGCAGATTCAATATCCGGTACACCTTCTGAAGAAAGACACACCGTACTTTCTTCATCAGCTTTACTACTAACACGATAGTAATGTGGAAAACTTTGCATGATACTTCTCACTTTCATTGCTATTTAAACGATTAAAGGAACTGTATTACGTCTGCTTTTCTTTGTGAATATCTATATTATCTGAATATGATTACAATCAAAGCCTTCCCTTGATCAACTGCACTACACACCTGGATAGACAACACCAAATCGCTTAGACTGGAAGGCAGTCAACCGAATGAAAGGAAAACACTATGGCTACGGCTCTTCGAAACCTGACTTTTTTTACTATCTGCATGGCCTTAATAAACCTGAATGCTTTTGCTGACCAGGCCCTCTCTTCAATAAAGAACCTGCAACAACCAAACAACAGTCAATTTGCATCAGGACAACCTAAAGCGCAGGAATTCACTGCACTAAAAGAAGCGGGCATCCAACACATCATAAATTTGCGCCCAGTATCGGAGACGCCTGATCTTAATGAAGAAAAAATTGTCACTGACAATAACATGCGTTACCACAATATACCGATTGCAAGCATTGCCGACCTAACACAGGAAAATGTGGCCACCTTAGACAAGTTACTCAAACAAATTGGTAGCGAAAAAACATTATTACATTGCGCGAGTGGCAACAGGGTAGGAGCCATGATGGCTCTTAGAGCCAATTGGCTACAAGGTAAATCTGCCGAAGATTCATTAGCCATCGGCGAGTCTTTTGGATTAACCCGCCTGAAACCTGCTGTCAACTCTTTACTCAAATAGCGCACACCTTAAGACCTTACAGTTAGAGTGCTCACCCACTCTAACTCCCCCTAAATAACACTCAACAATTTAATCACCAGTTGCTGCTGACTGTTTGATGACGTTTTTCTAAATAACGATTTCAGATGAGTACGGACAGTATTCAACGACGTGCAGGTCTCATCAGATATTTGTTCTAAGCTCGAACCGGAAGCCAGCTTCAACGCCAGCTCAACTTCTTTTTTCGTAAGTTTAAACAGTTTTACCAGCGCATCTCCGTTTATAAGCCGTGAGTTAGTTACATCACGCATTTTTAACATAATCAGAGGACGCCGGTATTCCCGTCCAAAACGATACTCTTCTGTATCAAAAGGTTGAAAATTAAATTCAATCGCCGGGCTATCATCACCATTTCTTACGATCAGCGTGGTCGACGATAAGGTTCGGTCTGTTTCTTCAACACATTCTGACAATAACGTATTCAACTCTTCCTGCTGCCCGTTATTTATCAGCCTAAGCTGCCCATTGCTAACATCAACCAAATCACTTTTTTCACAAAGCGCTCGGGCCTCTTGATTAATATAAACGGGCTTTTGTAGCTCATCCAACAAAATTGCCCCCGTCGGGAAACATTCGATGAAATACGTCGCTGCTTTATAATAGGCTTTAGATAAGGAGAGCTGCTGATGAAGGTCAACTGCCCGCTGCATATGATGAACTAGAAGGTCGAGATATTCCTTCTGTTCAGGCCTAATCATCCCCTGCTCTACACTTGATAAAAAATGCAGCCTCAAGGTCAGGTTACCCGGTAAATCAATCAAACAGGCAATAATATTGACTAAGCCCTGGGGAAGACACCATTCTTTATATATCGGCGTTTCTGCCCAATTATCACCAAGCTCCACCAAATTCCAAAATTGCCCTCTGGATCGCCGAGCCAGCTGGCGCATTAAGATTCGCTTTTTAAAATACTCCCGAAAGTACCTATCCAACATTGCTGGGCTGATACCTTCGCTGTATAAGGCCAAAGGCTCATCGGGGTGCTCTTCACTTTCTAGAAAAAACAGGCCTGCTGCCAAACCACAGTCTTCAACTAGCGCTGCCAGCACATTACTCCAGCATTCCGGCGCCTCTATTGTTTGACTGATTAAATCCACATGCTTGATATAATTCTGTTCCATTGTGCTCCCGTGCTCAGCATGTCTTCCATATAGTTACCTACTATAACGGACAACAAACGTTTATACCGCTAAAATGCCACTCAATTAACAAGAGAATGTGCTATGTCAATTTGGGTCGATGCCGATGCCTGTCCTAACACCGTCAAAGAGATTCTGTTTCGCGCTGCTCACAGAACCGCTACGCAGCTGACGTTAGTGGCTAATCAATCATTAAGGGTGCCTGCATCCCCTTATATTCAGTCCGTTCAGGTCGAGCAAGGGTTTGACGTGGCGGATCACTATATTGCCCAACATGCAGAGAAAAATGACATTGTAATTACTGCGGATATTCCGCTGGCAGCGGACATTGTTGAAAAAGGCGCTCACGCTATTAACCCGCGCGGAGAGTTATATACGCCTGAAAATATTCGCCAACGGTTAACCATGCGTAACTTTATGGAGGAAATGCGTAACGCCGGACAAGCTAGCGGAGGGCCTCCACCTCTGAATAAATCCAATATTCAACACTTTGCCAATACACTTGATCGCTTGTTAACTAAATTCAATAAACCTGCTTAATTACGGAGACAAACCTATGCTAGACGTTAACGAATATTTTGATGGAAAAGTTAAGTCTATCGGTTTTCAAACGGAAACCCTGCCAGCCACCGTTGGTGTTATGGCCATTGGTGAATATGAATTTGGCACCAGCCAAAAAGAAGTTATGACTGTGGTTAGTGGTGCACTAAATGTAAAGCTGCCTGACAGTGATACGTTTCAAACCTTTAATTCTGGTGATCACTTCTGTATTGAGGCCAATCAACGTTTTCAATTAAAAGTAGCTGTTGAAACGGCTTATCTCTGCACTTACGAATAGTGGTACTTATGAATGACAGCGTTTATGAATAACGGTCCCTATGAGTAACCTTAATTGTAATGCCTGATCCTACTTGTCCATGTGGTAGTCAGCTCAATAGAAAAGCCTGCTGCATTCCCTTACTTGAGGGGGGCAGTGTTGCCGAAACAGCCGAACAACTGATGCGTTCGCGTTTTACCGCTTTTGTGCTTGAAGATGTCGACTACTTACTAGCAACACACCACCGTAGCAAACACTCTCCAACAGAACGACAGCAGCTGACCGAAACACTAAAACAGCACCGGTGGCTGAGCTTAGATGTTGTTCGTTCTATTCGGGGAGGGAAAAATAACGATAACGGTACAGTTGAGTTTATTGCTCGTTATACAGACGGAAAGCAACTGGAACAATTGCACGAATGTTCCAGTTTTATAAAAGAAAATGGCCGTTGGTTTTATTTAAGTGGTAACTTTTTAAACACACCTATCAAATTTCCAGGCCGCAATGAATCTTGCTGGTGTGGCAGTGGCAAAAAATACAAGCGCTGCCATGGCTAATCGTTGTTAGTCTTTTACCAATTTTTCCACTTCATCAACTGCAACAAAGTAGTCAGGATCCTCAATAACATTCACTTCAACCAAGTCTCCCGCTTTAGTCAATAGTTTTTGACACTCTCCACTTAAGTGGCGCAGGTGTAAAGTTTTACCCGCTTTTAAATAGCGTTCAGCCAAGGTATCAATGGCTTCCAAACCCGAGTGGTCACAAACCCGTGAACGAGCAAAATCAATCACCACATCGTCAGCATCCTGCTGCAACGAAAACTTATCAAGAAAATGGACAACCGAGGCGAAGAATAAAGGCCCCGTAACGGTATACACTGTTGATCCTTCTACATTGTCTTCACGTACTACAATCACTCGCTTGGCATGCTCCCAAGCGAAAACCAGCGCCGCAACAATAACACCCACTACAACCGCCACCGCAAGATCAGTCATTACAGTAACTGCCGAAACTAAAACAATAGTGAAAGCATCTGTCCTTGGCACCTTACCCATAATCCGAAAACTGGACCATTCAAAAGTCCCCATGACGACGATAAACATCACACCAACCAAGGCAGCTAGCGGGATTCCTTCAATCAAGGGGGACGCAAACAAGATAAACGCTAACAGGCACAAAGCCGCTGTAATACCTGATAAACGTCCACGCCCACCAGAATTAACATTAATCATGGATTGGCCAATCATTGCACAGCCACCCATGCCACCAAATACACCGGTGACGGTATTGGCAACACCTTGACCAATACATTCACGGTTGCCATTACCACGGCTTTGGGTGATCTCGTCAACTAGACGCAAAGTCAACAATGATTCAATCAGACCTATAGCCGCCAGAATAATCGAATAGGGTAAAATTATTTTAAATGTCTCAAAATTAAACGGCACAGAAGGGATATGAAACGATGGTAAGCCACCCGCAATTGAAGCGACATCACCTACAACCCGCGTATCCAAGTCCAAACCAATAACTACAAAACTCACCAAAAGAATTGCTGCTAGCGAAGAAGGAATCGCTGTCGTTAATTTTGGTAAAAAATGAATAATCAGCATCGTCATAAAGACCAACCCGAGCATCAGGTACAACTTACTGCCTTCCAGCCAGGCAACATCAATCACGCTACCCTCCAGGCTGGTACCCGATAACCAGCCTGCCTCACCTTGAACGCCAAACTGGCTAAGCTGGGCCAGAAAAATAACAATCGCTAACCCATTCACAAACCCTAGCATCACAGGATGTGGAACCATACGAATAAACTTACCCAGCTTAAACACACCAGCTAAAATCTGTATCACGCCCATTAGCACAACGGTAGCAAACAGATACTCCACCCCGTGATCAGCAACCAGCGCCACCATTACAACGGCCAATGCACCAGTTGCTCCTGAAATCATACCGGGACGGCCACCAATACATGCCGTGATCAAGCCCACCATAAAGGCCGCATACAATCCCACCAACGGATCTACCCCTGCCACAAAAGCAAAAGCGACGGCCTCAGGCACCAAAGCCAAGGCCACTGTCAGACCCGATAACAGATCATTTTTTATCGTCGCAACCCTGCTGGGGTGGAATTCAAACATTTGAGCTCTCTATTTTTGAAAAAACAAACAATAACATCGGATTGCAGGCGTTTAGTGAAACGTCGCGAAGGATCATAACGTGCATGAACCAAATGATGGGAAAGGGCGCGAATTCTATCGAATCAGGGTATGCTTTACAATGAATCAAACTCGATCATGGCGACCTTCAACCCTGCGTTGATCGATCAACTCCTGGCCTACCATTTTCAATTGTTGACGAAACCATTGTTGCGCAGGATCCTGGTCTTTGAACTTATGCCAAGATAACATCACAGGAAAGTACCCCATCTGTAAAGGTAGAGGAACAATCTTTAATCGCTCCCCCTGAATGAACCGACGCGCGATATAGGTCGGTACGGTGGCAAGCATCTCCGATTCTGCCAGGATAATCGGCGCAGAAAGAAAACTGGGAACATGTAGCTGTACTCGACGCTGTAACTGCTGTTCAGCTAGCAATAGCTCTACCTCATGACTCAATTCCATACTATCAATCACTAAATGCGGCTCAGATAAGTATTGTTGTAAGTCCATATCAACCCCCGGTAAGCGGGGATGCGTTTTTTGCATCAAGACGACAGGCTCTTCCACCGCAATTTTTTTGGACACAACATCATGTCGGTTTTCCGTACTGAATAAACGAATAGCAGCATCGATTTCACCCCGTGCTAAAGCCTGATCAATTTCACCAGGCTCAAGATGTTTCAGCATTAGATCAACTTGTGGGGCTGCCAACCCCAGTCGTTTGATCAAAGAAGGCAAGAATGCATACTCCACGTAGTCAGAACTAGCCAGGACAAACTGTGCCTGACTGGTTTTCGCGTCGAAAGTTTTCTCTGCCAACTGCTGTTCAATCGTCGCCAGCCACTCCCGAACAGGCTGCTCAAGCTCCAACGCCCGTGCCGTAGGCAACATCCCCCCCTTGGTCGCCACCAGCAGAGGGTCCCCTAATTTATCCCGCAAACGTTTCAGGCTATGGCTAACCGCTGACTGACTCAAATAAAGCGCCTGGGCCGCTTTGGATACACTTTTTTCACGTATCAAACAGTCAAATACTAGCAATAAGTTTAGATCAAACTCTCTTAACTTCATGATTTTTATAAATTATTAATTTAATTAATACTTAAATCTATATATACCATTTATAATAATAATCAAGTTTGACTACCTTTATAGTTAACAGATTAAAACCGAGGTTTAAGGCAATAGCCTTAGCTTCGAAAGCTTTCGAGCCACTAGGCTCCACACGTATGACTCTCCCTGAAACGATTGCCGGACCTTCCAGTCCGGCCTTTTTTTAGCTAATAAAAATTCACTGGTTGGCGGCAAATAGGGGCAGCTGCTGATACCCCAACACTGCATCATCGGCAAAACGCACTCCCACCCCTAATAGCCTAACCGGCAAACTCATCCGCTGATGAGCATCACGAAGTAGCCCCTGAAAGATAGCCAGGCGAATGGTGCCACCAACCATGCACTCAACTGTGGTTGTTTGAAAGTTAGCAAATTTCATTTTCACAACCTGCTTGTTAACCCGGTACTGACCGGAAACAGACTCAAGTCGTTGCTGAAGCTTTTCAAACAACATCGGCAGCTGCTGTATACACGCCTCCAGAGAGGTCAAATCAATGGCATAGGTATGCTCTACACTTAAGGACTTTCGCCTGCGGCTGGTCTTAACCTCCCGGTCATCAATACCTCGACTGAGCTCATAAAGACGCAACCCAAAGCTACCAAACGCTTGCGTCAACGTTTTGAGGTCAGACTGCTGTAAGTCCTGACAACTGTTAATGTCCATCCGTTCCAGCTTTTGCGCTGTGACTTTACCGACCCCGTTGAGCTTAGCTACCGGCAACTGCCTAACAAAGTCATTCACATTGTCTGGGGTAATCACACATAAACCATCTGGTTTATTCCAATCACTGCCTATTTTGGCAAGGAATTTATTAGGTGCCACACCAGCAGAAATCGTGATACCCACTTCATCCTTAACACGTTGCCGAATGGTTTTGGCAATCAGGGTAGCACTACCATGACAAAGATCGCTGTCACTGACATCCAGATAAGCCTCATCCAAAGACAAAGGCTCAACCAAATCGGTATAGTCATGAAAAATATCGCGTATTTGGTAAGCCGCTTCGCGATACTTATCCATTTGCCCAGGCAATACCAGTAACTCGGGGCACAATCGCAATGCGGTCGCGGTAGGCATGGCTGATCTCACACCATAAGCTCGCGCAGGGTAATTACAGGTTGCAATTACTCCCCGCCGATCAGAGCTACCGCCCACAGCTATAGGCTGGTCGCGTAACGATGGGTCATCACGCATTTCAATAGCCGCATAAAAACAGTCGCAATCAGCGTGAATTATTTTACGTATCATCAAGACTCGCTTGCACCATAACTGTATATAAAAACAGTATAAATATGACTACCCATCACAACAAGTCATTTCAGGCATTGGGGACCTATCAGTTTCTGCCTTATAATGCTGGCCAATATCAATGATACGGATGGGAATTCTCGCAACCCTCCCTTTAAATCCGCTACGAGGCAACTTATGACGCTAGGAAGCTGGGACCCTGAAACAGCTGAAGCTACGACCAGCTTTAGTATTGACTCTCAACAATTACATCAATTTATCGAGCTGGCTCAAAATGATCAGCTCGATAACTTATCAGAGCAACTCAATGAGACTCAAATTCAACAGCAAGCCGCATTAATGCAATTGCCAGAACCTGACTGGCTCACAGCCTGTGACCCATTAACATCCAATGAACTTATTGCATTGATTCGTTTTTTCACTGTTGCTGAGAACTTACCGGGCTGGCAGTGCGGAGAAAAATCACCCGTGATCTGGCTAACCCGGATGATTAAAAAGCGTGGAGAAAAGCTGGATAAAGAACTTCTACTCTGGATTCGTACCCATAGCAATAACCGATTTTTACCTTACGGTAGCCTTTAAGCTGCCGTAAGTTTTTATGTTATGAACCAGGATTTACTTCATCAAATTTTGCTAGCTGCTCAGCGGTGGCTTCTTTCTGGTACTTATCTTTCCATTCATTGTAAGGCATACCGTATACCAATTCGCGAGCCTGGTCATAATCCACCTCCAGCCCTTGCTCTTCTGCCGCCGCTTTATACCATTTAGAAAGACAATTACGACAAAAGCCTGCAAGATTCATAAGCTCAATATTTTGAACGTCCTTTCTGCTATCAAGGTGCTCTAAAAGCCGACGAAAAACAGCGGCTTCAATATCTATATTACGTTCCATTCCATCACTCCAAAACAATAGGCTAAATAATGAAAGTAGTTTACCTGAGGTGAGTTGGCAGAAACAATCCGGCTACAACAGCCTACTAGGGCTTTCTCGCTTTAATTTTGATTGTCGTACTACCATCCTGAAAAACACGACAGTTTGCACGGTAAAACAGATCACGAAACTGCGGGTTTTTAGCCTGAAAATCAATATCAAACTCACGTTCGACACGATCAACAACCCTCGACTCAGGCCTGGGATTATCTTCAATCACAAGGCTTTTCATCCCCCTGACTTTGGCCTTCAAACCATCCAGGCAAGATTGCCACGCCAGTGCTTCATCCACCGGGACGCCAACCAGCTCATCAAGACGCTCGAGAACATCCTCAATATCCGCATTCATTAAATCTTTTTCACTACGCTGGCTTTCCGCTTTTCTGGCTTCTTCTTCAGCCAGCGCAAAAATTTCTGCTGTGAGCTTCTCTTTCGCTTCCCGTTCCTGGCGCAAGCGTTCCTCTTTTTCTTGCTCTGCTTTTAACGCAGCTTTCTCTTTCTCAATCCGTTGGCGAGATTTTTGCTCATGGCTGAGCACCATTTTCTCCTGAGCAATA
>Ga0070728_10006350_pt1 | contig 11246 bp, 12 predicted proteins | sample tdDd471_FD_66723 | JGI IMG/M metagenome (GOLD analysis project Ga0070728, IMG submission 66723) | Marine sediment microbial communities from the Atlantic coast under amendment with organic carbon and nitrate - tdDd47.1 | ecosystem: Environmental > Aquatic > Marine > Coastal > Sediment | place...
TTCCGAAAAATAGTTGGTCTCGCGCACGTTCTCGATCACCACCGAATAGCGATAGGGCGCCAGACCGTCGGACTTGCGCTCGAACGGGGTGTACCCGCGCCCCATCACCGCCACGTCCCGCCCGGTGTCCCGCGCCCAATCGGCGACGGCATGGCGCAGCTTGTGACCCTCGGTATCGCGCTTTTCCGAGGCGATCAGCGAACACATCGCGGTCTTTTCCAGCGCCTGCCCACGCCAGTCCGGCACCCAGGTCCCGCCCAGCGGGAACAGCAGGGCATTGGGCACGGCGTCCAGCAGCGCCTGGTTGAAGGTGAGGATGCGAAAGAACCGCCGCCAGGTCAGCCGCAGCAGCTTGAGATGGCGGCCGTGGATCACCTGCGGCTCTCCCATGATCAGCGAGATCCGCGCCCTTGTGCCCCTGCGGCGGCGGAAATGCATGTCGGTGCGGGGATAGACCAGCAGATGGTCGGTCGCCGCGAGATCGCCGACCGATTTGCCCTGCAGACGGTCCGGGCATCCCAGCGGCCAGGTCAGCGCGGCCAGCGGCCGGGAGGCCAAGGCCGGACCCAGGCGGTTGCCGTAGGGCAGGATGGCGATTGCGGGGTCGGTCATTTCGGCTCTTTCCTGTCGTCTCGCGCCCCGCCCCTGCCCTTAAGCGGCGGGAAGATCAAGCTCGCCGCGCATCAGCACATAGCCCCGGCCGCCGACGCGCACGCCGGTCGGCGCCTCGCGCGGTCCCAGCACCTCGACCTCGGCCCGGCCGGGGCGCCCCATCCAGTGGCCCTGTTCGGCCACGAATCGCGGTTCCCCGATCAGCCCGTGATGCCACAGATACCCGGCCATGCAGCCGGTGGCCGAGCCGGTGAACGGGTCTTCCGGCGGCATCGGCGGTGGCAACAGCAGGCGCGAGAAGGTATCGCCCGCGGAGGTCTCGCCCCCGAGCGTAACCAGGAAAGGCTCGACCATGTCGTCGCGCGCGCTGCCCTGCAGGTTCATCGCGTGAAACAGCGCGGCGTCAAGCCGCGCCCGCCGCAGCGCCGGTTTGTCCCTAACCAGCGTGATGCAGAACGGCGTGCCGGTCGAGACCACCTGCGGCGTGCCGAGGATATCCCCGGGCTCCAGCGATACCATCGCGGCGATCGCGGCGGGATCCACACGGCGGCCGAATCGCGGGGCGGGCTGGGTCATCACGACCATCGTCCGGCCGGCGCGATGATCGACCGCGATCGGCAAGACACCGGACCCGACCTCGAGCGTGAATTCCGCCCGCCCGTCGGTCAGCGGCACCAGCCCCCGGTCGATCAGCGACACCACCGTCGCCACCGTCGGGTGGCCCGCCATCAGGATTTCCTTGTCGGCCAGGTAATACCGCGCCCCGAAATCGGCCACCTCCGAGCCCACCACGAAAGCGCATTCGGAGAGCGAGGTTTCGCGGACCAGCGCCAGCCGGTCCGCGACGTTCAGATCATCGGCGCCATGTACCACCACGCAACCGTTGCCACCAAAGGGGCGGTCGGTGAAGGCATCGACCCAGTCGAAGGGATAGCGGCTCAATGCACCGCGACGGGCGCGAGATCGTTCTGCCGCGCCAGCGCGAAGGCGAGGCGGCGGTCGGCCACCAGCGCGATCTGCTGGCCTTCCGAATCATGCACCGCGTAAAGCTGCTCGCGCCCGCCTGCACCGGCGCGCACCTCGTCCGGGAGATCGGCGACATCGACCGCCTTGACGTAAACGATCCTGCGGCCGTCCTGGTTGAAATCAAAAGGCGTGTTCATATCCGTTACCCCTTTCTGATGTTGATCGTCTGCACGACGCTTTCGGGCGCGGCGCGGGTCAGGTCCACATGCAGCAGACCGTTCTCCATGATCGCCTCGCCCACTTCGACGCCATCGGCCAGCACGAACATGCGCTGGAATTGCCGCCCGGCGATCCCGCGATGCAGGAACACCCGCCCGGCGCCATCGTCGCCCTGACGGCCGCGGATCACCAGCTGGCGATCCTCGACCGTGATCGAAAGATCCTCCTCGGCGAACCCGGCCACGGCCAGGGTGATGCGATAGGAGAAATCCGACGTTTGTTCGATGTTGTAGGGGGGGTAACCCTCGTTGCCCGATTTGGCCGAGCGTTCCAGCAGGCGTTCCAGCTGCTCGAATCCCAGCATGTGCGGGTAGGACCCCAGGGTAAGTTTCGACACGTCATTCGTCCTTTTCAATCAAAGCGACGGCTTGCACGGCCCCATCAGGCGACCGCACCAGCCAAATATGGGCAGAATGCCGTGAATTAACAAGGGCTAGGCGAACCGCCAGCTTCGTCGTATCCTGAACGCCAGCCATCAACCGGAGCCGCGAGTCGCCCCATGAACGCCCAGACCGACATCTCGATGAAAACCGACGAGGTGCTGCGCGTGGAACTGGAGGTGTTCCGCCGCCAGCACCGCGATCTGGACGAGGCGATCACCGCGTTGGTCGAGCGCGGAACTGGCGACGCGCTGACCATCAAGCGTCTGAAAAAGAAGAAACTTCGGCTCAAGGACATGATTTCCCTGATCGAAGACCGGCTGTTGCCGGACATCATCGCCTGACCGGGTCCGGGTCGGACCCGGGTCGGCGCTCCACCGCATTGCCTGACACCGCGATTTGGCTATAGTGCGCGCTCTTTCGCAGCAGCGGGTACAGCAAGGGGCGCGATACATGGCCAGACCTTCCGTGGGCATCATCATGGGCAGCCAGTCGGACTGGCCCACCATGAAAGAGGCCGCCGACATCCTCGACATCCTCCAGGTTGCCCATGAGGCGCGGATCGTGTCGGCGCACCGCACGCCCGACCGGCTGTGGGACTATGGCAAGACCGCCGTGGAGCGCGGGCTGCAGGTGATCATCGCCGGCGCCGGGGGCGCTGCACACCTGCCCGGCATGATGGCCTCCAAGACCCGCGTGCCGGTGATCGGCGTGCCGGTACAGACCCGGGCGCTGTCGGGGGTCGATTCGCTTTATTCCATCGTGCAGATGCCAAAGGGATTTCCGGTCGCGACCATGGCGATCGGCGCCGCAGGCGCCGCCAACGCCGGGCTGATGGCCGCCGGCATCCTTGCGTTGCAGGACCCCGCGCTGGCCCGGCGGCTGGACGACTGGCGCGCCGCCCTTTCCGCCTCGATCCCCGAGGTGCCGCAGGATGACTGAACCGCTCGCCCCCGGCGCCGTGCTCGGCATTCTCGGCGGCGGCCAGCTTGGCCGCATGCTCTCGGTCGCGGCCAGCAGGCTCGGCTTTGCCACCCATATCTACGAGCCGGGCGTCAACCCGCCTGCGGGCCAGGTCGCCGCGCGGGTGACCACCGCCGGTTACGACGACGAGGCGGCGCTGCGCGCCTTTGCCGAAACCGTCGATGTGATCACCTACGAGTTTGAAAACATCCCCACCTCCGCGCTCGACCTGCTGGAGCCGCTGCGCCCGATCCGCCCCGGCCGCAAGGCGCTGAAGATCAGCCAGGACCGGCTGGTGGAAAAGGCGTTCCTCTCCGACCTGGGGTTGAAAACCGCCCCCTTCGCCGCCGTCGACGATGCCGAGGATCTGGCCGAGGCACTGGAAGAGATCGGCACGCCCGCGATCCTCAAGACCCGCCGCTTCGGCTATGACGGCAAGGGGCAGGCGCGGATCATGGCCCCCGACGATGCCGCGCAGGCGCTGGCCGACATGGCCGGTGCCCCCGCGATCCTGGAGGGGTTCGTCACATTCAGCCACGAGGTCTCGGTCATCGCCGCGCGCGGGGTCGACGGATCGGTCGCCTGTTTCGACCCCGGCGAGAACCTGCACGAGGGCGGCATCCTGCGGACCACCACCGTGCCCGCCCGGCTGAGCCCGATGCAGCGCAGCGACGCGGTGCTGCTGGCGGCCAATATCCTCAACGCGCTGGATTACACCGGCGTAATGGGGGTGGAGCTTTTCGTCACGCCCTCCGGTCTGCTGGTCAACGAGATCGCGCCGCGCGTCCATAACTCTGGCCATTGGACCCAGACCGGCTGCACCGTGGACCAGTTCGAACAGCACATCCGCGCCGTCGCGGGCTGGCCGCTGGGCGACGGGCAGCGCCACGCGGATGTGATGATGGAGAACCTGATCGGCGACGACATGGACCGGGTGCCGGATCTGGCCCGCGACAGCGACACCGCGATCCACCTTTATGGCAAGGCCGAGGTCAAGCCGGGCCGCAAGATGGGCCATGTCAACCGGGTGATTCGGCCGCCGCGCTGACGCCCCTGACCCCGCGCGGCGCCGGGTCAGGACAGGAACCGTTCCGCCATCTCGCCGGCCATTGAGGCCACCCGCCCGGCGGCAAAAACGGCGGCGACACGCCCCGTCATTTCTTCCAGCACCACGAAATCGGCCCGTTTCCCGACCTCCAGCGTGCCGCGATCGCCCATCCCCAGCACCCGCGCGGGACCGCAGGAGACCAGGTCCCAGCCCGCCTCGAAGGACAGCACCCCGGTTTCGGCCAGCCGCAGCGCGGCGCGGCGCGGGCTGGGATAGTGATAGTCCGAGGCCAGCGCATCGCACATCCCCATCGCCACCACGTCGAGCGCGCTGACGTTGCCCTTGTGCGAGCCGCCGCGCATCAGGTTGGGCGCCCCCATGACGATGGCGTCACCGCCGACACGGGCACTTTCGGCGGCCTCCAGCGTCTCGGGGAACTCGGCGATCCGCACGCCGCGCCCGCGCCAATCGGCGCGCTCCCCGGCGTTGTGGTCGTCGTGGCTGCCCATGCGCACCCCCTGCGCTGCCAGCCGTGCGCAGAGCGCATCGAGGGCCGCCGGAACCTCGCCGCCGCGCGCGTGCAACTCCAGCAGGTATTCAAAATGCCGGTCCGGGTTGCGCCCTGCCTTCAGCGCCTGCCCGGTCAGCTGTTTCGGCCTGCGCCCCTCGGCCAGCCGGTCATGCGGCAGGTGATCGTTGAACACCAGGTAGGGCACCTGCCACTCGGCCAGCCAGTCGGGCAGGTCGTCATAGGCGTCGAGCAGATGGGTCTCGAACCGCAACTGCGGGATCAGGTCGGGCACCACGCGCGCCCGCGCGGCGGCGATGGCGGGCATCACCCGGGCGGCGAACTCCGGCCCGCGCAGCCCGCCCTCCCAGCTGTGGAACTGGGCCAGCACGGCGGTGGTGATGCCATGGCTGGCCAGTTCCGCCGCCGCCGCCGCGATCCCCTCCTCCAGGTCGGTCATCGCGCCGCGCCGGGGGGCGACGTGGCGCTCGAACCCGTCGCCGTGCAGATCGACGATGCCGGGCAGCACCAGGCAGCCGCTCAGATCGACCACGCGACCCGCGCGATCCGCAACGATCTTTCCCCCGGCGAAAGACAGCGCATCGCACACCAGCCCCGCGCCGGGCCGCAGTACCTTTGCCCCGGTCAGATCCAGCGCCAGCCCCGTCATCGGGTCGGCTCCGAGACCGGTTCGGGCGGGCAATCGCCGGTCAGGCAGATCTCGTCGATTTCCGCCAGCAGCGCCTCAAGCCAGGTGATCCCGGGATCGAACCGCCCGGTTTCGATGAAATGCACCGCCTGGGCGATCACGCGCGGGTTGTTCATCATGAAGGTATGGGTCACCGGCAGGACAAGATGCGCCGCCATGCCCGCCACAAGGGTTTCGCGGACCGCGACCTTGCCGTCGTCCGGCCCGTCGATCATCCCGCTGAAGATCGGATTGAGCGTTTCGGTGCCCGCGATCACGCCGAGCGGGAAATCCACCGGAGGCAGGGCGCGCGGCACGCTGCCCGGCCCGGTGCCAAGCTGCTTGCCCGCCGGACCGTTGAGCAGGCCGAACACCTCCCAGTCGTCCAGCGCGTCCACCAGTTGCGCACCCTGGTTCGGCGGCCCCAGCATCACCACGCGACCCAGATTCTCGGGCCGGTGATCCCTGAGCCAGTAGCGCAGCAGGATACCGCCCATCGAATGGGTCACGAAATGCACCGTTTCCTTGCCGCACGCCTCGATCGTCGGCGGAAGGGTCTGATCCGCCAGCGTCGGGATCGGCAGGTCGGTCGAGGGGTAACCGGGCCGCACCACTTTGTAGCCGCGCCCGCTGAGCACCTCGTCCATCACCAAGAAGGAGGACTCGGTCCGCGCCAGCCCGTGCAGCAGAACGACGCAATCGGCCATCGCCGCGGCAGGCCAGAGCAGGAGAAGGAGAGCCAAGTATCGCATGCAGGCGGGATAGGCGGTTTGACGGCGGGTGAAAAGCGGCAAGCGGCTCAGCCGCGCGCCGGGCGCGGCAGCGCCAGCGCGATCCCGCCCAGCACCACCCCCGCGCCCAGGATCAGCCGCAGCCCCGGCGCCTCGGCCAAAAGCGCCGCACCGGCGGCCAGTGCGATCACCGGCACGCTGAGTTGCAGGGTCGCTGCCGTCGCCGCCCCGAGCCGGGGCACCAGGCTGTACCACAGGGCATAACCCAGGCCGGAGGTCACCGCCCCGGCCAGCGCCGCCAGCGCCAGCCCGGTCCCGGTGGCCTGCCCCTCGCCCACCGCCCAAAGCAGCGGCAGCGCGGTCAGCGGCAACGCGAGGCAGAAATTCGCCGCCGTGGCGGGCAGCGCCGCCGGTTCCGCCCGGCCGCTCAGGGTGTAGACGCCCCAGCCGATCCCGGCCGCCGCCATCCACAGCCCGCCGGAGAGCGAAACCTGCGCCTCGCCCGTCGGCCAGAGGATCCAGGCCAGCCCGGCAAAGGCCACACCCGCGCCCACCACCTGCCGCCGCCCCACCTGCGCGCCGCCCATCGCCCCGAGCCCGAGCATGGTGATCTGCACCACCCCGAACAGGATCAGCGCCCCCAGCCCGGCGTCGAGCGTCAGATAGGCCAGCGAGAACCCGACCATGTAGACGGTGAGCGACAGCGACCCGGCCCAGCGCCGCCGATGCCACAGCGGCAGCGCCTGCCGCCGCGCCAGCACCAGCACCACCAGCAGCGCCGCCCCCGCCGCCACCCGCACCGCCGCAAACCCGGAGGGGCCGATCGCGCCGCTATCGACGGCGGCCCGGTTCAACAGCGAGTTGGCCGCAAAGGCCGCCATGGTCAGCACGACCAGCAGGGAAAGGCGCTGCATGTAAGGATCCGATCAGTAGCGCGGCGCGCCGAGCATGTGGTCTGGCAGCAGCCGGATCGCCAGCGCCCCCAGCCCGGTCAGCAGCATCAGCAGGACGAAGAGCCAGCCGAGGAAGGGCACCAGCCCGATCACGCCCGCGACCAGCGCGCCGACACCGGCCGCAAGCGCCCGGTCACCGATGCTGTCCGGCAGGGTGCGGCCCGCCGCCGAAAGCAGCGCCACGCCAAAGGCATAGGCCCCGACCACATAGCCAAAGAACCCGGCCAGCAAGGCCAGCAGGACAAACGCCGGGGTCAGCAGGATGCCGATCCCGGTCAGCGCCACGACGATTCCCGCACCGCTGAGCGTCGAGAGCGCCACGAACCCGACGCCAAAGGTGCGCCCGGGCCGGTCGAGGATACGCCGCCGCATCGCCGCCAGCATCTCGGGCGCCAGCGCCGCGATCAGGGCGGCGACGCCGGCCACCAGCAGGACGCCGAACAGGAACCCGCCGAGCACCCCGCGCCAGGACACCATCTCGGGTCCGCCGCCCCACTCCAGCGGTCGACGGTCCTTGATCTTGCGCCGCTCGATTCGATCCTCCGGCACGACCGAGGCCGGGATCGTCAGCTGCCCCGGGGTGGTTTCATAGAGGGTCAGGGTGCCGCCGACGCGGGCGCCGGGGCCGAAATCCACGTCGCGCGCGGTCAGCGCCATGTCCCCCGCGATCGCGTTGTTCAGCGTAACACGCTCGCCCGCCAGCAGGGCATAACCGCCGATCTCGCCGTCGATCCGCAGCTCGGAGCCCGAGGCGCGCAGGTTGCCCGCCACCGGCCCCTGCACGGTGACCTCCTGACCGAACAGGGTCGCGTTGCCCGCCACCGCGCCGCTCAGCGTCACGTCCTGGCCGATCATGTAGGCGTTGCCACCCGCCGCGCCGGAGAGCGTCACCCAGCGGCCCGCCATATGGGCGGTGCCGGCGATGTCAGCCGCCGCCGTCACCTTTTCCCCGGCCAGGAACAGATCGGTCCGCCCCACCTGAGAAACACTCACGCTGCGGTCGGCACGAAAGGCATCGCCGCCGATGGCAAGGCTGCGGCCGTCGTCCCCGGCCAGGGCGGCAGAGGTCAGCAGAACGGACAAGAAAACCGAAATCAGAAATCGCATCTCAATCCCCCGGGAAAGCAAAACATCGGCAGGCTACCCGCGCGATATGACAGTTGCCAGCGCCGGTTCAAGAACCCCGCGAAAGACCGCCACCGAAAAACCGCCGCAAAAATTCCGTCGCGCCAAAAAGAAAGGGGGCCCAAAGGCCCCCTTCCCCATCTGTCCGGATGACCGGGCAGCTTACATCATGCCGCCCATGCCGCCCATGTCGGGCATGCCGCCACCGGCGCCGGCGCCTTCCTTGGCGGGTTTGTCGGCAACCATCGCCTCGGTCGTGATCAGCAGACCGGCGATCGATGCAGCGTCTTCCAGCGCGGTGCGAACCACCTTGGCGGGGTCGATCACGCCGAAGGCGAACATGTCGCCATACTCTTCGGTCTGCGCGTTGAAGCCGAACTTCAGATCGTCCGATTCACGGATCTTGCCGGCAACGACGGCGCCGTCGACGCCTGCGTTCTCGGCGATCTGGCGCAGCGGGGATTCCAGCGCGCGGCGCACGATGGCGATACCGGCGTTCTGGTCGCTGTTCGCGCCTTCCAGGCCGGCCAGCATCTTGGCGCCCTGCACCAGAGCGACACCGCCGCCCACGACGATACCTTCCTGAACCGCGGCGCGGGTTGCGTTCAGCGCGTCGTCGACGCGGTCCTTACGCTCTTTCACCTCGGTTTCGGTCATGCCGCCAACGCGGATGACAGCCACACCGCCGGCCAGCTTGGCCACGCGTTCCTGCAGCTTTTCACGGTCGTAGTCGCTGGTGGTCTCTTCGATCTGGTTGCGGATCTGGGCCACGCGGGCCTCGATCTCGGCCTTTTCACCGGCACCGTCGACGATGGTGGTCTCGTCCTTGGTGATCTGGATCTTCTTGGCGGTGCCAAGCATGTCCATGGTGACGCTTTCCAGCTTCATGCCCAGGTCTTCGGAGATGACCTGACCGCCGGTCAGGATGGCGATGTCCTGCAGCATGGCCTTGCGGCGATCGCCGAAGCCCGGTGCCTTGACGGCCGCGATCTTCAGACCGCCACGCAGCTTGTTCACCACAAGGGTGGCCAGTGCTTCGCCTTCCACGTCCTCGGCGATGATCAGCAGCGGCTTCTGCGACTGGATCACCGATTCGAGCAGCGGCACCATCGGCTGCAGCGACGAGAGTTTCTTCTCGTGCAGCAGGATCATGCAGTCTTCCAGCTCGGTGGTCATCTTGTCGGGGTTGGTCACGAAGTAGGGCGACAGATAGCCGCGGTCGAACTGCATGCCCTCGACCACGTCGGTCTCGGTTTCCAGGCCCTTGTTCTCTTCGACGGTGATGACACCCTCGTTGCCGACCTTCTGCATCGCGTCGGCGATCTGCCGGCCGATCTCGACTTCGCCGTTGGCCGAAATGGTGCCGACCTGGGCAACCTCTGCCGAATCGCTGACCGGGCGTGCGGCGGCCTTGATGGCCTCGACGACCTTGTCGGTGGCCAGGTCGATGCCGCGCTTGAGGTCCATCGGGTTCATGCCGGCGGCAACCGCCTTCATGCCCTCTTTCACGATGGCCTGGGCCAGCACGGTGGCGGTGGTGGTACCGTCGCCGGCCTCGTCATTGGTGCGGGAAGCGACTTCCTTCACCATCTGGGCGCCCATGTTCTCGAACTTGTCTTCCAGTTCGATTTCCTTGGCGACCGACACACCGTCCTTGGTGATGCGGGGCGAGCCGAAGCTCTTGTCCAGAACCACGTTGCGGCCTTTCGGGCCCAGCGTGACCTTGACGGCATCGGCCAGGATGTTGACGCCCTTGAGCATCTTGTCGCGGGCATTGGTACTAAATTTGACGTCCTTGGCAGCCATTGCTGTTTTCCTCGTCTAACTTGGTTTCAGGGAAGGGCGCAATCTCAGGCGATGATGCCGAGAATGTCGCTTTCCTTCATGATCAGCATCTCTTCACCTTCGACGGTGACTTCGGTGCCCGACCACTTGCCGAACAGGATCTTGTCACCTTCCGACACGCCCATCGCGATCAGTTCGCCGCTGTCCTTGCGGGCGCCTTCGCCACAGGACACAACGATACCTTCGGCCGGCTTTTCTTTTGCGCTGTCGGGAATGATCAGTCCGCCTGCGGTCTTTTCATCGCCTTCGAGGCGACGGACCAGCACCCGATCGTGAAGTGGTTTGAATGCCATCTTTGCAGCTCCTTGAGGCTCAAAGTTCGTTTGATTGAAGTTCCCCGCTCTCCCCGGGGAACCGTTATCACTCACCCGAGGCGAGTGATAACGGCGCATAGCTAGGCACAGCATCGGCCTGTGTCAACAGGTCTTTTCGCACAGACCGCTCAACGGGCCGCCTCACTCCGTGTCCCAGCTATAGGCCCAATGGACCAGCCCCTCGGACCCGGCCGCAGTCAGGCGGTAGATGCCCTTTTCCACCCGTTCGAACCAACCGTAGTGGTTATCCGCCATCAGCCGCGTGGCATGGGCCACCCCGGTTGCGCGCGCTACCAGCGCCCCTTTTTGCGACCCGTGCTCGGCCAGATGGGCGGCGCAGCGCAGCGCATCCTGCCGATAGGCGGTGACAATACCGTGCCGCGTGGCGCCGCCCGAATTCGGATCGCCCTCCAGCCGGTCGAACTCGCGCAGCAGCTTTGCAGTGCGCTTTTTCGACTTGCGCGGCGCGTAGGGGCCCGGATCGCATTGTACCTCGGCCCGGCCGTCGCCGCGCACCGTGATCAGCCCCAGCCCGAGCCTTCGGCAGAGCGCGAGGTTGTCCTTCAGCGCCCGGCGCGCGGTCTTGCCGGTGGGACGCGGCACCGCGATATAGACCAGGTCGGTCACCGACAGCCGCGCCACCGCCTGGTGAAACAGCCCCAGCGAGAACCGCAGCTTCAGCTCGACGATCACCGGCGGATCATCGCCGCGCCGCGCCATCACGTCGGCGGCGCCGACCTCGCCCTTGACGCAATACCCCTGTCGCTCCAAAAGCGCCTTTACCGGCGGATAAAGATCCTGTTCGCGGGTCATCGCGGCCAACCTAGGCGATCC
>Ga0070728_10006355_pt1 | contig 11238 bp, 10 predicted proteins | sample tdDd471_FD_66723 | JGI IMG/M metagenome (GOLD analysis project Ga0070728, IMG submission 66723) | Marine sediment microbial communities from the Atlantic coast under amendment with organic carbon and nitrate - tdDd47.1 | ecosystem: Environmental > Aquatic > Marine > Coastal > Sediment | place...
TGAGCCTGACCCTAATGATTATCAGGATGTGTTAGCCCAAGTTGCTGACCGCCCTGATGCCCATGTGGTGCAAACCATGTTGTTACGTTCGATGCGTCAGGCGGTTTATCAGCCGGATAACCAAGGGCACTTTGGTTTACATTACCCTGCGTATACGCATTTTACTTCGCCGATTCGTCGTTATCCTGACCTGCTGGTGCACCGGGGTATTCGCCATGTCATCCGCAGTGATATGACCAGTAAGCAGGTTCGGCGGGTTGAGGGCGTTAAGCCCTTATCAAAGAAAAAGATCTACCCCTATGAGCTAGAGCACTTGCTGGCTTTTGGTGAACAATGCTCCATGACCGAGCGGCGTGCAGACGATGCCACCAGAGAAGTCGTGGCCTGGCTGAAGTGTGAGTACTTACAAGACCGTGTCGGAGAAGTCTTTGAAGGGGTGATTACTGCGGTAACCAGTTTTGGTTTATTTGTAGAATTGTCGGGTATTTATGTTGAAGGGCTGGTGCATGTGAGTTCACTGGATCGTGACTACTACCAGTTTGATGCGGTCAAGCAGCGCTTGATTGGTGAGCGGTCGCGGAAGGTTTTTCATTTAGGTGACAGTATTACTGTACAGGTGGCAAGGGTCAGCCTGGATGATAAGAAAATTGATTTGGAGGTGGTAAACGGCAAAGCCTCCGATCGTGAACAGGCAGGCAAGAAGCAACGTGCTGATCAAAAGCCAGGGAAGTCTCGTAAAGTTTCATCGGATAAGCGGCGAGCAAAAACTAAAAAAACGGTAAAAGCCAAAACTAAGAAGCCTGCAAAAAAGGCGGAGGCTAAAAAAACGAAAACGGCCGTTGTTCGCAAACGTAAGCGGAAGTAGATAAATAGAAACAGATAAATAGAAACAGGAATCCTGATTGGGTAAGAGGTTGGATAAATCGTTGAGTAATAAACAGTTAGTTTTCGGCATTCATGCCGTTGAGTCCTTATTAGTTAGACAATCACAGCGGATTTTGACTGTCTATTTTCAACAGGGTCGTGAAGATGCCAGAGTGAAGCCACTGATTGAGCAGGCCGGTCGCGAAGGTGTTAACTGTGAATGGCGTAGTCGTGCGGAGCTGGACGAGATGGTTGATGGAAGCCATCAAGGGGTGATTGCAGAAGCGAGGCCCGCCCAGGCCCTGCGTGATAAGGATTTGTTTTACTTGATGGATACTTTGACTGAGCCGCCTTTATTGTTGGTACTTGATGGTGTGACTGACCCTCACAATTTGGGAGCTTGTTTGCGAACGGCTGATGCGGCGGGGGTTCATGCGGTTATTGCACCCAAAGATAAATCGGCCTCCCTCAATGCCACGGTGCGTAAAGTCGCTTGTGGCGCTGCCGAGGTTATGCCTTTTATTCAGGTGACCAACCTTGCACGGGCGCTACGTGAACTTCAGCAACGAGGCGTCTGGGTTATTGGGACCGCCGGTGAGGCAGATAAAAGTATTTATCAAAGTGATGTTACAGGCCCTACAGCCTTAGTAATGGGTGCGGAAGGTAAAGGGATGCGGCGCCTGACCCGTGAGCATTGTGATTTATTGATTAATTTGCCGATGGCAGGCTCGGTTTCTAGTCTAAATGTATCGGTTGCCACCGGAGTTTGTCTGTTTGAGATTGTTCGACAACGGTCTGCAATAACCGGCTGATTGTTATCCAATGTCGGTCTTTATGCCAGATGGCCGAAATATAGCCAGATTCACTTGCATCCTGGGTCTGTTTTCCCTAAAATCGCGCCTCTTTTTACGCCAGCAGTCTAACTGTTGGCTTTTAATGTCAGCAGCCTGGCTGTTGGCACTCCTTGTCACACTGCTGATATTCAATCGGACAGGTGACTTAACCCGTAAGGAGCAAATATGCGTCATTACGAAATTGTGTTTATGGTCCACCCTGACCAGAGTGAGCAAGTGCCTAGTATGGTCGAGCGCTACACTCAAGCCATTGAGAAAGACGGCGGCAAAGTCCATCGTCTGGAAGATTGGGGCCGTCGCCAACTGGCTTACCCAATCAACAAAATTCATAAAGCGCACTACATTTTGATGAATGTAGAAGCGTCTCAAGCGTCAGTTGACGAGCTGACGACCAACTTCCGTTATAACGATGCGGTTTTACGTAACATGGTTATTCGTGCAGACGAAGCCGTGACGGAAGAGTCTCCAATTATGAAGGCTGAAAAAGAAAGTCGTGAGCGTCGTAGCCGTAATGAGCAACGCCGTGAGGAGCAACCTGCTGAAAAGGTTGCAGAAGAGAAACCAGCTGCTGAAGCACCCGCTGAAGAAGCTGGCGAAGAGTAATCACGAGCTCATAGGAGATAGAAATCATGGCACGTTTTTTTCGTCGTCGTAAATTTTGCCGCTTCACAGCGGAAGGTGTTGACCAGATCGATTATAAAGACCTGGACACCCTGAAAGCCTACATCACTGAAACTGGCAAAATTGTACCAAGCCGTATTACCGGTACTAAAGCCAAGTATCAGCGTCAGTTAGCTACAGCAATCAAGCGCGCGCGCTTTTTGGCTTTGCTGCCTTACACTGACGCACATAAATAAGTCGTTTGTAGGAAGCTGGTAGTACCATGCGCGCCTTGGCGAATTACATTATGCAAGGGCGCTTGCAAGCGGTGCTGATTGCCGCTTTTACTACCGGAAGTGTTTTATTAGCCTGGGTCGGTGCCGCGGCGGTTGCTTTGGTAACACTGCGTAAAGGGTCCAGCGAAGGTAGCCAAGTACTGTTTTGGGCTTTGCTTCCCGCTTTGGTATTGGCCGTTTGGGGCGATACCGGGCCAGTGACTACCTTAATAGGTGTCACGTTGGCAGCCATGGTGTTACGCAATAGCTCGTCATGGCCATTGGCGTTGGTAGCAGCCACAGTTTCTGGTCTGGTGACCGGGTTCTTGTTGGTTACACTTGGTCAGGGCTATCTGGAAGAAATACTGAACTTGTTTACTGCGTTTATTGAGCAGGTTAACAGTCAGTCAGCTGAGCAGGGGCAAGCACCGATTGGTGTGCCTGGCACGGCGGTCATTGCGGGTCTGTTGGGCCTAAGTAATGCCTTTGCGGTGGCAATGTGTTTACTGCTGGCGCGTTGGTGGCAATCCATACTCTATAACCCCGGCGGTTTTAGGGTAGAGTTTCATCAACTGAGAATGCCGCCGATGCTGACGATTTTTTTGATCGTCGCCGGGTTGTTGTTATCGGCACTGGGAACGGATTATCGTCTTTGGGCGTTGATCGTTATTGTTCCTTTAGGGGTTGCCGGGCTTGGTTTGGTTCATGGCTTGGTGGCTCTCAAAGGTAAGAGCAGCAATGTGTTGGTGATTTTTTATATCGCCCTTTTTTTGCTGCACCCGTTGAAGATTATTTTGATTGTGGCCGCTGTGTTAGACAGCTGGATTAATTTTAGAGCGCGTATTACTTCGCGCAAAGTGTAAACGTTTAATGGATTAGTGCTTGAGGGCACTGACCTGAATGACACGAAAAGGTGAGTACAATGCAAGTTATTTTGCTGGAAAAAGTCGGTAAGTTGGGTGACTTGGGCGACCAGATTAATGTGAAAGCCGGTTTTGGCCGTAACTACCTGATCCCATACGGTAAAGCAGTTCCTGCGACTGAAGCGAATGTTGCCGAGTTTGAAGGACGTCGTGCTGAGTTGGAAAAAGCAGCTGCTGAAAAGAGTTCTCTGGCGGAATCCCGCGCTGAGAAGCTAGCTGAGTTGGCGATCACTATCGAGGCAAATGCCGGTGACGAAGGTAAATTGTTCGGTTCAATTGGTACCCGCGATATTGCCGAGGCGATTACTGCAACAGGCCAAGACGTTAGTAAGAGTGAAGTTCGTCTGCCAGAAGGCGTGATTCGTGAAGTAGGTGAGTACGAGGTTGATATTCAGCTGCACAGCGACGTGACTGCAACGATTAAGTTGTCAGTGGTTGCTGAATAAACTTCGACTGAACCATTAAGCACCCAGTTAGGGTGTTTGTTGTGAAAAAGCACTCCCTGGTGATACTGTCACACAGGGGTGCTTTTTTTTTGTCGCTAAATCGCTGACAATGATCAGTCTGACTTGAGTATTATTGGCTTGGTTTTAATGGTTTGGTTTTAATGGTTTGGTTTTAATGGTTTGGTTTTATGACGTGGTCCTGTGGATTTTGAATTAACTAACAATGTGGTCGATCTGGGCGTAGGCCCAGACCTTGATCTGTCCAACCTGAAAGTGGCTCCTCACTCTATTGAGGCGGAGCAGTCTGTGCTGGGTGGCTTGATGATAGCCAATGATGCCTGGGACAGTGTAGCTGATGTTGTTACTGAGGCTGATTTTTATCGGGCAGGTCACCAGCGCATCTTTGTACAGATGGCTAAATTGGTGGAGCTGGGTGAGCCCATCGATGTCATTACACTGGCTGAGGCGTTAAAAAATGCCGGTGAGCTGGACAGTGAGGAGGTGGGTGGTTTCAACTACTTGGTTGAGCTGGCCAAAAACACCCCCAGTGCAGCTAATATCCGTGCCTACGCACAAGTTGTACGAGAACGATCCAGCTTACGCTCAATGATTAGCGTTGCTAACCAAATTGCGGATAACGGCTTTAACCCGGATGGCCGCAGCAGTGATGAGCTGTTAGATGAAGCTGAGCGCAGCATTATGCATATTGCCGAAGGACGCCCCAATCAGGGCGGTCCTGAGGGCGTTAATACGTTATTACAAGGTGCCATCGAGCGTATCGATGAGTTGTTCAACTCAGATAGCAACCTGACCGGGTTGAGTACAGGTTTTACTGAGCTTGATGATAAAACGTCGGGGCTACAGAAGTCAGATTTGATTATTGTGGCTGCTCGTCCCTCTATGGGTAAAACGGCTTTTGCTGTCAACTTGGTTGAACATGCAATATTAAGCACGGATAAGCCTGTAGTAGTGTTTAGTATGGAAATGCCAGCTAGTTCAATCATCATGAGGATGATTTCCGCGATTGGCCGTATTCACATGAGCAAGGTGCTCAGCGGCAAGCTGGATGAAGAAGATTGGCCCAAACTGACAGCTGCTGTTAGCAAATTGAAAGATCGCCCTCTGTTTATTGATGACACGCCGGCTCTGACACCGACTGAAATTCGCTCACGTATCCGCCGCATTGCCCGTGAGCATGGCGAGATCGGTATGGTAATGGTGGATTATCTGCAATTAATGCAGGTGGCAGGCACTAGTGAAGGCCGTACCGCAGAGATCTCGGAGATTTCCCGCTCGCTAAAGGCGATTGCCAAAGAATTTAATTGCCCCATGGTGGCTTTGTCGCAGCTGAACCGCTCACTTGAGCAGCGACCCAATAAGCGCCCCATCAATTCAGATTTGAGGGAGTCGGGAGCCATCGAGCAGGATGCGGATGTCATCATGTTTATTTATCGTGATGAGTATTACAACGAAGAAAGCCCGGATAAGGGCATTGCAGAAATTATTATTGGTAAGCAAAGGAACGGGCCGACCGGAACAAGTCGCTTAGCCTTCTTGGGGCACTTTACCCGTTTTGAAAACCTCACCATGCATGCAGATAATTATGAGGGCTATTAATCTCAGGAGCTTTTAAGAAGCTGATTAAATAGATTAGCTAGCTCCTGATTCAAGTCGTCGAGCACTTCTTTTAGTGCGTTAACCCCCGCCACGTATCCATCCTGTTGCAACGCTTCATTAAACTGAAAGGTGTTATCAACCAATACATTTTTGTTGTTGTCATAGACCCAGTAACGGCCACTAAACACCGCTGCTGATTGATATGTTAGATGAAAACTGTCGACCGAAAGGCGTAACGTATAGTTGTTGTTTTTTGTCCAAGCACCTGAAAAAGGTTCAAAGCGGGCTGTCGGTATCGCTGAGTTAAGCGCGTTTTCCAAGGCGTGCGCCAAAGCAGAATCCAGTGGCTCGATCCAGCGGTGGTAAGTGGCTTGATGAACGGTATGTTCGCTCTTCTGAAAAACAATGCCGTCTTGATTAAGCGATTGTGCTAATGAAATTGGGGCAATGGTGATCCGGATTTTTACTTGATTCTTTTTCTTGAGTGCGTCGGTATTTTTTTCGACGCTTTGGTTGGAATCAACGGGCAAAGTAAGGCTGTAATAGTTAACTCGGTTTGGTGCGGATGAGCAGGAAGCCAAAAAGAAGCACATGCTGATTAGAAAAAATAATACTGTCCGGTTACGTCTCATTATTTTATTCCTTTGGGCTCGGGGTCTTGTGCTGTTGGGGCGCCAAATATCAAGCTGTTGGGTTTTTTGTTTAGTTTTTCCAACAAAGGTTTTAATTCTGTTAGCGTGGCTTTTAAGCGGTTCAGTGTCTCTTGGATATCATTGTGATTCGTGCCACCTTCAGAATAACTACTAGCCAGTTGGTTGAATGCATCCAAGCTGTTTTTAATAGAATCAACAAGATTGCTATCAATGGATTGCTGTAGTTGTTTTTCGAGGGACTGAGAAGAGCTTTGCAAAGCTTCAAGTGTTTTATTGATATTGTCAGAAATAGTTTGAAGAGGAATGTTATTAAGTTTATCAATCAGACTGTTAAACTTACTCACTATCTCGTCAAGTTGGTCATCCTTAGAGGGGATAACGGGATAGCCGCTGTAAGCCGTCAACGTTGTTGTAGGTTCGAGGCCATATTGCAGTTCAATATATTTGGCACCGGTTAGCAAATTACCGGGAACCAATGATCCGCTAAGACCATCTTTGATCATATCTTGGATAGCGGTATTGGCTTGTTCTAAGGCCTCTCTACTGTCTTTAAAACCCATGCGCGCAGGTTGTAAGTTGACTAGGATGGGAATCAGCGTAGTTTGATCGAGCAAGTTAGTGATCTCAGGGTATTCAACATCAACCCGTGAAACGGTCCCTACCTTGATGCCCCTATATTCTACGGGAGCCCCAACGTTTAAACCACGGACAGAATCCTTAAACAACAGTACGTAATCAATACCCCAGCGGTATCGGTTGGTGCGGATTGAATCTTGTGAAGGGTAAAGCTCAAAGAAGGCTCGTTGCGTAATTCGCTCTCCCTGAGGCATGCCTTTGGGTACACCAAAAGTGATTCCCCCCGTTAAAATCGTTTCCAGTGTGCCTGTTTGGACGCTAAAGCCGTCGGCTGAAAGTTTGATTTCTATGCCGCTTACTTCCCAAAATTTTGTGGTGCTAGTTATTAACTTATCATAAGGGCGTTCGATAAATGCGTTGTAATAAACTCTGCGCTCCTCTGCATTAAAGTGAACGTATTCGATACGGCCAACGTCCAGGCCGTGATACAAAATGGGGTCGCCAACCTGTAAGGCACGTTGACCAAGGTTTTCAAGTGTAATATGTATGCCGGGTGTGCCAATTGGCGTCACCGGTTTTGTTTCTAGGCCGACAAAACTAAATTTTTGGTTGTCAGAATTACCTGGAGCCAGTTCTATGTAAGGCCCGGGCAATAAGGTACTTAAACCTGAAATGCCGTCTTTGCCGATGCTGGGTTTTACTACCCAAAACTCGGTGTTCTCTCTTAATAAAGCAATATTGTCTTTATGGATACGTGCAGTGACTAAGACACTTTTTAAATCATTGCTGAGTTCTAGCGCTTCAACAATGCCGATTTCGACGCTCTTTGTTTTAATCTTGGTCTTTCCGGCTTCTATACCTTCGCCCGTATTAAACTGAACAGTAATAAGTGTGCCTTGGTTGTTCCATTGATAGTAAATCATCCATACCCCAATTAGGGCAGAAATGATTGGTACCAACCAAATAGGGGAGAGTGTTGATAAGCGTTTAACTTTAGCCTTCTGGGAGGAATTATTGGTCATGCCGGTACTCTCTGCTGATTCCATATTAAGCGCGGATTAAAATAAGAGGCAGCCAGCATGCTGCTAATAACCATACCCGCGAAGGCTAATATACCCCAATCCGGGACAATGTTGGTGATACTGCCAAGGTCGATTAAGGCTGCCAAAATAGCAACAACAAATACATCAACCATTGACCAGCGGCCGATAAATTCAGTTAGGCGATACAGCTTAATTCTGTTTTTTAGATTGCCCTGTTTATTATTGGCAGTGGTATAGCATAACCAAGCAAGAGCGATTAACTTGCCAGTCGGGACCATAATACTGGCAATAAATATGATTATCGCAATAGGGTAGGAGCCGTGTTGCCATAGTAATATCACTCCTTCAAGAATAGTACTTTGCGTTATTTCTCCTAAGAACTGCGTTTGCATAACCGGTAAAAGGTTTGCAGGTATATAGAGGAGAAATGCGGTGACTAATAAAGCCATTGATGTCTGTATGTTGTAACCTGAGGGTGGATGTGAAGGCGTCTTACATAATGGGCAATGTGTTTCGTAAGTGTGGGTGGCGCATACGTAGCAGGTATTAATTTTTTTGCTTTCAATCAGGGATAACGGTGTTGCTTGATTTTGTATGGAGTTCGATGTCTTATCGAGTTGCGCGATGTATTGCCAAATGAATAAATGATCAAAATGGAGTGTTGTTGCTAGAAATAATAAGGTAAAGACAATATAAGCCCAAAATGAAATATCTAATGAAACAGAAGCCAGTGATAAGATTTTGATAAAACTGATAAGAATACTGATTAAGAAAATTTCAGCCATGCTCCAGCTTTTAAAGTGGTCCAGCAGTTTTAAGGTTGGTTTGATAAACGGTAAGTTTCGATTGCTTTTAATTGCCACAAGTACATAAAACAAGCTTAACAAGTAGCTTAATGGCATGAGCAAAATAAAGAAAAATATTATTGTAGCGATGATCAATGATTCGGGCCGATCGGAAATCAATGTGATGACTGTTTCCATTAAGGTAATGCTATGTGTGATGCCTTGCGCATCAATACCAATAAAAGGGAAATAAAGCGCTAGGCCTATGAAGACCAAGGCTGACAGTATCAAGGCCAACATGCGGTCTAATGCGTTGCTGTGGTGAGCGATCAACGTGTAGTCACAGCGCGGACAATGTGCTCGATGATTTATTGGGATAATGGGAATGCCAACAACAAGATCGCATTCATGGCAGGTAATATATTTGGAATAAGTAAAAGCCATATTGACTACGAATAATCACGGTCTTTGCGATGGAATCTGTGACAGTCTATAACAAAATGCTACTGACTTCCGATATAAAAAGTTTACGGATATTTCGAGCAAACGCAGAATTTTAGGCCGCGTTTGCGCTTATTTGTAGATTTCTACCCGATTGCGGCCATTACCTTTTGCCGTATATAAGGCTTTATCAGCTTGCTCCACTAAATGTTCCGCTTGTCCTTTATTATCAAAAGTGCTGATGCCTGCCGATAAGGTAACCGAACCGATATTATCCAAAGGCATATCGGCTACCGCTACTCTGATTTTTTCGACGACGTTGGCGGCGGCTTCAAGTGGTGTTTCAGGCATGATGAGTATGAATTCTTCCCCACCATAACGAGCTAGAAAATCGGTTTTACGAATACAGTGTTTAATCTTTTTGGCGACATATTGCAGTACTCGATCACCGACCAAGTGACCATACTGATCATTAACCTGTTTAAAATGGTCAATATCCAGTAGCGCCAAACAGGCTGGGTTTTTATAGCGCAGATGACGTTGGTGCTCCATCTGTAAGCGTTCATTGAAGGCTTCACGGTTTGGTAATTGGGTTAGGGTATCGGTCAGTGCTCGAAGAGTTTCTTGCTGTAGTCGTGTTTTGATGGCCTGTGCCTCGCCTTGCACGAGGGCTAGTTTTGTTTGCATTGCCTGCAGTTCTGTTTGTAGTTCTTGCTCACGCTGGCTTTCCTCGCTAACAAATTGATCCACCGAATTAACGATCGCTTGTAACTGTCCTTGTACCGATGTTTTTAAATCGCGAAGATCTTTAGCATCCATCATGGTTTGAGATAAGGTGCCGACCTGCCCTTTAATGGCCGAGTTTAGAGCCTCGCTGTTATTTTTTTTGTTGCTATTGCTCTGTGTTCCCAAAAAGCGGTTGATCTCTGCCAGTTGCGTGTCCAGGGTTAATAAAAACTGCTCGAAGTCTTTTTGACTTTTATCCAGGGCCGTTAATACGAGTTCTGTTGCGCCACTGACAATGCGATCCAGTTCTTCGGTATTAATATGACGGGTAAGTTCGTCCCGTAATTGTTCCGCTTGCTCCCGTTCCTCGGCGGATAAAGGTAATTGTTCCAGCAGGCTTGTTAAAGCGCTGATAACCGACTCCAAGTCAGCTATTGGCTCACTGGGTTTTTTGGAGGGTGGGGTGTCTGTAGCTAAAGCCTCTTCAGATGGTACATTGCTAGTTTCTGGTTTCGATTCTTCTGGTTTTGATGTTTCTGCGGATGCAGGTGGGGGTGTTTCAGTTTGGACGGTTTCCGCTTTCAGAGCTTCAGTGTTTGACTTACCCTCTGTGGTAGCTTGTGATTCGCCCCCCAGCAAACGGGACAGAAAGCCTTGGGGCTTATCTGTCGATGTACTTTGAGCATGAAAGGCTTCTGCGAGAGCTTCACGTTGCAGCTGGCTATATTCATTTAATAGTTCAGGGTAGGCGCTAAGTTGTTCGGCGCGTGCGCGTAGTGATTTACTGTAGCGTTTGAGAGCACGTTGTTTGTCCCGGCTTAGGTTTAGTTGAGCCAATTGTTCAACCAATTTCAATAAGGGATCTTCACAACTGCCGCCTTCCTTACGCAGTTTGTCGAGCTGTAAAATGGCTTTTTCAATCTGTTGCAGGCTAGTATTGATATCGGTTCGGCTAACAGGGTCTTTTCGCAACAAGCGCCGCAAGCTGGCAAGGTGTTGATCCAGCTTGTCGTCTTGTCCGTCTGCAGCGAGGCTGATGCGGGCCAGAGCTTTCTGTAGTAGGCCAATATCCCTTTCTGTTTTTTCCTGCTCCTCGCACAAAACAAAGTATTTTTCGCGCCAGCGTAGCGCATTGCTATCTTGTTGTTTGGAATCGGTCATTATGCTCACTCAAGAAAGTCTATGTTTGCATAGCAAGGTGATAGTACCACCTCACTTTATTCAGGCTTCAGTATAGACAATTCTTGGTGTTGGTTAATGTTGTTTTGCTTAAAGGTGAGTGAGGCTAATGAGGGGTATGATGGGATATGGATGCAAAAGATAAAAAGCTATGTCTATATAAAAAAGCTTTTTATCTTTTACGAGGGGTGCCAGTTAATTGCCGATACGCACTACCTGCACTTCAGGATCGCGACTTTTACCCGCTTCGGCTAAG
>Ga0070728_10006358_pt1 | contig 11235 bp, 9 predicted proteins | sample tdDd471_FD_66723 | JGI IMG/M metagenome (GOLD analysis project Ga0070728, IMG submission 66723) | Marine sediment microbial communities from the Atlantic coast under amendment with organic carbon and nitrate - tdDd47.1 | ecosystem: Environmental > Aquatic > Marine > Coastal > Sediment | place...
CCCCTGCGCGTCGCCGAGACGCGGTTCGAGCGCGCGCAGGCGCACGTGCAGACGCGCATGTTCACCGCGCTGTCGCGGCTGACGCTCGGCGACGAGGCGGTCGACGACATCGGCCTGCCCCAGTCGCGGCTCGTGCCCGCGCTCGTGGCGATCAGCGCCGCCCGGTTCGGCGCCGAGGCGGCGCGGCGCGTGATCCCCGGCGCGACCGCGCGGGCCGCCGAGCGCGGCCGCGAGACGCTGCGCGCGGTGACCGCCGATCTCGTCGGCGCGCAGAAGGTCCGCTACGTCCCGTACGCCGATCGGCGCGGCGGCGGGCCGACGGGCCCCCTCCCCCTCCGCACCGCCACCGCCTGATCGCTCAGGCGACCTCGCGCCGCACGGCGCGCGCCCTCGTCAACACGTCTCGCGGGTAGCCCAGGCGCTCCAGCAGCGACAGGGCGTTGGTCGTCCGCGACACGCCGGGCCGGAGGCGGTAGTCGAACGCGATCGTCGCGTCCTCGATCGTCTCGGCGAAGTGCCCCAGCGCGAACGGGCGACCGGTGGTCCGGGCGAGCTCGAGGTCGTGGGTCGCCGCGACCACGACGTTGCGCTCGGCGAGCGCCCAGATCACCGCGCTCGACGCGGCGAGGCGGTCGTGTGGGTTCGTGCCGCGGAAGACCTCGTCGAGCAGCACGAGCGAGGGCGGGTCGCCGTCGTGCTCCTCGAGCAGGTCCCGCAGGCGCAGCACCTCGGCCTGGTACAGGCTCACCGAGGCCGCGAGGTCGTCGTCGGCGCCCATCGACGCGACCACGCGCAGCGGCGTCACCGCGAGGCTCGCCGCGCAGGCGACGCCGAGGCTCTGCGCGAGGACCAGGTTCACGCCGAGCGTCCGCAGGAACGTGCTCTTGCCCGCCATGTTCGAGCCGGTGACCAGCAGGCCCGGCGTGGTGAGCGTCACGTCGTTGGGCACCGCGTCACGCACCCGCGGGTGGCGCAGGCCGCGCGCCTCGATCCGCGGCGGCCCGTCGAGGCGCGCCGGCTCCACGAGGCCCCGCTCGTGCGCGCGCAGGTGAGCGAGCGACAGCGCGGCGTCGAGCTCGCCCAGGAGGCCGACGGCGCGGCGCAGCGCCGGCCGAGTCTCGTCGACCGCGCGCACCATGCGCAGGTACGCCCGCGTCTCCGACAGCAGGAACATCCGCGCGTACTCGAGCGCCGACTCGATCACGGTGCCGGCGCCGCTCGGCGCGACGAGGCCCGCCCCGCCGGCCCGGATCACGCGCGCCGCCGCCGCGAGGTCGTCGTCGGCCTCTCCGAAGCGCTCGCGGATCGAAGGCGGCAGGGCGGCGTGCGCCTCGCGCGCCGCGACGACCAGCGCGCGCAGCTCGCGCAGGTGCGCCAGGTGCCCGTCGGTGCGCTTGGCCGACACCACCGCGACGACCGGGTTGATCACCGCGAAGCCGATCGCGAGCGTGAACGTGAGCGTGCTCGGCAGCAGCGCGAAGGCGCCGATCGAGAGCAGCAGGCCCAACGCCAGCGCGCGATACACCCACAGCGGAAGCGGGAGCTCCGGCGCCCGCTCGGTCAGCACGCGGACCGCGTCCCACCCCACCGCGTCGCCGAGCTTCGACAGGCGCGCCTGCAGCGGGACCCGCGTCGCCTCGGGGGCGAGCGCGTCGGCGAGCTCGCGGCGCCGGGTCGCGTGAGCGAGGGTCGGGTCGGGCGTGCGCATCCAGCCGTGGAGCACCTGCGCGCCCAGCGCCGTGAGGGTGCGGTCGGCCCACGCGAAGACGCCGTCGAGCTCGAGGTCGATCCAGGTGTCCTCGTCGAGCCCGTGGTCGGCACCGAACGCACGCCACCACGCGTCGACCGGGCGACCCTCGCGGGGGCCTCGCGACGCCTGGCCCCACGTCTGGGCGAGCGCGAGGCCGGCGCGCCGACGCCCGCGGTACGCGCGGACCAGCCAGACCGCGCCGTACCCGAGCAGGAGGGCGCCGACGACGACGAACGGGACGAGCTCGGACATCGCCCCCACCAACCCGGGGCCGCCGCGTTTCTTCCGCGTTTCAGACGCCGACGAAGCGCCAGGCTTCGGCGAGGTGGTCCTTGGGCCGATCCACGATCGGGTCGGCGTGGGCGACGACGATCCGCTCGATCGGCAGGTCGAGCATCGCCTCGATGGAGCCCTTCGTGGCCTCGTTGGGCGGCGTCTTCCACTTCACGTCGGGCGGCGTGCGCACCTTCTCCCAGACGCCGAGGAGCCGCGCGGACCAGCGCCAGGTCCAGTGGTCCTTCGCGCAGGCGCTCATCACGACGTCGGTGCCGATCAGCGTGCCCGTCGGGCGATGAAAGAGCACGGTCTCGTCGAGGAAGGGCACGCCGCGCAGCGGATGCAGCGACAGCTCGGGCGCCGCGGCGACGAGGGCGCCGTCGCCGAGCACGTGGTCGAGCTGCAGCGATGGGTTGCTGTCGTTGGCCGCCGCGGGACCCACCACCGCCGCGTCGGGGTAGCGGGCGGCGGCCGCCGGCGCCGCGAGGTGGTGAAAGAGGTTGGGCACGACCAGCCAGCGCACCGGGCCGAGCCCGTCGAGCGCTGCGTCGAGCGCCTCGGTGGGCGGCGCCGGGCTGTGCACGAGCAGCCCGCCGTCCTCGAGCCGAAGGATCGTCGTCCGCGCGCGCAGCCGCACGCCGCTGAACCAGACGGGCCGCTCGACCGCCCAGAGCACGTCGTCGACCACGGTCTCCAGCAGGTCTGCGCCCATGGCGAGACGCTAGGTCCGAACACCTGCGCCGGCGAGCGCCGTCACGCGAGCCGGCGCCGGAGCAGCGCCCGCACCGCCTCGGACGGCGCGGCGGCGAGCGCGCGCTCGCGGTGCGCGGCGGCGGGCCCGCGGTCCCCGGCCCGCCGGTGGAGATCCGCCAGCACCGCCTCCCACAGGTAGTGCCCCTCGAGCCACCCGGGCGGAGAGCGCCCGTCGAGGAGCAGGAGCCCCGCCGACGCTCCGTCGCGCTCCGCGACCGCGACGGCGCGGTTGAGCCGGTGCAGCGGCGACGGCGCGACGCGCTCGAGCCGCTCGTACAGCGCGGCGATGGCGCCCCAGTCGGTCGCCTCGAACGACGGCGCGAACGCGTGCTCGGCCGCGATGCCCGCCTCGGCGTGGTAGCGCGTCACCGCGTCGCCGCGCGCCGAGCGCTCGAGCCAGCGCGCGCCTTCGCGCAGGTGCCGCGCGTCCCACCGCGACCGGTCCTGCTCTTGCAGAAGCAGCAGCCCGCCGGTCGCGTCGGTGCGCGCGGCGAGGCGGGCGGCGTGCAGATGCATCAACGCCATCAGCGCCGCGGTCTGGGGGCTCGCGCCGACGCGGTGCGCCGCGAGCAGCCCGCCGAGGCGCAGCGCCTCCTCGCACAGCTCCACGCGGATCGCTTGGTCGGCGCGGCTCGACAGGTACCCCTCGTTGAAGAGCAGGTAGATGACCGCGTGCACGCTCGGCAGGCGCGCGCGCAGCGCGTCGAGCGGCGGGGTCGACAGGTCGACGGCGAGCTCGCCGAGGCGGGCCCGCGCCCGGGCGAGGCGCTTGTAGACGTTGGCGTCGCTGGTGAACAGCCGCGCCGCGATCTCGGACGTGGAGAACCCGCAGAGCGTCTTGAGCGCGAGCACGAGGCGCGACGCCTCCGGGACGCGCTCGTCGCAGCAGATGAAGAGCATGCGCAGCAGCTCATCGCGCACCTCGTCCTCGAACGTGGCCGCCGCGGGCTGGGCGAGCGCCTCCTCCGCGGGCGACGCCTCGTCGAGGATCCGCCGGCGCCGGCGCTCGGTGCGCAGCGCGTCGAGCAGCTCGTTGTGCGCGACGCGGTACAGCCACGCGCCGGGTTCGTCGGGCACGCCCTTGCGGGCCCACGCGCCGAGCGCGGCCATCATCGCGCCCTGCACCGCGTCCTCGACCGCCTCGACGTGCTGCAGGCCGACCCTCCGCACGAGCACGGCGACCAGGCGGCCGTGCTCGTGCCGGAAGTAGTGATCGACCAGCTCCCGGGGCGGTGGCGGAGCGTCGGCCGTCACATCGTCTGGCCCGAGAGCTCCCGGATCTCGAACGACACCCCGGGGCGCTTACCGCCGGGCATCGCCTGCATGATCTCGACGGCGCGCTCGTAGCTGTCGGCGGTCAGGATCATGTAGCCGCCCACGACCTCCTTGGACTCGACCCACGGCCCCTCGGCGACGCCTCCGTCGGACAGCACGCGCCCGCCCGGCACGAGCTTGTCGCCGAAGTCCACGATCTCGTCTTCGTGCGTCTTCATCCACTCCTTGAACGCCGCGAACATCTTCTGCATCGCCTCGGGCGAGGGCTTGTCGCCGCCGCCGCCGCCGGGGGTGAAGCGGTTGAGGACGAGGTACTCGTGCTTGGCCATGGTCGGTTCTCCTCGGTGGGGATTTGTACCTCGACGCGCGACGGACGCCGACTTGGACACCCTCCCGAGAGAAACGTGAGCCCTCGTCCTCGCGCGGGGCGAGGTAGGATCTCCTGGTGAGTCGACGCGCCGCGGTGTTGTGTTGGGTCCTGCTGGCGGTCGGGTGCTCATCGCAGTCGCACGAGCTGGTGATCGATCTGCGGACCGATCTGCGGCCGGGCTTCGACTTCGTGTCGGTGCGCACGACGATCGTCGGGGCGGCCGACCCGACGAACGAGGGCAACCAGGCGACCCTCGCGGTCGCGGTCGACGACGACTTCGTTACCGGCCAGCGCATCGCGGAGCTCGACGGGCTGTCGCCCGGCGCGCACGAGCTGCGGGTCGAGCTGCTCGACCGCGGCGCCGCGGTGGTCGCCCGGCGGCGGGTGAGCACCGAGGTGTCGGGGCTGCGCTCGCTGACGCTCGTGATCACCAGCGACTGCTTCGGCGTGTCGTGCCCGGGGCTCTCCGACCCGACCGACGCGACCGAGTGCGCGAGCGGCCGCTGCGTGTCGCCGGAGTGCACCGACGAGACGCCGGAGGCGTGCGGCGTCGGCGGGTGCGTCGAGGACGCGGACTGCGCGGCGGGCGTCGCGTGCGCGTCGGCGCGCTGCGCGGGCGGCGCGTGCTTCCGGACGCCGGACGACTCGAGCTGCCCGGCGGGGACCTACTGCGACATCACCGACGGGTGCACGGCGCTGCCGCCGATGGACGCCGGCGCGCCGCCGCCGTCCGACGCGGGGCCGGGCGGCGTCGACGCGGGGCCGCCGGGCGTGGACGCGGGCGGCTGCACCCCCGCGGCCTGCGACGACTTCGATCCCTGCACGATCGACGGATGCGGCCCCTTCGGCTGCACGAACGTGCCGCGCTGCGGCGCCGGCGAATACTGTGAGGCCGGCACCTGCCAACTGCTGCCGTCGATCACCATCGACACCAACGACGGGTTCGCCTGCGCGGACCTCGGCCGCGACCACACCGCGCCGTCGGACTACCTGTGGCGCCGCACCGTGCGCGGGCGGGCCGGCGCGTCGTGGACTCAGTTCAACCGACACGTGGGCTGCGCCGAGGCGACGATGGAGGCGGAGACCGACTCCCTCGACTCGAGCGGCACCCACACCTACCAGTCGAATGACGGCGTCAACGACGACTGCGGCTCGCCGGTCCTCGGCCGCTTCGCCGTCTACGTCGAGGTCGACGGAAGGCGCAGCGACACGATCGAGGTGACCTACTTCAACTCGTCTTGCCCCGGGGTGACGTCGTGCACCGCGGCGCGCTCGTTCTGCCCGCCGTGCCGCGACTGCGACCCGTCGAACGAGTACTGCTACGACGACTCCGAGTGCGCGCCCGACCCCACGCTCGTGCTCGAGGGCGGCGACGGCGCCGGCTGCGCGGACCTGGGCACGGCGCACGCCGCGCCGGCGTTCCTGTGGAGGCGCACCGTCACCGGCCGACCGGGGGCCACCGCCCAGCAGTTCAACGAGCACGTGAGCTGTGGCGACCCGCCGGCCGCCGCCGAGGCCATCGCGCTCGGCCCGTCAGGCAGCGACACGATCGAGGCGACGAACGGCGCGGAGACCGACTGCACGGCGCCGTTCCTCGGCCGCTACCGAGTGTACGTCGAGGTCGACGGAGTGCGCAGCGCCACGCGCGAGCTGACCTACTACAACTCGTCTTGCCCCGGCATCGACACCTGCGCCGCGGCGCGGACCCACTGCCCGGGCTGAGCCCTTGCCCACCGTCAGCGCTTCAGCCCGCGCTCCTCGATGATCTGCTCGTTGCGCTCGCGGGCGCGCTCGGACGCCGGCCGCGCGTCGAGGCGCTCGACGTACGCCATGTACTCGTCGCGCTTCTCCAGCATGCCGAACATCGTCATCCAGCGGACCGTGCCGCCGAACACCACGTCGGCCATCGAGAACTGCTCGCCGAGCAGCCACGGCCCGTCGCCGATCGCGGCGCTGATCGTGTCCAGCATCTCGTCGTACGCGCCGAACCCGGCCTGCGCCGCCTTGAACTCCCAGCCCGACGACTTCGCCATGCAGCCGGGCTCGATCACCGACGGCGCGTAGAACGACCAGCGCAGGTACGCGCCGCGCTGCGGGTCGTCCGGCAGCGGCGCGACGCGGCCGAGGCCGTACCGGTCGCCGAGGTACAGCGCGATCGCCGCGGCCTCGGTGACGACGGTCTCGCCGTCGACCAGGGTGGGCACCTTGCCCATGGGGTTGTAGCCCTTGAGCCCGGGCTGCTTCTGCTCGCCGCTCATGATGTCGACGTACGTCAGCTCGTAGTCGACGCCGGCCTCCTCGAGCGCCCAGAGCGCGCCCGCCGCGCGGGTGTACGGGTGGTGGTGCAGGGTGATGGTCATGCGCGCGAGCATACCCCCGCGCGCTCAGTCGGGTCGTGACTCGGCGACGACGCGGCGCCGGCGGCCCGCCTTGGCGACCCACCGGATCGCGCAGCGGATGTCGTCGCGAAACAGCGGGCGCAGCATCCGCCGGAGCAGCGCGGCGCGCTCGTGCCAGACCGACACGTACGGACGGATCCATTCCGCGTCGACGTCGGGCAGGTCGTCGACCTCGCAGACCAGCTCGAGCGCGCCGTCGTCGGCGGTGAAGACCGAGCCCCACGATCGGGTGCGCCCGACGTCGTCGAGCACGTAGCTCAGCTGGTGGGCGAGCCGCGGCCACAGCTCCAACAGCGGAGCGGTCAGCGGCGCCCGCGGCGTGGGGGGCGCGTCGACGCGCGCGATCATCCGCCGCTTGCCGCGGGCCGTCTTCCACTCCTGCGCGGCCAGCCCCGCCCGCGTCCGGTGCGCCGCCAACCACGCGAGGTCCACCACCCCGTCGACCCAGCGCTCGTCGTCGCCGAGACCGGCTACGGACAGCGCGAGCTCCGTGCCCCCGAAGATCCCCGGCAGCACGACTCCGGCCCCGAGCGCGGCGTGCGCGGCGTACGTGACGTCATCGGCGGTCGGCGTCGGGTCCTCTCGCAGCGACCAGCGAATGATGTCCAATCGCTCCGCCTCCCAGCCCTGCTTGCCCTCGAGGTAGTGCGCGGGATCGATCCCCTGGGGCTCCGCCCAACCGCACAGCTCCACCGCGAGGCGGGTGATCGGCAGCCAGCCGAACACGCCGTAGGGTGTGGGCTCGTAGGGCACCTCCACGTCGAGGAGCTCGGCCCACGGGTTGTCCTCGCCGAGCACCCTCGCGGCCGCGGCGAGCCGAAAGATCTCCGGGTACGCGCGGACGAGCTCGGTGCCGGACGCCAGCTCATCGTCGAGCTGCGCCGCGAGCCGCTCGCGCAGGCCCTCGTCGCGCACCCAGCGCAGCCCCGGCGGGCGCTCGAAGGCGCCGAGGCGGTGCGCCATGGCGACCGGGACGAGCTGCGCGAAGTCGTAGCTCCCCGGCTCGGCGTCGAAGTCCGCGGGGATCTTCATGTCGGCCGCGTCGCCGTCGGGCGAGTCATCGCGTGGTCGGCCATCGGCGCGATCATCGCGAGCGTCTCGGCGAGGTCCTGTTCGCCGGCGGCGTACAGCTCCATGGACATCATCCCGGTGATCATCAGGTCGGGGTGCGCGAGGAGGCGGCCGAGCTGCGCGAGGGCCTCGGGCACCTGGGGCATCCGGGCCAGGCGCGGCGACGGCGGCTGACCGCGGACGGCGTCGCGGATCGCGTCGCCGAGCTCCTCGCGCGAGACGCCGGACGCCTCGACGCCGCACAGCACCCGGGCGACCGGCGCGAGCACGCCCTCGACGACCACCGGCGCCTTCTCGACCTCGCCGCGGCACAGCTTCTCGAAGCGCGGGTCGCCGCGCAGCGACGCGAAGTAGTCGTCCTCGGCCGCCGCCTCCGCCCACTTGGCGTCGCCCCGGATCGCCGCCTCGAGATCGTCGAGCGCCGCCTCGTGGTCGCCGGTGATCGCGCGCTCGCAGGCGCGGTTGAAGTAGCTGAGCGTCGCGGGCGGCGCGTCCTCGATGCGCCCCTGCTCCGCCTGGTCGATGACGCGGGAGTACGCCTCGATCGCGGCGTCGTGTCGCCGCAGGCCCGTCAGCGCAATCCCCAGGTTCGTGCCGAGGCTCAGCGACCACGGCATCCGCTCGACCGCCTCGCGCCCGAACGCGATCAGGTCGAGCGAGTGACCCTGCCCCTTCAGCGCACGCATCCGCAGCTCGGCGACCCGCTCGAGCAGCCCGAGCGGGAAGCGGCCGCCCTCGGCGAGCTCGTAGAGCGCGCCGTCCACGTCGTCGATCGGCCCCTGCAGCAGACGACGCCACGCCTCCTCGAGCCGATCGAGCGCGTCGGGCTCGGTCGCCGCGCGCTCACGGCCGAGCGCGACCGCGCCGACGGCGTACGTCGTCACGTCGTCGGGTCGCTCGGCCAACGCGCGCTCGGCCGCCTGGCGGGCGAGCGCGAGGTCTCGGTCGCGCAGCGCGAGGAGCGCGAGGCGCGAGGCCACCGCGCCGGCCGCGTCGCCGGCGATCGGCAGCAGGTCCTTCAGGCACGGGAGCCCGACGAAGACGCGGTCCATGAGCAGGTCGAGCGCGCTCACCGGCAGCGGGCCCGCCCGCCCCGACGCGAGCACCGGGTGCAGCGCGTCGAGCGCCGGGCCCACCCAGTCGGGCTCACGCTCGGGGTCGACCGCCTGGGCCGCGTCGTGCCGCGCGAAGAGCAGATCGATGGCCGCTCGCCAGGTCTCGCCCGCGTGCCGCCGCGCTTCGCCGCGCATCGCCAACACCTCGGCCGTCGCGACACCCTCGTCGACGAGACGCGACGCGAGCGCCTCGGTGAGCAGCCCGTCGCCGCCGTGGAATGCCTCGTGCAGCGCGAGCAGGAGCTCGAGCCGCGGAACGGACGCGGCGCGACGCCGCGCGATGACCGCGGGGTCGTCGGGCGCGATGTGATCGAGCATCGTCCGCGCGTACCGGCCGCGATCGGTGTCCGGGCCGAAGCGCTCGACGACGGCGCGGAGCAGCGGCTCCATGTACGCGACGGTGGTGACGGTCCGCAGGACGACCGCGGCGCGCCGCGCGTCCTCGCCGCAGGCGACCTCGAGCAGCGGCGCGAGCTGCTCCTCGTCGAAGCTCAGGTCGAGCCGCGCCCTCAGCGCGTCGAGCTTCCACGCCGCGCCGAGCGGGCCGCCGTCGGGCCCGAGCGCGTCGAGCGCGACGAGGCCGCCCCACTGAGGCAGGCCCGCCGGCGTCGGGCCGCGGACGCCGACCACGCGCACCCCGAGCGCGGGCACCTCCTCGTAGGTGACGACGGCCTCCTCGGGCCCGCGATGCTCGCGGAACACGGGGTACTCCTCGGCCGCGAAGGCGCCCCAACCGGCGCGCTCGAGCAGCTCGTGCAGGTCGACGCGGCGCGCGTCGTCGCGGGTGATCAGGAACATCTTCATGACGGGTCTCCCAGATCGAGGAGCCAGCTCTCGCGACCGAGCCGCGACGGGTCGGGCTCACGGGCGACGAGCTCGGCGAGGTCGGCGTAGAGGCCGAGGTGCTTGGCGATGAGGCGTGCGGCCTGGCGCTCGTAGGGCGAGCGGCCCAGCGCCTCGCGGACCACCCACCGCGCGCGCGGCAGGTCGTGCGCGTGGAGCACGGCGAAGGCGAGGGCGTCGTCGACGAGCGGCGACGGCAGCCCCGCCTCCTCCGCCTCGAGGTCCGGCGGCGGCGCGTCGCGCAGGCGCGCCTCGAGCGTCGCGGACGACTCCTGCGGGAGCGCGAGCAGCCCGGCCGCGACGTCGACCGGCAGGTCCAGCGGGAGGTCGACCCCGCGCAGCCCGTTCAGCGCGGCGACCGTCGCGCGCGAGGTCGCCGGGCGGTAGCGGACGTCACACACCGTCACGCGCAGTCGATGCTCGCGGAGGCGGACGAGGCTCTGGCTGAACGCGGAGCGCCACGAGAAGCTCGCCTGCTTGCCGCCGTGCTGCACGAGATCGTCGGCGACGGCGTGACGCAGCTCGATCGCCGGCATGCGCACCGACGCCCTCCACGGGTCGTGAGCGCGAGCGCTGCCCCACATCAGCGCCCCGTCCATCAGCGGACGCGACGCGACCATCTGCGCGAGCTGGTCGAGCGGAGCCTCCTCGGCGAAGCACACGAAGAACGAGTGCTCGCGGTGCAAGCTCGCCTCCGGCCGCAGGCCCTCGGGGGCGTACGGCGCGTAGGCGGCCCGCAGCGCGTCGAGGGTGGCGCCCGCGTCGATCCACGCGGGCGGCGGGGCCATCGCGTCCAGAGCGAGCCACCACCGCTGTGGCCGCGCCGCGTCGACCCACAGCGTGGGGTGGTACGGCGTCTGCCCGGTCCGATCGGTGCGCTCGGGCAGCTCGGCGACCGCGACCGCGGTCGTCGGCGCCGCGGCGCCCTCGCGCAGCAGCATCGCCCAGCCGCCGGCGCGCGGATCGGTCGGCGCGCTCGCCAGGTCGTGCAGCCGCCGCCGCGACTCCGCCTCGGAGAGCCAGCGCAGCTCGCTCTCGGTCTCGTACTGCGCGTCGAGCCAGCTCGGCCGATCGCGCCACCAGTGTTCGGGTCGATTCACGGCCTTCAGGTTGAGCGACCACGACGCTCCGCGCCGCTCGCGGCGTACCCCCACCCAAGCTGCCGTAATCGTTGACCATTGACGCGGCGCCCGCGGGGTGTTCAGGTCCGTCGACGCGGACACGCCGTCTCGCCCGCCTCATGCCTGTCGATCCGCCCGAGCCCCGACGCGACCCACGCACGGAACAGGGGCGCGCGATCGTGGACGCGATCTGCGAAGCGGCCGCCCTGCTGCTCGACCGCAGCGGGTACGAGGCGCTCAGCACCAACGCGATCGCCCGCGT
>Ga0070728_10006359_pt1 | contig 11234 bp, 6 predicted proteins | sample tdDd471_FD_66723 | JGI IMG/M metagenome (GOLD analysis project Ga0070728, IMG submission 66723) | Marine sediment microbial communities from the Atlantic coast under amendment with organic carbon and nitrate - tdDd47.1 | ecosystem: Environmental > Aquatic > Marine > Coastal > Sediment | place...
CCTCGTTCGCGATGTCGAACGCGCGCTCATTCGTGACGGCCTCGATGCGGCGCACGCCGGCCGCGACGCCGCCCTCGGATACAATGCGGAAGAACGCGATGTCGTTCGTCTCGTTCACGTGCGTGCCGCCGCAGAGCTCGGTCGACTCGCCCGGGATCTCGACGACGCGGACGCGGTCGCCGTACTTCTCTTCGAAGATCATCATCGCGCCCATCGCCTCAGCCTCGGCGAGGGCGACGTTGAGGTGGACCTTCACCGGGTGGTTCTCGCGAATCCAGGCGTTCACCTGCGACTCGATCGATCGCAGCTGGTCGTCGGACACGGGCTGGTCGTACTGGAAGTCGAAGCGCAGGCGGTCCGGCGCGACGAGCGAGCCACGCTGGAACGCCTTGTCGCTCACGTAGCGGTGCAGCGCGGCGTGCAGCAGGTGGGTCGCCGTGTGGTTGCACGCCGTGAGGAACCGCGCCCGGTCGTCGACCGTGGCAGTGACCGGCTTGCGCAGGGCACCCGAGGCGAGGTCGCCCTCGATGAGCTCGGCGATGTGCGTGATGCCGGCGGTCGTCTTGCGCGTGTCCGTCACGTGCAGCACGACGGTGCCGTCCGCCGAACGGATGCGGCCCCGGTCGCCGATCTGGCCGCCGCTCTCGGCGTAGAACGGCGTCTCGCGCAGGGTGAGCTCGACGAGCCCGTCGTCGCCCCGCACGCGGTACCGCAGCACGTCGGCTTCGGCGCTGAGGCGGTCGTGGCCGACGAAGGTGTCGGCGACACCGTCCTGCAGGATGATCCATTCGCCGGTCTCGACGTACCGGTCATCGGCGGCCTTCGAGCGCTCTCGCTGCTCCTGCATCGCGCGCTGGTAGCCGTGCTCGTCGATCTTCAGGTTGCGCTCTTCGGCCATGATCTCGGTGAGATCCGGCGGGAACCCGAAGGTGTCGTAGAGCTTGAAGACCGCGTCGCCCGAGATGACGGTCTCGCCACGGGCGGCGGTCTCGTCGGCGACCTCTTCGAAGAGGGCGATGCCGCGATCGAGGGTGCGGAAGAACCGCTCCTCTTCGGTGCGGATGAGCGTGCGTACCTCTTCGCCCTTGAGGCGAAGTTCGGGGTACACGTGCCCGAAGCCGGCCTCGACCTGCTCGGCGACCCGGTGCAGGAAGGGCCCGGTGAAGCCGAGCTCGCGACCGTACCGCACCGCGCGACGCAGGATGCGGCGCAGCACGTAGCCGCGGCCGTCGTTCGAGAACTCCGCACCGTCCGAGAGGCTGAAGGTCACCGTGCGCACGTGGTCGGCGATGACGCAGAAGCCGGTGAAGTCGGCGCGCTCGTACATCGCGGCGCGCGGGTCGACGCCTTCGGGGGCGGCGAGCTCGTCACGCCCGGACACCTCGCCGAGCAGCTTCGCGGTGAACTCGAGAATCGGCCAGAACAGGTCGGTGTGGAAGACGTTGTCGACGCCGGCGAGGATGGCCGCGACGCGGTCGAGGCCCATGCCGGTGTCGACGCTCTGCATCGGCAGCGGCGTCATCTCTCCGGTCTCGTCCCGGTTGAATTCCATGAAGACGAGGTTCCAGATCTCGACGAAACGCTCTTCGTCGAAGCCCGGCTCCCACGGCTCCGGAGGCAGCTCCGGGTGGTGGTCGAAGTAGATCTCGGTGCACGGGCCGCACGGGCCGGTGGGGCCCATCGACCAGAAGTTCTCTTCGTCGCCGACGTCGATGTCACCAAGGCGCGTGAGGTGCGCCTCGGGGATGCCGACCTCGTCGCGCCAGATGGCGTAGGCGTCGTCGTCGTCCTTGTAGACGGACACCCGCAGGCGGCTCTCTTCGAGTCCGAGCCCCTCGGTCACGAAGCGCCACGCCCACTGGATGGCCTCGCGCTTGTAGTATTCGCCGAACGACCAGTTGCCGAGCATCTCGAAGAACGTGAGGTGCCGCCCGTCGCGGCCGACTTCGTCGAGGTCGTTGTGCTTGCCGCCGGCGCGGATGCACTTCTGCACAGACGCCGCACGCACGTAGTCGCGCTTCTCGAGGCCGAGCAGCACGTCCTTGAACTGGTTCATGCCCGCGTTCGTGAACAGCAGCGTCGGGTCGCCTTCGGGGACGACGGGGCTCGACGCGACGATGCGGTGGTCCTGCGATTCGAAGAACTTCAGGAACCGGTCGCGGAGCTGGTCGGGCGTGAGATCGTGCATGGGGTCCTCGAAGAGGCTGCGAGAGTCGAGGACGCCGAACTAGCAAAGGCACCGGGGAGTGACAATCGCAGATGCGCCGTCGGCGCCCTCGACGTGGGGCCGCGCCGGATGGGATGCTTCGCGGTGTTCAACATCCGGGTTCGCGGTTCGCCGAGCGGAGGGAGACGGTGTGTCGTGTCGAGACGAGTCTTTGCGTGTGCGCCATGCTGGTGTGTGTCGGGTCGATGGCCGCAGCCGCCGAGATCCATGTCGACGACATCTTCGACCGGCCGCTGCGGATCGACGGCGTGGCGGGATACGAGACACGCACCTGGATCGAAGACGGCGACGGGTACTGTCGACTGAATGACGCGATCATCGCCGCGAACACCGATGCGCCGTTCGATGGGTGTCCTGCCGGGGACGGCGATGACGTCATCGTGCTGCCCGCAGACACGACCTTGCCCCTCAGCTGTCCGACGATGGCGGAGTTCGGGCCGACTTCGGTACCGGGGGTGTCGTCGAACATCACGATCCGCGGCAACCGGGCCACCCTCTCGGTGAGCGAGGGCGCGACCTGCCGAGTCTTTGTCGTACACGGTGACGAGACGCGCGACTCGACGCGGGGTCGACTCCGCCTTGAAGACCTGACGATTCGTGGGGGTACCGCCCGGGGCGGTGACGCGGCCGGGGGCGGTGGCGGCGCGGGACTGGGCGGTGCGGTCCTCAACTTCGGAGACCTCGAGCTGGAACGCGTGACGTTCGAGGAGCATCGCGCCGTCGGAGGCGATTCGGTGTCCGTTTCTGGCACCTCGGGCGGCGGTGGACTCGCGCGGTCGTCGTCAAGCGGTGGCGGCGCGGGCTTCTTTGCGACGGGCGGTACCTCGCGACGCGATGGCGGCTACGGCGGAGAAGCGTTCGGCCTCGTTCTGTTCTCGACGAACCGGCCGACGTTCGAGCGTGGTGGTACCGGCTCGAGTGAAGATCGCGTCAGCGGGGGCATCGGCGGTGCGCACGGGTCCGGCGACTCGCTCGCCGGTGAAGACGGCGGGGCAGGAGGGGCCGGAGGATTTGGAGGTGGCGGCGGCGGCGGGGTCGCTCGTGGAGGCCCCGGCGGGTTCGGCGGCGGCGGTGGGTTCGGCGCCCTTGCAGGCGGTGAGGGCGGGCTGGCGGCGGGGGACGGGATGTCGTCCGATGCGCACTACGCAGCCGGTGGAGGCGGCGCAGGGCTTGGCGGCGCGGTGTTCAACTTCGAGGGCACGGTGACGGGTCGATCGTCGTGTTCGACACCAACACCTCAGCGGGCGGGTTCACCTCGTACCGTGACGCGGGGGGCACGACCCGAGATGGCGATGCGGCATCGGCGGGCGGCTCGTGCGGAGCGGCACTGTTCTCGTTCGGAGGTACGGTCGCGCTCGAGAACGTGGTGTTGATTGCGAATGTGTCTGCGTCCGAACTCGCTGACGCGTCCGGAGACTGCGATACTGCCGTCGACGGAACGCTTGGCTTTGCGGGGGGGGCCATGTTCGACGTCACCGCACCGCTCTATGTCGTGGAGGCGATCGTCGAGCCCGGCGACGAGTGCGCTGACGGCGGTGTTCGGATCGAGGCGGGCACGGATGACAACCAGAACCAGCGCCTCGACGACGAAGAGGTCGGATCGTCGGTCGTCGTGTGTGTCGGCGACTCCGGTCCAGCGGCGGACCTGCTCGTCGAGACCTCGACGATCGACCCGGGGGACACCTGCGCATCGGGCGGCACGCAGATCGACATCGGTCGCGACCTCGACGCGGACGGCGCGCTCGGCGCCGACGAAATCGAGCGGACGGTCGCCGTCTGCAACGGTGTCGACGGGGCCGATGGTGCGGATGGCGTCGACGGAGTGGACGGAGCGGACGGCGCCGACGGGGCGACGACCCTGCTGCGCATCCGCGAAGCGTCCCAGGAAGACTGCGCCGATGGCGGTGTCGTGGTCGAAGCGGGCGTCGATGTCGACGAAGACGGCGAACTCGACGATGACGAGGTCACCCGCAGCGAGGTGCTGTGCGACGGCGCGGCGGGGGCCGGTGGCGACGATGGCGCGGACGGTGACGATGGCGCCGATGGACGCGACGCCCTCGTGCGGATGCGCGACGCCACCGACGAGGAGTGCGCGGACGGTGGCGTGACCATCGAAACCGGTGTGGATCTCGACCGCGACGGCGCGCTGTCGGACGACGAGGTCACCGACAGCCGCTCGGTGTGCAACGGAGCCACCGGCGAGGATGGCGAGGATGGCGCGCCGGGAGCGGATGGGACGGACGGCGAGCCCGGAGCCGAGGGGGCGCCGGGCGCGGATGGCGCGGATGGCGCGCCGGGTGCCGACGGTGCGCCGGGTGTGGATGGCGCGGACGGCGCCGATGGGCTCGATGGCGCAGCCGGGGCGGACGGTGGATGCGCCGCGGCGGGTGCGTCGTCGTCCCGCGGCACCCCGTTGGCGATACTGGCGTTCATCGGGCTCGTCGCGGTGCGCCGGCGGTCGGCTCGATTGACGATCCGGCGCCGTGCGGGTACGGTGCGCCGCGACTGACGCAGCACCGTGAGGCGATCGCAGGTGTCGGCCCTCCGACCGTTGATTTTCGGCAAGTACTGCCTCCTCGAACGCGTGAGCGTCGGGGGCATGGCGGAAGTCTTTCGTGCGCGCCCCTTCAACGCGCCGGGCTTCAAGCGGTTTCTCGCCGTAAAGCGGATCCTGCCGAACCTCGCCGAGGACGACGAGTTCATCTCGATGTTCGTCGACGAGGCGAAGATCGCGGTGCAGCTCAACCACCGTCACGTCTGTCAGATCTACGAGCTCGGTCGGCTGAACGACTCGTACTACATCGTGATGGAGTACATCGCCGGGCGCGATCTGCTGAAGCTGCAGCAGCGGTTCCGCAAGCAGAAGCGCATCATGAGCGTGACGCAGGCGGGCTACATCGCGTCGTGCATCTGCGACGGGCTCGACTATTCGCACCGCAAGGTGTCGGACAACGGCGAGCCGCTGAACATCATTCACCGCGACGTCAGCCCGCAGAACGTGCTGATCAGCTTCGACGGTGAAGTGAAGGTCATCGACTTCGGCATCGCGCGCGCCGCGACGCAGAACAAGCAGACCCAGGTCGGCGTCCTCAAGGGCAAGTTCGGGTACATGTCGCCCGAGCAGGTCGCCGGCGAGCACATCGACCACCGCAGCGACGTGTTCGCGGTGGGTGTGCTGCTGTGGGAGATGCTGACCGCGCGTCGGCTCTTCCGCGGCCAGACGGACTTCGCGACCCTCGAGCTCGTGCGCAGCGCCGAGATCGACCCGCCGAGCAAGCGCAACAAGCGCGTGCCGCCGGAGATGGACGCCATCGTCATGAAGGCGCTCGCCCGTGACCGGGACGTCCGGTACCAGTGGGCCAGCGAGATGGCGGACGACCTGCGCGAGTTCCTCGCTCGCGTGCGCCCTCCGTACACCGACAAGACGCTGTCGGGCTGGATGGTCTCGAACTTCCGCGAAGAGCTGGAGGTCGAGCGCGCCCGGGTCGAGCAGTTCAAGCCGTTCGTCACCGTCGACGACGTCATCAAGTACAACGAAGAGCAGGTCGAGGTCCTCGACGACGACGATCTGCTGCTCGAAGAGCTGGAAGACGAGGACGAGGCGACCCGGGTGTTCGACCCGAGCGCCGAAGAGGTCCTCGCCGAGAACGACGACGAGCCGATGGCGACGGTCGTCATGTCGACCGAGGACATCCGTCTGCCCGATGCCGAAGAAGTCTCGGCGGACGACATCCTCGGCGAGATCGACGACGACCCGGACATCGTGTCCGACACCGGCCCGGTCGCGCCGCCCACCCCGACGGACCGTGCGCCGGTCTACACCGGCGCGCCCCCGAGCGTGCAGCTGCGGCCGCGTCGGTCGGGCGGAGCGGGGCGGACCATCGCGCTCGTGGTGGCGCTCATCGTGCTGCTCGTCGCCGGCGTCGTCGGCACCGCGGTCGCGACGAAGGGCGAGGTGTTCGGCTTCGTTGCGAATGTGCCTGGAGTCAGCTCACTGCTGCCGCCGGCCAGCGGCACCCTGATCGTGAACGCGACGCCGTCCGACGGCGTCGAGGTCCGCCTCGACGGCGAGCTGATCCCGGGGGCGTTGCCGCTCGAGATTCCAGACGTCTTGCCGGGCTCGCACTTCGTGGAGTTCCGCCACCCGGACTACGAGACCCTCGTAGAGACCGTCGAGATCCCCGAGGGCGGCGTCATCGATTACCGCGCCACGCTGAGCGAGCTCGGCGGCGACGGGACGGTGGTGTTCAACCTCGACGAACCGACGGCCCAGCTCTACCTCGACGGGCAGCTCATCGGCGGGCAGGGCGACCGCCGCAGCTTCAGCGCCACCGCGCGGGAGCGGCACGTCGTCGAGGTCCTGCTGCCCGGCCACTTCGTCGAGGTCTACGAGTTCGAGGTGCCGATCGGCGGCACGTTCGAGCGCGACGTGGAGTTCCGGCCCGTGGTCGGACGCATCACGGTCGGATCGCAGCCCGGCGGCACGGCCACCCTCGACGGTGAAGAGATCGGCTCGACGGACGATCGCCCGACGGTCGAAGACCTGCCGGTCGACGGCGTGTTCGAGCTCGTGATCCAGCCGGAGACACCCGGCTACCGCACGTTGCACCAGACCGTCATCTTCGACACGTACTACGACCTGACCCTGCAGCCGCGCCTGCCGCGCCTCGGCGCCGACCCGCCGGCGGACCTCGAGTACGGCTACCTCGCCACCGGCGACGCGAGCACCTGGTATCGTGTGCTCATCGACGGCCGTGAGACGGGTCTGGTGACCCCGATCGGCCCGCCGGACGGCGAAGAGGTCGGCGAGGACACGCTGCCCGGGCTTCCGCTGCGGACCGGTTCGCGCACGATCACGTTCGCGCGCGGCGGGCAGGAACGAAACGTCTCGGTGTCGATCGTCGCGGGCGAGACCCTGCGCGTAAACGTCCCCGAGTTCGACTGACCCGGGCCATGGTGGTCCGCCCGCTGCGGATCCCGTAGAACAGTGGCCCCACCCCCGGAGGACCCGTGGACGCGGCCTATCACTCGGCGACGTTTCGTCTCTCGGAGCTCGACCACGCCTATGGACCCGGCGTGCACCTGCTCGGTGATCCCTTCGCGCTGACGCTGCTCGCGCGGCTGTGCAGTCCGAAGACGACCCAGCCGGCGTTCAATCAGCTCATCCGGCGCCTGTACCGTCATCTGCTCACCGCGGTGATCAATCAGGAGTTCCCCCGCGAGCGCGTGCGGGTCCCCACCCGGATGGCGTCCGAGTACCCGCAGGCGGTGCTGGAAGGCGAGTTCATCGATCCGACGACCCGCGTCGTCTGCGTCGACATCGCCCGTGCCGGCATCCTGCCGTCGCAGGTCTGCTACGACCTGTGCAACGAGGTGTTCGAGCCGGAGTTCGTGCGTCAGGACCACGTCGTGATGTCGCGGGTGACCGGCGACGACGACGAGGTGACTGGCGCGGAGATCTCCGGGGGCAAGATCGGCGGCGGCATCGACGGCCGCTTCGTGCTCTTCCCGGACCCGATGGGCGCCACGGGCTCGAGCCTCGCGACCGCAATCACGCACTACAAGGCCGAGCACGGCTCGAACCCGGCGCGCATCATCACGATGAACCTCATCGTGACGCCCCAGTTCATCCGCACGATGCAGGATGTGCACCCGGACGTGGTGCTCTACGCGCTACGCGTCGACCGCGGCATGAGCGGCGCCGACGTACTGTCCACCGGGCTCGGCGAGCGCTGGGACGACGAGGACGGGCTGACCGACAAGCACTACATCGTGCCCGGCGGCGGCGGGTTCGGCGAGCTCATGAACAACAGCTGGGTGTGACGATGACGGTGACGATCGACAACGCCCCGATTCGCGAGCTCATCGACGCCGAGAAGCTTCAGGCGCGCATCGCCGAGATGGGCGCGGAGCTCACGGACGCCTACCGCGGCCTGGACCCGGTGCTCGTCTGCATCCTGAAGGGCTCGATGCCGTTCTTCGCCGCGCTGGGTCAGGCGATGACCATCCCGGTGCGCTACGACTACCTCGCGGTGGCGTCGTACCACGGTGGCACGAAGAGCAGCGGCGTCGTGAAGTTTCTCGCCGACCTGTCGACGGACATCTTCGGGCGCCACGTGGTGCTCGTCGAAGACATCGTCGATACCGGTCGCACGATGGCGTACCTGCTCGAGAACCTGAAGACGCGCCAGCCGGCCTCGCTCGAGGTCGTGACCCTGCTCGACAAGCCGTCGCGCCGCGAGGTGGACGTGCCGATCGGGTACCGCGGGTTCGAGATCCCGGACGAGTTCGTCATCGGATTCGGGCTCGACTACGCCCAGTACTACCGCAACCTGCCGTACATCGGCGTGCTCGAGCAGATCCCCGAGGTCCCGAAGCCGGGCGCCTGACGCGCGAACGCCGCCGACCGCGAGTCGCGGCGGGCGGCGTCCGATTCGGGCGTGCAGGGCGCCCCTCGCGTTGCGTGTCACACGGGTCGGGTTCGGCTGGGCGTGCACCCGCGCCGTACCCTGGCCCTCAGCCGTGGGACGTGGAGCCGTCTTCGCCGAGCGCGCGCATGACCTCGGCGTAGCTCTGCAGGAACCCTGCATGCCGCGCGCGGAACCGTTCGGCGAAGCTGCGCGAGAGCATCGACTCCCACGCGCGCTCGCGACCGACCTCGATGAGGGCGATGAGGTCATCGACGTTGTGCAGCGGCCGGGCGACGTCTTCGGGGTTGGACCCGGTCATCAGCACGGCGCGGCGGGTGTTCGAACCCCAGCCCTCGATGAGGATGAGGTTCGAGTCCGGCGACTGCCCGCGGACGGTGTCGACGATGAGCTGCTGGGGGATGTCCGGCAGCGAATCGCCGATGAGGATGATGTGCGGTTCGCCGTCGCTCAGCCGGTCGAGGATCTCGCCGCCGGTCGACATCGGTGCGGCAAAATCGAGCCGCAGCTTCGGGCCGAAGCTCGTGATGCCGCGGACGAACTCGGGGTCCTCGTGGCAGATCCACGTCGTGAGCGGGCGGCGCATGCGCGCGGCCATCTCGGGGTCGTCGTCGATGTGCTTCCGCGAGAGGTCGAGGTACTGCTTCTCGAGGTCGAGGAAGGTGTCGAGCGCGGCGCGGGCGAAGGTGAGGACCTGCTGCGGGTCGGGCCCGGTCTGCAGCGGGATCGTCGCCTCGCTGCCGCTCGTCCTCTCCATCGCCATCTCGAGGGTGCGAGCGCGCTGCTTCCAAGTGCGCAGCTCGGCGCGGGCGTTCTGCTCGCGCAGCACGTTCGCCTTCACGCGGGCGACGACCTCAGCCGGGTCCCACGGTCGGGTGAGGTGGTCGGCGATGCCCAGCCGCATCAGCTGCAGGAGCGTCGCCGTATCGAGCCCGCTGCTCGTGAAGATGACCGACGTCGACGAGCGCGCGGCCGTCACCGACAGCGCGAGGCGTTCGAGCGGCACGTTCGGCGTCTCGGCATCGACGATGACGATCGGGAACGGTGTCGCCTTCAGTGCCTGCAGGAGGCTGCGCGGATCGTCCGCGGCGTACACGTCGAACCCACCGGATTCGAGGATGTCGTTGAGCTGGCGTTCCGACGTCTTGTCGGTCTCGAGGATGAGTACGGCCGGCTTCGGCATGGGGAGTACCCGGGGATCGTTGCGCGTCGGCGCAGGCGAGGCGTCGGGATCGGCGCAGCAGACGCGCCGCCAGAATGGCCGGCTAACGGCTCGTGACCATTGGTAGGCTCGACGCCGATCTTCTACCACGTGGTCAAGGTAGAACCAAGCGCGGGCACGCCCGTTGGTACGGACTGTCACCCCGACCCCGTACCCTGGGAGGTGCCCATGTCCGCTCGCTGGATCCCTGCTGTTGTCGGCGTCGCGCTGCTCGCGTCGACCTTCGTTCTCGCCAACCGCCCCGTGCCGACCGCCGAGGCCGAGCCGACCGTGCCGACGCTGCCGGTGTCGACCCCGACGACGCCCACGCCGCCGGCCAATCACGCGGTGACCGCCGACGGCGCTGTGCAGATCGGTCTGCACGTCGATCGCTCGCTCGTGCTCACCGATGACGGCACCGGCCACCTGCTCGTCGAGGTGCAGGGCAGCGAGGACGCCATCGCCCGCCGCACCCCGGTCGCGATGACGATCGTCGTCGACACCAGCGGCAGCATGGCCGGCCTGCGCCTGTTCAACGCGCGGCAGGCGGCCATCGGGCTCGTCGACCGCCTCGCGGACGGCGATCGCATCAGCCTCGTGACGTACGGCTCGTACGCCAACGTGCTGCTCGACAACGTGACCCTCGGCGAGGACCGCTCGTACGTGCAGTCCGTCATCGGCGGGCTCGATACGAGCGGCAACACGTGCATGAGCTGCGGCCTCGACACGGCGTTGTCGGTCGTGTCGCGCGCCCCGAGCGGCTTCACCTCGCGCGTGGTCATGCTGAGCGACGGTCACGCCAACCGCGGCGACGCGTCCGAGGCCGGGCTGTCGCGCCGGGCGAGCGCACTGCTCGAGGCCGGCGTGGCCACGTCGACGATCGGTGTCGGGCAGGACTACAACGAGACGCTCATGACCCGCATCGCGACGTCGGGCACCGGCGGCTACTACTTCGTGCCGGACAGCTCGGCCATCGCCCAGGTGCTGGAGCGTGAGATGGACGGGCTGTCGCGCACCGTCGCTCGCGACCTCGTGCTGACCCTCGCCCCGGGCGCGGGCATCACGATCGGCGACGCGCCGGTGGTCGGCGCCACGCGGCAGGGCGACCACATCGTCGTGCGCATCGGTCAGCTCGCCGCCGGCGAAGTCCGCGAGCTGGTGTGGCCGCTGCAGTACGCGACCGGCGACCTCGAGGAGGGCATTCGCGTGAGCGCGACGTGGGCAGACGCCGACGGCCAGGAAGAGGGCGCCAGCGCGTCGGTCGATATCGCGCGCACCGATGACGCGGCGGCGAGCCTGGCGAGCAGCAACGAGCGCGTCGTCGTTCGCGAGCGCATCGTCCGGTCGGCCACGACGATCGAGCAGGCGATGAACGACT
>Ga0070728_10006361_pt1 | contig 11233 bp, 8 predicted proteins | sample tdDd471_FD_66723 | JGI IMG/M metagenome (GOLD analysis project Ga0070728, IMG submission 66723) | Marine sediment microbial communities from the Atlantic coast under amendment with organic carbon and nitrate - tdDd47.1 | ecosystem: Environmental > Aquatic > Marine > Coastal > Sediment | place...
AAAATGACTGAGGAAATCTTTACGTATCGGGGTACCCTGGAAGCTTATATCGGCGATGAACTGATGGCCATCTTCGGCGCACCCGTTGAAAGGCTAGACCACGCCGAGAAGGCATGTGATACGGCACTTGCGATGCAGAAAAGGCTTGTCGAACTGCAGGAAGGATGGGCAAAGAGTGATCATGCCATGCTGACCTCCAGGACCGGCATCAACACAGGCTCCATGCTTGTCGGCAACCTTGGATGCAAGTATAGATTCGTCTACGGCGTTATGGGGGACAATGTCAATCTTGGTTCCCGCCTGGAGGGGCTCAACAAGGTCTACAATACCGAGATACTTATTGGAGAGAATACCGCCAGTCATGTCAAAAATACCTTTCTGCTGCGTGAAATCGATATGGTGCGGGCCAAAGGTAAAGAAGTCCCAGTGCGAATTTATGAGTTGCTGGCCCGGGCCAGCACCCCCTTGCCCGAAACCCGGGAGCATGCCAATTATATCTACTCTTTAGGCTTAGATGCTTACCGGCGTCAAGCTTGGCGGGAGGCCATGGAGTATTTTAATAGAGCCATATCTGTCAGGACAGATGACGGTGCCGCCAAAACCATGGCCACTCGATGCCTTGTTTATCTAAAAACACCACCTGAAGATAATTGGGATGGTGCTTTTGAACAGATAAATAAATAATTTTATCGCAACAAAACGAGGTTGGTTCTACTGCTTAGAGGATATAGGCTATCTACAATATGCTCTGCCACCACTTATGAAACATCTTGCATTACAGTCGGTCTCGTCAGCAAATCGCAACCAAATCTCATTGCATCCACCATTATTGGTAAAATTGTTTTTTAGTTTTTTCGCCTTGACAGGATTATTCATGTCAGCATTGGGGTATACTGCTACAGCACTGAGTGGTTTTACATCATCAATTGGTACTGGGGACTCTGACCTGACTTCTGCACATGTCGGTTGCTGCTTTCCATATTTTATACGTACGTCAACATCACACGAACCTGGTTTTTTATATTCGACCACCCACGTAGAAAACTTATCTCCCGGGCAATCAACTCCCTGATTTTCAGCATTAAATTGATAGCACTGTTCTTTTGGATCTACAGTAGGTTTCTTAGCAAACCCTCTTGAGACAAAAGAAGCAACGACCAACACTGCAATAAAAATAACAAATAACTTAAATCTATTTCTCATCTCTGTTTCTCCTTTGATTTATTTGTATAATATTAATATGAACAGTTATTTTTTTAAAATAACTGTTCTGTGAATTTTAAGGCAATGCCAGGGTTATTCTGGCAAAAAAATACCGATCTGGCTCTATCTGCGAGTTATCCAAGTCTGAATCGAAATAGTCAAATTCTTGATCAAATAGATTATTCACGCCTACTGTAATCAAACCGTATCGGTCTGGCAGACGATAGCTGAGGGCAGCATCGACCAGCCAGAAGTTATCGTCCCCATCTTCAAACAAACGGAAATTATCCTTCCGCTCAAAATTTCCATCCTGGTTGATATAGGTTCCCTTCATCGAGGCGATCAGACCCAAGGGGTGAAACAGGTTGATGCCTAGAGGAAGATAGTGGGTCTTTGCATCTGTGGAGCCTTGTGCATATTCTTCATCTCTTTCTATATCCTCATACCGATATTCGGCGGTAAGTGAGGCCCACTTGCACGGTGTCCAGAAAAGATACGCGCGCCATAGATTTTCTTTCCAATCTGACTCGGCCGCGGAAAAACCCGCGTAGGGAACAGTCAAGTCCCGATAGGTATATTCTATTCCCCCATATATATTGGCTGTAAACTTCTGGTCGATGGCACCACCATAGCGCCAATAGTCGGTGGCGTTGAGCTCATCAAAAAACTGGTTAAACCCGGCTACCTGTGTCGGTTCAAGGGTTTGGTTGGTTATCAATGTTCTCTTTAATACCCTGAAAGCGGCTATGCGCATGCTGGTGCCTGACTCCAGGTCCCAAGAAATTCCTAGTTTCGGGTTGAACTGGTTTTTATCCTTTACCAGTTCATCATCGGCTTCGAAAAAATCACCACTTCCACCGATTGTAAGAGTGAGGTTGTCCAAGGGTTTAAGGTAGGAATACATATATAAATTTGAGTGAGTAGTATCAGCATCGATATTTTCTTGAAAGAGAACGTCTAATGGAGGGGTGCCGAAGTCAAGTGCAAAAGATATCCGGTCCTCCGCATCTATATCGAAATATCCAGCACCTGTGACAACATTAAGGTGTTCCGATTTAAATAGATATGACAGCTCGGAGCCAGATGCAGAATCATCACCTTGAAGATCATAATTGGAGATGGGGATTATGAAGTCAGGATCAGGCTCTTGGTCATGAAAGCTGCGATCTCCATCTAGATACTGAAAATTACCAATAAGATCAGAGCCCGGCACAAAATTATGATGAAAACCGATCCGGAATGAATTGCTTTTGTCTTCATTACGTTCGTAAGGGAAAAGAATATCTGACAAAAACCATTGTGCAAGATCTCCTCTTTCATCCTTGCGATAGCGGTACTCGGCCTGGACGCTGGTCTTGTAATTGACCTGATACTGGGCGAAAAAGTTGGCAATATCGATGCGCTGGTCATTATTCTCACGATAGCCATCACTCCCGAATCCTGAATAACCAGCACTGAGCGAGAGTTTGTTATAGATGGCCGATACGACGCCTTCTCCGCCCCAGGTGCTGTTTTCTCCTCCAAGACCGCTCACTTGGACAGTTGCACCATTACGGTTGAACAGGGGATTATAGCTATTAAAGCCTGCCGCCGAAGGTCCCTGACTGCCGATAAGAAAAAGGTTCCTCTCGGCAAGACGGGGCTGGATGGGGGTAATATTAATAGGTTGCAGCAACTGGGACTGCAGCAGTTCGCTCACCCTGGCAATCTCATGGCGGGGAAGGACGGAGTAGGTATCGGCCAGGAACCTATGGGCGGAAAAATTGGTCGGATCACTATTTACCGACTTCCAGCCTTCCACCAGCCCACGCTGCTGGAAGCCCAGGTTATTATAGATGCGGGCCAGGCTAGAGCTTCGAGCTGCCAAGTCCGAGTCCAGCATCAGCCTGGATCGATACACCGCCTGATTATCGTTTAACTCGATGGCCCTCTCCATATCGTGCAAAGCCTCCACCGGCCTATTGATAGTCTGCTTGCGAATGGCATCGTAAAACCACGGGGTAGGGTCATTAGGGTCCAGCTCTTTGGCGGTGGCATACTCGCGGCCGTCAAGGTTGGATCGTTTCTTTTCGTAATAGGTTTTGCCAAGGTAGCTTCGTATTAAAGAATTGTTAGGGTCAAGACTTGCGGCGATTTCAATTTCCCTGCCGCCCTCCTTAAGATCACCCTCACGAATAATGGCCAACCCCAGACCCAGGTGGGGCAGAGGGTCGGCCTGATCAAGCTCCAGTGCTTTGGAAAATGCGTCGCGGGCTTCACTGGTTTTCACCTGGGTTAAATAGGCAAATCCCAGAACTGTCTGGGTCCTGGATAGATAGGGGGCTATAGCCACAGCTTTTTGGGCTGCATCCAGGGACTTGTCCAGCCGACCGGATGACGACCATAGTTCTGCAAGGCGTGCCCAGGCAAGGCCATTTTGCGGATCGGCCTCTACTGAGGCTTCCAGGCTTGACCGCGCACCTTCCAGATCAAATACAGCCTGTTGGGCATATGACAGGGCGACAAGAGCGGTTGCAGAATTGGGATTAGCCTCAACGCTTTTCCGACCAAGGGTGAGAGCTTTGTCTTTATCGTTTTGAACCACGGCGATGATCGTTTGGAGCGCGAGGGCCTCAATGTTACCCGGATCCTGGATCAATACCATGGCTATATCACTCTTGGCGCTTTCCAGCTGTCCTAAATGTAGGAACTGTGAGGCCCTCTGGATAAGAAATCGCGGATCGCCGAAATCCTCCACTATCTCTTGAGTCGGAGTAAATATCACCGGCGGATAGTGCAGTGCCCAGCTGACAGCATCCCGTGGATATGCTAATACGATCAACACCGGAGCCCTTCCTTTCTCGGTGACAGCTGACTGACCGCTGTTGAGATTGAGACTGCCCGCACTGTTTTCTGCCAATACAGCGCCTTCGTATACTGTTACAAGGGTCTTGTTTTCTTCGACAGTTACGAGAAACTCAGTTCCGCGCACACCAGCGGAAGTGTGTGGGGTCTGCACCTGCAGGGCGCGTGGAGTACGGCTGAAAATATGGGCGGCTCCCTTAAGCAGCTTAATAAAAAATGTCTTCCCTTCTTTTGGAGCTTCAAAGATAAAGTTGCTGTTGTGATTAATGCGGAGGGTGGAGTCGTTAGATAATGCAAAGCTCGCCCGGCTGTTTGAATGAGTCTGGATCACATCGTCGGAACAGAAAGTGTCATTTAATGCAACCGGCTGCCATTGAGACTCACCGGCTTTTTTGACCTCAACAGTTCCCTGCACCGAGACCGCTTGAGCTACCCATTTTTCACATATTTCGGAGAAAGCAGTGTTTGGGCAGAGTAAATGCATTCCCCAGGTAAAGCAGATTAGACCAAGAAAACATCGTAAATAACGTTTCATCGCTCCCCTCCCCTAAAGAACGTCTACGTATATCACAATTTTGCGTGATCCATTTGGTAAACTGGACTTAAGTATTCAATCTAAATTCTCCTAACTCTTCGTTTCAGGAATATTTTTATCCTGGAAATATCAAGTATATGCCTGTGGTGAAAATTCTTCTGCGCCTCGATTTAGAACAAAAAATCTCTTTTATGGACAGACACTAGATATCAACTTTTTCAAGCAAGAAGTTTGGGTTGAATGTCTCTTCTTCCGTTGAATATCGATACACTGCTGCTTCATCAGACATCTGGGGGGTGACATTTGGTCTGATGTTACAATTCTGTCATCCCATTTAAATAATAGGTTACATAGAACTATAAGTATTATAGAATATACATATCAGAAATAGTTGTTAGAGGGAAGGGCTTTTTGTGTTAGAAAAAATAATATCGGTATAAAGAATAACATTTCAAGAAGATAAGAGAGCGATGCATCATAATGAATGAAATATTACCCCACTTTATCACCATGGGCATGATCCGGTGATATCGTTCTTTGTTCTATACAGGGAGGCTGCCAGATCTTCTGAACTCGTCTAATCCTTGATTGGATTCACCAAACTATGAAGATATTATTCCCTGGTGCAGCAATCTCTATCAAATTTTTCATTACAGTACTCCCCATGCCGAGACTTGTTTTTGCTTCTAGTTTTTTGTTTTAACAGTATATGTTTTATGCAGCTCTTAATCAGACTCAGCTCGGTTTACCCTAGAATATTTTCTAATCATTTGTGCCATAGAAAAATCATAATTCCATGAACTGTAATCCTGCCTATCTCGAATTGATCAACTCTTTCGCTGAACCCTATTTTGAGGTCTCGGTCACAGGAGAGATTCTTCTTGTAAACATGGCATTGCAACAGCTTGTTGGCGACACCGAAGGAAAGCAGATCTGTGATCTTATTGCTGTTGCTGACAAGAATATGATTCTTGAAACGTTCTCCCGGGTTGTATCAACGAGGAAGTCTCAACAAATGTTCCTCGATATACTGCCTTTAAAAGGCAGGCCACTGCATGTAACTCTCTCCCTAAAATTTATGCAAAAGATTGATGCTCATGGAAAGCAATGTTTGCGTGGCTGGATGTACATTCTTCCTGACCAGGGCCAGGACAGCAATGGACTGATCGTGGCCGAAAGGGCTTTGAAAAAAAAGGCTAAAGAGCTCGCCATTCTCAATCATCTCTCTGTGGCAATGGGTTCAAGTCTTGATCTTAATGAGATACTAAACTCAATTTGCAAGGAAATGGTGAGCGTATTTGACGCTCGAAATACCGGAATTGCCCTGCTCAATAACGCTCAAACCAAGCTAAAGGTTGTTGCTTTTTATACGGAACATCCTGATGAAAGTGATGTTACCGGACTGGAAATACCTCTTAAGGGAAATGACGCCAGCATTTTTGTTATAAAAACCGGTGAGCCTATAGTAGTGCCCGATGCCCAATGTAACCCGATTACCAATTCCCTCCATGAGGTGATGGTGCGGCGTGGTACGTCATGCCTGCTTGTCGTCCCTTTACTTACCCGTGGGGACGTCATTGGCACTATCGGGATTCCTTCTGAATCCCAGGCGATTTTTTCCCGGGAGGAGGTCCAGTTGGCCTTGACCATCGCAGGCCAGATTGCAGGTGTGATTGACAATGCGCGTCTTCATCGTACGGTGGAAAAGGCAAGGGATGTGGCAGAGCAGGAACTTGAAATTGGCAGGCAGATACAGATCGGCTTTTTCCCCGAATCCCTGCCGCAGATTGCCGGCTGGGAGCTGTTTTCATATTTTCAGTCCGCCAGGCAGGTGGCAGGTGATTTTTACGATGCCTTCACCCTGGATAAGAATAGAAATCTTGCTGTTGTTCTTGCTGATGTCTGTGATAAGGGGCTGGGGGCAGCACTGTACATGGTACTCTTTCGCAGTTTACTGCGGGCCAATATTCAAGAATGCTTTGAAACTGAGGTTTGTTCAGGAGCTACCCATGGAGAGAGAATTGTTAAGGCTCTACGAAAAACGAATAACTATATCGCTACAAATCATTCACATGCGAGTATGTTTGCAACTGTTTTTATAGCTGTGCTACAGCGTGACCAGGACATGGTATGGTATGTCAACTGTGGTCATGATCCACCGCTTATAGTGAGAGAAGACGGCCACAGCGAGCGATTGAAGCCAACAAATCCAGCTATTGGAATGTTTCCCGACCTGGCTCTGGCAAGCAAATGTATAAAATTGCAAACTGGCGATTCGCTTATAGCGTTCACTGATGGTGTCAGTGATGCGCGTTCTATCGATGGGAGTTCTTTAGGAGAGGAGCGGCTGCTAAAAATCCTCGGCAAAAATGTTTCACTCAGGCAGCGTCTTGATTTATTGACCACCGCGCTTAGCAGTCACACAGCTGGTACAGAGCAGTACGATGATATAACCTGCATTGGCTTCAATAGAAATGATTCTTGATTATAAGCGTTATCCCACCGAGGCTAATGAAGTCATGGTTTGAACCGGACGGGAACATGGCCGGAATAATGGAGACCAATACGATATTTAGGTTCTCTGGTCAAGTTGACAGGCTGACACCATTTGACTTCAGCCACACATGTCAGATCATCGATTGATGTACAGGATTGAAGCTGGTTGCCGATCATCCGCAAACATAATTGATCTCCGCATGCTACCTCATAGCGACTGCTAAGACAGACTCCGCTCTTACTGCAATTGATGATCGATCCACCATAATAGCAGAAAGGGTGTATCAATGTATTGGCAAACATCACATCTTCAGCCATTTCGAACCGGTCATGTTTTCTTTTATTATTCATAGATGTAAGCCTTCTGGTGAAAAAGACGTGATCACTTCTTTTGTATTAGTATATTGTCAAAAACGAAAATCTCAACCACACTTCTTTCTGTAGCTCAGACGTTTTTCACGAAATGATATTTTTGTAATAAACAAGATTAGGTAATTCACTCTTAAAAAAGTGTCCACTTTTTCCTTACCACCTCAGTACGGTGTGAAATAAAAACAAGTACTTGCAATTTCCAGCAGCAGACCCGCAATAAGTGCTATTAAAAACCGTTTCAGATCAAAAGTCGTGCCGTCATTTGATCTGAATGTTGTAGGCTGCGACTTTATTAAGCAACCCCTGTCGTGAAAGTCCCAGTACTTTTGCCGCTTTTGTTTGGTTACCTCCTGACGACTCTAAAGCTTCGTGTATCATGTGTCTTTCAACCCGACGAACAGCCTCTTTCAATGTACCAGCGAGCCCTTCAGCGCCACCAGGGTCATGGCCGTCCCCCAATCGTTTGATTTTATCTGAGAGGAATTCACAAGAAATAGTTTTACCACCCCCCACCATCGCCTGAGCACGCTCCATTTCATTCTCAAGCTCGCGCACATTTCCCGACCAATTAAATTGCATTAACAGATCAAGTGCCTGCGGGGTGAGCGTAGGAACCTGCTTGTTGTTTTTACTCGAATATTTCTCGAGAAAATGATTGGCGAGTGAGAGAATGTCATCTTTTCTCTGGCGCAATGGCGGCGGTGTAATCTGAAATACATTGATCCGGTAATACAGGTCTTCCCGAAACTGTCCCTTTTTAATCTCCTCACTCAGGTCTCTATTTGTCGAAGCTATAACCCTTACGTTGACCTGTTGGTTTCGGCTGCCACCAACAGGACGAAACTCACCTTCCTGAAGAACCCTGAGAAGTTTGACCTGCATAAGGGGGGACATTTCTCCAATCTCATCAAGGAAGATTGTGCCCCCGTCAGCTATTTCAAAAAGTCCTTTTTTGTTTGAGATCGCACCGGTAAATGCCCCCCGGACATGACCAAAAAGCTCACTTTCAAGAAGATTTTCAGGTAAGGCAGCACAGTTTTCTGCGACAAAAGGTCTTTTCTTCAATGGACCATTATAGTGTATGACTTTGGCTATAAGTTCCTTGCCTGTGCCTGTTTCTCCCTGAATAAGAACAGTAGTGGTTGTATCAAGTACCTTTTCCATCAAATCAAACATTCGTCGCATTGGAAGGCTCGAACCGATAATCTCATTAAAACCTGATTTAGCTCGAACTTGATTGACGAGGATCCGCTTTTCACGTTCAAGCGCATGGACATGATCCTTGAGTTCACCGTAGAGTCTCGCATTTTCCAAAGAGACGGCAATAGTGCCGGAAAATATCTCAAGAATTTTCTCCTCCCGTTCTGTAAAGGCACCACTTTCTTTATTGAGAGCATAAAGAACACCGAGAAAGCCTTTTCGTGTGCGGAGCGGGACGCAGATCATCGATTGAGTGATAAAATCCTCTTTGCTATCGAGTCCATCATAGAATCGATGATCTTCAGAGACGTCATTTATAATGGCAGCCCGGTTATTGGTCATAACCCATCCGGCAACACCTATATTATCAGGAAATCGCAGAAAATGATTATCAGACTCACCTCTGCTCTTGCCTTCTTCGATTGTCCGAATGAAATAAAACTCTTTGTTAGCAGGATCATGCAAGGCAATGGATGCGCCCTGTATGTCAATGACAGAACTGATCTTATGAAAAATGGCGACAAGCATGTCATCCATATTCCGGATCGTATGAAAAGAGGTAATAACTTCGCAGAACAACGAAAATTCTTTTTCGGAACGAGAAAACTCTTCTTGCATCTGAACCACCTCCAATGCCCAAAAGGCTATGAAGAGACGTTCTGATCTTATGGCCAGCATGATAAAGTTGTCTATTTATTTTACATAAAACGCAGGCAAATGTCTACATCGTGGACAATGGATGATTTGTAAATTCAGAATAAACGTACGGAACAGAAAACTTGTTAAGTCTTTAACACCTATCAATTCAAACAGTTACAATCCATACAAACTTCCATGGTTCATACATGGAATTCTGGCATTTCTTTTGCGTCACAAACTGTAAAAAAAAGGCACTCAGCGGGGTTGGAGTACATGCCTCTCCGAAAGAAAGGTCAATTGAGAGAGATACAATACGGTTCGTCAAATTCAAAGATTAGGGGGTAGTAAAATGAGTGAAATGACAAATGTAATCGTAAGCTTTTTGTTTCTTCCCGTGACAATCTTTATCATCATTCCATTGTTAATGCTTTGCGGCTGGTTGTTATTTAAACTGTTTATGCAACTGAAAATGAGACTAACTCTGCCAAAGCAAAAAAATCAGCTTGAAAATAGCGTAATCCAGACCGGGGAGAGCTGGAAAGCTTCCTAGCAAACATAATTATCAAAAACCATTTTTTTGTTCAAGATGAATAAATTGCCTAAAAAGATGCTTCTGAAAATCAGCACAGGGAGAATCACATGAAGAAGAACACGATCCTGAGCGAGGTGGAGTTGTCATATGAGGAGTTAAAGTGTCTGGAGGCTCATTTTCGACAGATGCAGAACGACGCTATAGTTGACTCACTTACACAAGCACCTTCGGACACAGTCCATCTGCTGAAAAAAATAGTATCTCTATTCAGTTCGGCAGAGCAGTTGAAATCATCAAATGCAGAGTCTTAGCACTATGGAGGTGTTTACTTCTTAGAAACGAGTCGATCAGTAAATATGCTTAATTTGATTGCCGTTGTCCATCTGGCAAAGAATTTTCGGCCTAACTTCAAATGTCAGCACATCCAGACATTTTTACTGATCGCTCTCCATAATCTCTTTCAAGCTTCTTAGATTTTTTTCTGGAAAATACAGAGGAAAGATCAATGGACATTACAGCGTTTATTCTATCGTTTTTTGAAACAACTCAAATTAACATTCTTGAAGCAATAATGCTCATATGTTGGGGTTTAAGCTGGCCTGTCTCAGTTATCAAAGCATTGAGGACGAAAATAGTACATGGAAAAAGCCCATTATTTATGTCGTTGATTGCTGTCGGATACCTCTGCGGAATTCTAAGTAAATCATTGTATTCACGTGACTACCTTGTCCTTCTATACATCCTAAACCTCTCGATGATTCTCACTGATCTCTATTTGTATAGCAAGTACAATTCAAGATTGATCCAAAAACCACCAAAAACCCAAACCAAGATAATCTCTCAGAAACTTGAGGTGGCAAAAAGTATTATCGCTGATGGTATAGAGCAGACACGAGACCCGCTTAGCGCCCATAAAGCTGGGACAACTACTATCCCACCATATTTTTAAAAACCGAGGAGGTCGCCTCACTACATGATGACACATTCATTTATATTCAGCCCATCCACAGTGAAATCAACCAATAAAAAACCATCTTCGAACTAGAGCGATCTAGATGGAGGATGGTTGGGTGAGGATTTGATTAAAGCAATTTTCTCATTTCTCAACTAATTAGTTTCCATCCTGAAACGATAACTTCCTGAAAATATATGAATATCCAGACAAAGTTCAGGTGAAATCTTCTGCAAATATGTTATTATACATACAGCAACCAATTGAAATAACTCAATTACAGTTTAGCAAGAGGTGGCTATATAAGGCAAAAAAGGAATCAACAAAGGAGCATTTTTTGACGTTCAGGGCAAGAACCCTGGTCCTAAAGAACTAAATCAGATGTCTCTGGTTCTTGATGCTAATCCAGAGATACTTGATCTGGCTTTTTCTGATCTTACACAAGGTCGAAGATCAGATA
>Ga0070728_10006363_pt1 | contig 11231 bp, 8 predicted proteins | sample tdDd471_FD_66723 | JGI IMG/M metagenome (GOLD analysis project Ga0070728, IMG submission 66723) | Marine sediment microbial communities from the Atlantic coast under amendment with organic carbon and nitrate - tdDd47.1 | ecosystem: Environmental > Aquatic > Marine > Coastal > Sediment | place...
GCCTTGCATTGCACTTTGGTACGATGGAGAAGCTGATGGAAGCTTCAAACGAGGAGCTGCTGTCGATTGACGACATCGGGCCGATTGTCGCCCGGAATATCCAGCATTTTTTTGAGGCAGAGGGAAATCTCCGGTTGATTAAGGCGCTGTTCAGTCTCGGAATTCGTTACGAAGAGATTGAGTCCAATTCCAGCGCTTCAGGGCAACTAACGGGTAAAACCTTTGTCATTACCGGTTCCTTGCCTGGCCTTACCAGGGACGAAATGTCGGATCGTCTGCTCAGGGCCGGAGCAAAGGTCAGTACGAGCGTTTCATCAAAAACAGATTTTTTGGTCGCTGGGGAGAAAGCCGGTTCCAAACTGGCAAAAGCTGAAAAACTCGGCGTCCCGGTTCTATCGGAAAGTGATGTTTTGGCAATGATTGGTTGAAAGGTTGGAGAGTCCTGACACTGCATTGAGCCAGAAGTGTGAACCAGCGAGAGTTTCCTGTAAGAGTCGCTGTAACTTGATCTCGAATTTGTCTATGATTTTTGCTTCTGTTCGAATGGCTTTCCCTCAGAAAAGGGCACTAAGTGCGTATAATGGAATTATCAAAAGCGCGATCATTTTTTCCAGCAATTCTTATACTTCAGTTTTTTCTGCTGACCGGATGTGAAACCCACCTCAGCGAAGATGAGCTGGAGATTGTGGGTGATCCGCCTCGTGGACAGAATATGTATTATGACGTCGAGTTCAGTTACGAATTCGGCGGAACGGGTGGTGACGGCACCTATCGTTTTCGTTATATCCAGAATCCCGAGCCGGAAGATGATCAACAGGTCGATGACGACAATCCTGTCGAACTGTTTATCAGAGAGTTGGATGGAGAAAAATCCGGCTTTGTTCTGCATGGCGTTCCGAGACTTCCTGATGGTCAGGACTTCGATTCGGCCTCTACGAGAACTGTAAGATATGGTTTGGAAATCTCGGATGGAAAAACCACTCGGGTTCAAACATACGAATCATCCCTTCAGAAAAACCAGTTGCAACTCGTATCAGACGGTGTCCGGATCAATGAAGGAAATGTGGATGCAAGAGACGCTCAGCGCCTGATCGATGCCGCAAATGGTGGCGACACGACGATCTGTCAACAAGCTCTTGATTTCGATTTTGAAAAGACGGAAGTGAACGGTAAAACGGTCTATCCTCTCGTGACGCGAGTCAAACTGAGCCAGCCGGTTGCAAGCCGTGTCGAATTATTCTATCGCGTATCCTCCAACTATGATGAGAATGCGCCCGAACGATCAGAAAGAAATGTGGGGTTTGCGCGACCCAATGTAGATTTTCTGGAAGAAGAACGCAGTATCGTCTTTGAGCAGGGACAGGGCAATTGCATCATTTACGCCTATGTTCTGGACGACGCTGAAGTCGAGGATGCAGAGCTTTTTACCATTGAGTTTTTCGATCGCAGTGGCGCGCTCGTTGATTTCAGTTCAGCTCGAGCCATCGTTAACCTTGCTGATAACGAGCCTACCCCGTTGATTTCGAATGCGGTAGAGACGGTCAATGAAGGTGAAAGTGTCACCATTCCAATTCGTTTAAACGCCGTTCATGACTTGCCCGTCTCAGTCAGGATAACGCCTGACTGGGACGAGTCCACGGCCGATGAAGACGATGTTCGTATCCGTCCTGAGAATGGCGTGGTGGTGATTGAGGCTGGGGATACTCTGGGGAGCTATACCATTGAAGCCCTGAGGAATGATGATGGCGGGATCATGGATGATGAGAAACTTGTTGTCCGCACTGATCTTGATGAATTATTCAATCTCGAGCCAACCGAAGTAACGATTAACAAATGGGCTCAGGGGGCCGGCACTGACGCTGAAATAGTGGCTAGGGAGGCGGCTTCCGAAGCAGCAATCGCTTTTACTTCATCTGAACATGGTCATGCTCTCGTTGGCATACAGGGGGAGTCCAGCCAGGGCGACGGTATCGGTATTGTCAGAGGTTTTGATTCCGCAAGTAGCCGGATCAATATAGGGGATTCCGGCGATATTCAGCTTGCCAAGGCAGGTCTGGATGTAACTTTACGATCGGTGAAAGCCTTCTCTAGCTCGTCTGGAGATTTGCTTGCAGTGGTTGCAAATGTCAATGGAAAACTGTCAGATGCGCCTTTGGGGATCTATCGTGGTGGACTGGATGCCGCAGTTGTCACCTATACCTGGAATGAAGTATCTGGTTATTACGAGTTTGAAGATCTATTACAGTTCGGCACTGAAGGTGACGATGTGGTTGTGGGGAGCCGGCTGACTGGAGAAGGAGTGCTCTACGTTTATGGTGAGACAGATGGTTTGCAACTGGATGGGGAGCCGAGCGAACAGTCCAGCAGTGGTGGGTTGGATGGTTTTGTTTACCGGATCAATCTGACACAGAACAGGATCGACTGGTCTCGATTTATCGGGGATGGTGAGAACAATAGAAGTGTCAGTCTGGATGCAGGTAGAAGTGAGCTTGCCGTATTGAATAGGGATATGTCGAGTGATATTGACGCCAGCTGGTACAGTCTCGATGCGAACGCCGGACAATTTGTCGAGGGTATAGAGCCAAAAACTGTCGGTCAATTGAGAAACGATATGCCTTCGACCATAAGGTTTGATCGCACGGGCTCACTGGTGAGAATGCTGGTGTCGAGTCAGTCTCTTTTGCCGAATGGTGGACTGACATCTTCGTTGACAGATGATGTCCAGTTATTGACGTATGGGGTAGAGGGCGAGTTTTCAGGGCGTACCCTAATTGCAACAACGGAAACTGATTTGGCCTCGGATATGGAAGATTTGACCAAAGATGACACGCTTGTTATTGGTGGGGAAACGCTTGGTGAATTTGAGGACGGTGGAGCAATTGGAAGCACGGGGTTCGATGCCTTTGTAGCCTATGCTTCTACAGAGGATTCCGTTGTCCCTGCCGTTACGAATGTTCTGCAATTCGGCACGGCTAGCGAAGATCGCGTAATCGATATTGAAGAGACCGGTGAGCGAAAGTTTATGATTCTATGGAGTGAGAATCACACAGATCCATCCGGCCTTTTGCGTTATCGTTTGTCTCCGTTTACGCCTGAAGGCAGAAAGCTGACCTCTGATCCTTAGCTGCCGACCTCGACCTTTTTCTTCCCCCCCCCCTAAATCCTTTTTTTGATCAGGTCACGAACCAAAAAGCGTGCCGGGGCAAGCATGTGTTCCTGCTCACGTCCGACGGGAGCGGGAAACTTTCGAATCCTCGCGGTCAGCAACTCAGCTGCAAGTGGTGTGGTGATCAAGCCTTTTGAGCCATGGCCTACATTGATAAACAATCCTTCAATATAGTCGCCGAACTGGTTATCACACGATCTTGCATCAACACGCAGGCTTGCAAATTTTTCTTTCATTTTGTTTGTGTCATGCACTGGGCCAACGATCGGGTGGTAGTCAGGTGTTGTGCATCGCAGGCCTGCATGCCCCGTAGTTTGATCAACGTCTACTGTATGATGGCGGAGCCAGTCAGGTAGCCATTTTTTCAGGCTTTTCAGGTTGCTGATGTTGTCTTTTTTGTGCGCTTCGTTGGTCTCGTTGTCGAGATCATAAGTGGCACCGAAATGAAATACGTTGTTGAATTCGGGGCACAGATACCCTTCGCCGCAGAGAATACATTTTGGAGATCTTAACGAGGGGTGCGCCAATTCAGTTACCTGACCTCTTAGTGACTTTGTTGGTACGTATGCCTCAGGTAGCAGAGAGCCAAGGTCATTTGCGTTGGCAACGATGACGTGTTTGGCCATATAGTCACCGCATGTACTGTTTAGCTCGAAACCGTCTTTCCGAGGCCCATTAATCCGGGTGATATTTGTGTTGGTGAAGATTTTTATTGGGTAGTTTTCGCGCACAGCGGATGAAAAGGCGGCTGGATCCAGCCAGCCGCAATTTGGAAACCACAGTCCTGATGAAGAAAGCTCGATCCCGCTGATTTTGCTGGCCTCCCGTTCGCAAACGTGTCGGGCGATGTCCTCGGGTAGCGTGACATTTCTTAGAAATCGTTCTTGTCTGGCTTTTTCTGCTTGACTCCATGCCAATTGTAGCAGACCGGTTTCATGCCAGAACTTTTTGTCTGGCATGCTCTCCTGTAGGCGGCGAAAAAAGCTTTGGCTATAGGAGAGGCTATGAAGCAGAAAGCGTAGCTCCTTATTCTGTTCGGCGGGCAGTTTCGCGTACATTGCAAGCTGGCGTTGGCCGCTGGCACCGCTCATTAACTCCCCTTTGTCTACCAAGGCTACGCTAAGGCCCTGTTCGCATAATAGTACAGCTGACGTTAAGCCAGCCAAGCCGCCACCAATGACAATGACATCAAAATCACCGGTCTTTTGCTCGATGTTTATGCCTGAAGCTGGTTTTTTGGGTGCAGGCTCTGACCAAAGGGCTCTATCATGATGGTTTCCGGTTGTTTCATCTAGAGCGATGCCGGAGCTATCGAGACTGCCATACGTATCGCTACAGAGTGATCCAACAAGCATCTCCCGCTTCGAGCCAAACCCCTTGGTTTTTTTCACATTGAACCCGGAGTCCGTTAAGCCGCGCCTGACAAAACCCGCTGCCGTAAATGTTGAAAAGCTTGCCTCGGGCGCGGAATGCAATCGCATCTGGTGGAACAATTCCCGGGTCCACATATCCGGGTTTTTTGAAGGGGCAAACCCATCCAGATACCAGGCATCTGCATAAAAAGACCGCTCGGGCAATGTCGCATGAACATCTCCGAATGCCAGGCAAAGTCGAAGTTTACCACCCTCAAGAACACGGCTGTGGTGGCCGGGGAAAGCAGAAGGGTAAACCTGAATTAGCTTCTCCAGAAAAGGTTTGAGTTCCGGCCATGACCCTATGGCTTTTCTGATTTCATGTCGGGCCATCGGGTGCTTTTCAAAAGATAGATAGTAAAGATCGGGTTTGGGAGAGGGTAGTTGCTGCCAGACTTTCCAGGTGACAAGAAAGTTCAACCCACTTCCAAAACCGGTCTCAGCGATCACAAATGGTTTATTTGACGGCGCGCGGGACAGTCGCTCACCGATTCGGTTACCTGATACAAATACGTAATGTGATTCTTCAAGACCGTCTTCCCTGCTGAAATACAAATCTTCGTGAGAGGTGGAGTAGGGGGCATCTCCTTGCCAGGTAATCGCTGCCGGCCTGATTATCGAATTGGCAGGTTTGGAATTGTTCATTGTTCTGTAGTGGCTGGCATGGAAGAGACGCGTGCCTTTTGAATCACAACATTTTGTGTGGGTACATTCTGCATGCCTTGCCGTGTCGTCGTCTGACTTTTTGCTATTCTGTCCACGACATCCATACCGCGAACCACTCTTCCGAACACAGCGTAACCAGGGTTGCTACCGCTTTTGTTCAAAAACGAATTGTTAACTACGTTGATAAAGAACTGGGACGTGGCGGAGTTCGGGTTCTGTGTTCTGGCCATAGCAATTGTGCCACGTTTGTTTGGAACGAAAGGGTTTGCTTCGTTCACTATCGGAGCACGGGTCTCCTTCCGCGTCATAGTCTTTGTAAATCCTCCGCCCTGAATCATAAATCCATCTATGACACGATGAAAAATGGTCCCGTCATAAAACTCCGATTTTACGTATTCAACAAAGTTTCGGACACTTTCAGGTGCTTTTTTTGGGAACAGGGCGATTTCGATTTCACCATGGTTCGTTTCCAAAACAATGTTAGGGCTTCCTTGTGAGTTGTTTCCATGGGGTTCCTGATTGTCAGCCGCTTGGGCATGTGCCGTGCCAAATGTTAAACAGCACACAAAACCGGTAAAAAAGATCAGATCCTTGAATGTCATTCTTGGTTTTCTCCACAGTAATGGAAATGGATGGGTATATCGATTTTGGCATCAAAAAAACGATATATATTAGAGGTTTATTGGTTTTTCGTCTATGTATTAAATGCGTGCCTGGCATCTTGAGTAACACGATCCCACAGTCCATAACACATCGTTACCTTGAGCAAATATTCTCCAATATACATGTCGCGCCCCGCCGTCCATCATGATTGATATCCACAAATTAACAAGATGAATCAAGTTCGGGGGAATAGCGATGAATCGTCATGAGCAGGTACAAAAATCACGGCTTGGTCGGCTTCTGGTCAACCGTGGGTATATTACCGAGGGTCAGCTGGACGAAGCGCTTAAAATTCAGGCGGCCGAAAACTCACTGCTTGGTGAGGTGCTGGTTGGGAATGGCTGGATTTCTGAAAAGAATCTGCAAAGAACCCTGAAGCATCAGAAACGCTATCGCTATGCAGCGGCGGTTGTGACCATGGCGGCGGCACCATTTCAACCTATGATGGCGTTTGCGGCCAGTCCGATTCCCGCACTTCCTCTGAATCAGAGCAAGGTAGAAATCTCCGCCGCAGAGCTGGGTGGACTGGGTGGCTTGAAAGCCATGAGCGATGAAGAACTCGCGGGTGTCAATGCACAGGGAATCATGCCGGGTATCAGCATTGGCCTGGGGCAGAATGCCGATGCGGTTGCTGCCGGTCTGCGTCATAAATACAATGACAATGACGATTTTGAAGAGCAGGATGAAGAACAGATTGCCTATGAGCTCGCAGACACAGTGCTGACCATGGCAGGGCTGGGTCCAATCTCTAATCTCATCGAAGCGGACATCTCGATCACGGGGGTCAAATACAAGGAAGGGCGTCCCTCCATGGAGTTGCTGGAGGGGGGTAAGATGAAGTTCTATATGCCTACCGAAATTGAGCGGATTGCAATGGAAGATATTCGTGTGAAGGGCAATACCAGTGGTCCAACTATGGGAAGTATTTACATGTCAGACATCCGCTACGGCGAGAATTCCAGCTACACAATTTCTGGAAAGAATTCACTGTTCTGATTGTATTTCAAAGGTGTATAAGTTCAAAAAAAGCAGCATGTTCGCTGCTTTTTTTGTGTCGAACTGGGCATGGATAGGTGGCATCGGTTTGCCAGACCCAGCAGCTACAAATTGTCATGGAAGGTAGAGAGTAAATACGCCTCCGCCAAATTTTCCACCGTTTGAAAGTTTGATCTGTCCGTGTCGGGTGCCTTCAGTGTGTAACTTTGCAACCATCGAAGCGAAATAGAGGCCAAGACTGGTGCTTCCGGTTTTGAAGTTAATGTTTTTCATGATTTCTCCCGGGTCTGCCTTGATCATTTCACTCGGATAGCCGGCGCCATCATCCTGTACTTCGATGACAAGGAAACCGTTTTCTTCTTTCGCCGAAACGTGAATGGCGCTTTTTGTGTACCGAGAAGCATTGTTCAATGCGTTGTTGAGAACGCCAAGGATGATTTCGCGGTCAAAAAACCAGACAAGATCCGATTCAGCGCTAATCGTCAAATCGACATTCTTCCCAGCCATCATTTCCCGATAATGGGCGACCTGTTCCTCCAGAAGATCTTCGAGATAGTGTTCATCAATATGCAGGGAAAGCTTTTTATCCTGTAGCCGGTATAAACCAAGCAGCTGTATCAGGTAGTTATTGACCCGCTCGGCTTCATACTGGATGGTCGATGTGTTTAGTTTGTCTTTTATTTCATCCGGTATTTCTTCGCATAGTGTATCGACAGAGTGCAGCAGCATGCTCAATGAATTTTTCATATCATGAACCGCAGAGGCTATGATAAGCGCAAAATCGAGCTGGTCTTCTTGGCTATTCATGAGGATGTTTTTCCTGTTCAGCAGTATTTGCGGACATTCGCTTCAGCACTTTTCTAAAGTGCTGAAGGCGCTTGTACTGGTGATGTTGTTCTGGAATATGGCTAATTCTCTCGATGCAGGTCTGCGCGAGGTCAAGGAGCTCGGGGTCCGGTTCTGATTGGCAGTATTTTACGACGACCTGCACAAGGTTGAGATTTAGGGCTGCATGTTTTGGCGTATAGTCCAGTGCACCATTAAATGCTTTAATGGCATCTCGAAACGCGCCTTTTTCGAACAAGGAAATGCCATTTTTGTTTCTTTCCTTCGCTTCGATTCTAGCCTCAAGCCCTTCGGGTTCGTCCATCAGTGCTTCGATTTGTGAAAGCGCTTCAGGGTCATCTTTAAATTTGCCAGACAGACTGACTAGTAGCTTCTCAGCCCGATCCGGTTGGCCTACGGAATACAGTGTGCGCGCCAGTTCCAGACCGACTTTTGCGCTTAATGACTGTTCGTCTATAAAACACTCTGCCTTGTGCAGCGCATTTTCAGACGCTTCGCTGTCTCCCTGTCCCGAATGCACCCGAGATTCGATGAGCAATGCGTTGATGCACGCGTCCTCGTTTGCAGAGAATTTATCAGCAGCCTGATTTAGCACTTGAATGGCTTCCTTGGCGCGCGCTTTTCCGATTTCGGATGTGTCATTTTCGCACCAGTCGGACAAACAGCGCCCGAGTTCCAAATAATTTTCGACAGATTCGTGGATCGAATTTTCCCCGTATTGAACTGCCTTGCGGTAGGCGGAAACAGCTGTTTCTATGTCCTGATTGCGCTTGCAGATATCGCCAAGCTTTCCCTGTCTAAGCACCATTCTTGGTGAAAGATTGACGGCTTCTTGTAGCGCCTCCTGGGCCTTTTTTGGTTGCCCGAGCTTGAGGCAGGATTCTGATATTCCATCGTACGCTTCAACAAGATTGGGGTTTGTTTTAATAACTTTCTCAAAACACTCTCTGGCCGACTCGTATTGCTGTTCCAGGTTTAAAACCTGTCCCATTCCAAGCCTTGCCCACGGGAGCTCTCGTGATTTCAGAATGTCGCTGTAGATTTTTTCTGCATTGGCTGTATCGCCTACCTGAGTATACAGTTTGGCCAGAGTTTGGTAGCACCAGGATTTATATTTCGGTTTTCCCTCAAGCATTTGATGACACAGGCTGATTGCCTTGGCATGATTTTCCAGATCAATTTCTCGATTGATTGGTTTGAGGATTTTTTGTTGGGTTAGCAGATGGCCCAGTCGTTGCTCAAGAACAGTTCGCGTGATCGGTTTGGCGATGTAGGCGTCAGGTTGATACTCCCTGGCGCCAAGAACTACGTCCTTTGCTGTCTCTGCAGTGATCATGACAAACAGGTGAGTGTGCTTGAGGCGCTTTCTGACGCGCAGTTCTTCGAGTATCTGCTGGCCGTTTTTCCCAGCGCCAAGATTGAAATCGCAGAGAATGACGTCATAGAAATCAAAACGACATTTTGACAGCGCGTCCTCGGCATTGCTCGCCATATCAACATTCTGGGCGCCAAAGGAGGACAGCATTAGTCTTAAGGATGAGCGAAAACTCTCGAAATCATCAACTATCAAGAATCTGAGTTTCGGATAGAGCTTTTTGAGTTTGACTTCTTCCAGTGCCTTGCCCTCTATTCCCGCGGTTCAGAGCGTTGTTCCAGCAGATCGATTATTTCGTCGATCAGTTCATTGATTAGGCCCAGTTGACGCTGGCTGTCAACATAAGCGTGTTCGATTCTTTGGGTGGTAAACCATGTGAAGGTAGAGGCGAAGAGCGCCAGTGCCAGGAACAGGGTCATGATAAATTGCGGTATCGATACCTTTTGACTGCGTTGTCTCAGCTCTTCCTGGTTCACCATCGCCTGATTCAATTCCAGCCTTAGTGCTCTGTTTTCTTCATGCAATTCTTCATAAGCGGTTTCCAGTGTGGAGATTCGGGCAATCAACTTACTGCTGGAGGCTTCATCTATGGCATCACTAACATTTTTGCGAACTTCCTGATAAACCGTTGGTACATCCTGATCATTCCTCTCGTTAAGACAAAGACGGTTAATCATCAGGTATAGCTTGTCGCGATCAATCTGTTTGGATATCACTCCGGCAGCCCCGAGACTATGCGCTTCCTCATAAAACCGGTGCGCATGCTGAGACGTATACATGATGACAGGGATCATCTTTATTTCCGGATCATTCTTGATTGCTTTCAGTGTTTCAAAGCCGTCCATTCCCGGCATTAGATGATCGAGAAAAATAAAGTCAGGTCGATACCAGGAAAGCTGCGACAAAGCGTCCTCTCCTGAAGAGGCCTGTTCGCAGTGAATGTCCATCTTACGCAATATTTTTGTGAGGAGCATACGTGATGTGGACGAGTCATCGACGATGAGAGCGCTGGTTTGTGGCACGATCTTGTCTCTTGCAGGCGTTCAAGCAGGTTGGATTTGTGTCGGCGTTATACAGCTGTGCCTTCATTGAGTGTAGCAAGTGTTTGTAATAACGGAAGATTGTTCAGGCCTTTCCTTAAAAAAATTATGTATGCAGTTCACGCTTGATCAATTTTTGCATTGTTTGTCGTATTTGCGTTTGTCTCGTCATTGCGCCGGCTGCAAGATATCGGGATAATACCGCACCCTTTTTTTTGGCGCACAGTGGAATAGACAGAGGTGTTGAGCGTGAGCAACGAAGTGATAGATAACTGTTTTGAAGATTGGATGGATCGCGAAACCATCGCGGAATCGATGATTCCAATAATCGGTCGTCTCTATCGAAAAAATAATGTCGTGACCTCTATTTATGGTCGCGCCATCATCAATCAATCGGTCATCGGCTTGTTGAAATCCCATCGCTTTGTTAGGCAGGTAGAGCAGAAAGAGCTTTCTGTTCACGATACCTATGCTGTTTTGAAGGTGCTCGATAGCCTTAATCTGGGGCGCGCACGAATCGATATCGGGAAGCTGGCAGTTCGCTATTCAGACAGAAAAAGTGATATGAGTCTTGAGGACTTCATCAAGGCTGAAGTTGCTAATGTGGTAGGCAGTTACGAGAAAGAGTCTGCTGAGGCAAGAGAAGAGCATACAAAAGATGTTGTTTTATACGGTTTTGGTCGTATCGGTCGTCTTTTGGCGCGTATTCTGATTGAAAAAGCAGGTGGTGGTAATAACCTGCGACTGAAGGCTATTGTTGTTCGAAAAGGCAAGGCAGATAAAGATCTTGAAAAGCGGGCAAGTCTGCTGCGTCGGGACTCGGTCCATGGATCGTTCGAAGGTACCATCACCGTCGACAACGAAAACAACCAGATTGTCGCGAATGGCAATTGTATTCAGGTGATCTATTCTGACGGTCCCGATCAGGTTGATTACACTCAATACGGTATCGACAACGCCATTATTGTGGATAACACGGGTATCTGGCGTGACGAAGACGGCCTGGGCCTGCATTTGAAGTCAAAAGGTGCTTCAAAGGTTATTCTGACCGCGCCGGGTAAGGGCGA
>Ga0070728_10006364_pt1 | contig 11228 bp, 10 predicted proteins | sample tdDd471_FD_66723 | JGI IMG/M metagenome (GOLD analysis project Ga0070728, IMG submission 66723) | Marine sediment microbial communities from the Atlantic coast under amendment with organic carbon and nitrate - tdDd47.1 | ecosystem: Environmental > Aquatic > Marine > Coastal > Sediment | place...
GGTTTGGGTAAAAAAGCCGGTGTAGCACTTAATCCTCACACACCACTTAATGAACTTGATTATCTTCTGGAAGATCTCGATATGGTTTTGCTGATGACGGTCAACCCCGGTTTTGGTGGCCAGTCTTTCATAAAGAATGTTTTGCCAAAAGTTGAAAATCTCAGAAAAATGATTGATCAACGTAATCCACAATGCCTGATACAGGTAGATGGTGGTGTTTCACCTTCCACCATAGCCCCAATCGCCAAAGCCGGTGCAGATGTCTATGTTGCCGGTTCTGCAATTTTTGGCAAGGATGATTATAAAAAGGCCATAGATGAGATTAGGCAGGCAGCTTCCTTATAGATTGCACTGACATAAAAGTATGAGGTTACCGAGGATGTTTTTTTCAGCAGGTGGCAATACTTATTTTGAAAATTCTGATACGACCCTTTCAAAGTGATCATCGAATCTGGTAACCACTTTTTTTGAGGTGAATTCGTCGTAGAAGTGATATTCCCGATTGGCTCTCAGCTGTTCTATGTTTCGCGAGGCATCCCGCAACATGGTGACCAGTCCCGCTTCATCTTTATACAGGTATTCGTCTCTGATGCTCTCTTCGAAAAAGTCGGGATAGACCAGCCGGTTAGGCAGAATCGGTTTGCAGCCGGCAAGCACGGCCTCTGCCACACTGATTCCAAAATATTCCTGTCTGGCACAACTTACAATTACATCACACGACCGAACCCAGGAGGCGTATTCCTCTCTGGATTTGGCATAGCCGAAAGTTACTATCCTCTCACCCAATGATTGTTGAGCTTTTTGAAATATTGGCGGATTACGCTGAAAATCTTCTCCCAAAACCGCCACTTCAAACTCAATTCCTTCAAACATCAGGTGTTCCAGCGCGGCAAAAAAGTTTTCCGGGCCTTTATCGTATTCCCAGCGATGATTCCACAATATTCTCAGACAGCTGTTTGTTTTTTTGGGCTTCACCGAGTTGGGTAATGGTCGCACCGGTATCGGTAAGACCTTGCTTTTATGGCTTAGTGTTTCATTTATGTGTGTAGGGATAAAATCGGGAAACTGGTTTAAAAAAGGATCCAGTCCTTCAAGAAAAACTCGTCGGTGAAAATCGGAATTGAACCAAACTTCATCACAAACCATGGCACTGGTAATATTTATCAGGGGGTAGTGCACATCCGGTTCTTCTTCCTCAGAAAGAGGGTAGGTGACCTGATTTTCATGAAAGTATATTACCTTTGGAATATCGTTGGCTTTTTTTCCGGCCAATGCCACAAAGGAAGAAACATCTATTGTGTCTGAAAACAGCAGCAGATCCGGGGTGGTTTCCATGTTGAGAAAGGTTTGAACCAAAATAAAAGGAGCACCGGAGAGTCTCCATTTCCAGAATCTTGGTGGCAAGCTTTCCACCGATATCTGATGACGTGATTTCTTCTGAATGACGTCAACAAATGCCTTATGTGACCCGCCGAAAAACGGTTCGATAATTAATATTTTCACATCCACACCTGAACATTCCATTAATAATTATATTCAAACTGAATCGAGATACAGCGCCAACCATAATGATATGGGCCCGCATCGCATATAAAGATGGTTTTATTATATATCTAGAGGATAGAGGGTGCAAGGGTTAGTTTGGTGGTCTGTATAAAATATATTACATTCTTTTTGCAGGACATATTAAAAGATTCAGTAGTTTCAGTTACACAAACTCACTTGTCGTTATTTTGTGAAATCTTTTTTCCAGTATCCTTCAAGCATACAGCGGTATCAACTTTTGTACTTACCCCAATGGGTTAAGCTGTTTACCAGAGGGTATACTTTCACCGGAACATCGTGAACCGGATGACCATCTACCATGATGGTTTTGTGTTCAATTCTGTAAAATCTTGTTCTCTTAATGGGCTTGGCAAAGAGGTGAATTTCCTTTTTACCTTTGCGGTCACGAATCCAGAAGCCGGCAATTAAACCTTTCTGGTTTTCTACAACTCCCTTGTCTCTGAAAACAAGATCCTGCTCTTCGTTTAATTCTTCCATTATCCTGCCCCTATCTTTTTCAAAATAGCTCTCATAAAATCGGGCAAATCATCCGGGTTTCTTGAAGTAACAAGATTACCGTCAACCACAACAGATTGATCTACCCAGCTAGCTCCCGCGTATTCCAAATCATCCCTTATCGCATAAAAACTGGTTAAGTTTCTTCCCTCAAGCATCCTAGCACTGGAGAGAATCCATCCACCATGACAAATCGCAGCAATCACTTTGCCAAGCTTGTTGGCTTCGGCAATTAATTTGGCTGCGTGATCAGTTCTACGTAAGAAATCCGGTGCCCATCCACCGGGAACAATAAAGCAGTCAAAATCATTTGCATCAAGTTCTCTGAGATCAGCATCACATTTAACCGGATAACCGTACTTTCCGGTATATTGGTCTTCGCCCATTCCAGCAACAATAACCTTGCAACCAGCTTCCAACAGTCTATAGCGAGGATACAGTACTTCCAGATCCTGAAAATCCTCCGCACACAGAATACATATTTTAATTCCCATGCCTGCCTCCAATAAAAACCCCTGTTCAATGTTACTTATATAAAAGGTAGCACAGACAAAAAAAGGCTTCAAGACCAAAATTAGGATTAATCAAAATTAATGCAATCATTAACCTTCAGCAGTCATTATCCGATTAATCATTGGTAAAATCGAAATTAATCAGTTAGAATATCGAGTTAATACTTTGCTGAAAATGAGGATTAGATGAGGGTTTTATTATTACATCCGCCTTTGCAAGTAAATTATAATCATATTGATTATCCGGCACTTAGCTCGCTTGCGCTTTGGCAAAATGCTGCCTGTCTCAAACATCACGGCTATGAAATCAGGGTTTTGGATGCCTTTTCGCTTTCAACTTCGCAAAAAACGTCAACCAAGCCATATTTTTACATCGGGCCTGAAAAAAAAGAGTTTATCCGAGAGCTTTCAAAAGAAAGTTTCGATGTTGCGATTATTCATCTGGATCAGTATCTGGTTCAGTATCCGCAAAAAGAATTTCTTTCCGGCATAATCGCGGCCTGCAGAAAGTTGCAGCCAAATGCAAAACTAATTCTTGCCGATATGCATATCGGCGGAATGAATTATGTCGCATATGATCCTGCCAGGTTTCTTGAAAGTAAATATGCCCCCGACTGGCTGGTGCGCTTTGAATCAGAGATGGGTTTATTGACATTGCTTGAAGCTATTCAGGATGGTGTTTCTCACAGAATTGATTCCGGTAAACCAGTAGATTCAGCCCTGCTGCCGGGGCCGATTTCCACCTTTGATGACAGTATCTACGAGATGGTGGATATAAATCTTTATCTCGATTTTTTAACAAAGTATACCGAGAGTGACGATAGGGTGAATCCTTTTAAGTTGGATGGAACGACAATACCTTTTAAAAGCAGTCGCGGTTGCTGTTTTGACTGTAATTTCTGTACCAGCCATCCTTCAGGTATGGCCAAACATAGAAGACAGTGGCGACCGCTGGTTCCCGAAGAAATGGAATCGCAGATTGATAAAATATCCCGAAATACAAGGGTCGAGAAACTTTTTGTGATAGATGAAGCTGCCAATATAGGGCAAGATCATTTCTCCAGATTATTGAGTCATTGCGAAAAACATCACCTTAAACTGGAGTTTCCAAACGGTTTAAGAGCGGATAAACTTAATCGCAAATTCGTAGAAAGGCTTGCCGAAAAAATCAGTCTGCTCTCGCTTTCGCCAGAGAGTGGATCGAAAAATATCCTTTCAAATGTTATTGGCAAAAAGCAGACTCTAGCGGAAGTACAGCGGGCAACTCTGTGGGCCTATGATAACAAATTGCCTACGGCATTGCATTTCATGATAGGTATGCCGGGTGAAAAACGAACAGATATTGCCAAAACTTTTGCCTTTGCACAAAAGATGTTTGAGGATTACGGGGCGGAGCCCTGGTTGCAGTTTGCCATTCCCATCCCCGGGACGGCACTTTTTGAAGAGTGCGAGAAGCAAGGCTTGTTGCCGGATGAATTGCCAATAGATTATAATCCGTTGTTTCAGGGGAATCCCATGCTGAAAAATGGCTCGGTAGAGGTGCCGAATGGTGAGATGAAACGTCTGAAAAAAGCGTTGGAAGATAAAGTAAGAAAAAAAATCAAATCAGAGTAAAAATCATAAATGGCAGTAGAGCTATTTGCTTCTTAAAATCTTGTGTAGTGTTTTTAATTCATATAAAATATGTTCGACCTGAGAAAGTGCGGATTCTTTTAGTGAATCGCGTGCAAGAAACAAGTGTAACATTAGTCGCCAGATTCTCTCGGCTGGACGGTACTGTTGCAGTGGCAGACGAGATGCAACACCGTTTTTTTCCACCGCTCCCAAAATTGTCAACAACTCTTTTTTGAAAGACCGGCCAATTGATTGTTCCACCAGCAGGGCTTGTTCCGGTAATTCGGCGACTTCCAGTAACATCATCAGGGCAATCAGACAATGATATTTTTTTGCCAGCATAATGCTTGTAGCCATATCCGGGGAAAATCTTTCAAACAGCCTTCTAACATCTTCACTTTGATGTTCTGCCATGCGCAAACCGTGATCTCTGAAATGAAAAACCAGCGAGATCAGGGTTTCCTCAAATGAAGGTAACAACACATGGGGATTATTAAAAGGCTCTCCTGCAATTGCCGTTTTAAACATGTCGCCAGAAAACTCTGTGGCAGCCAAACCACTTGCAACCCTGTTATGTAGCTCCACGGGTAGTGAGTTCTCCCGGCGATAAACTTTTTCAACAATAGAGCCGAAAGCCAGACGGTCGGAAATTTTTGTATCTGCTACATATCCGAGCGAGCCAAGAAGTTTGTCGGCTTTATCAAAATCACCGGCCTTTATTAAAATATCAAGATCACTGACATGTCTGTGGGACGGGTCGCTGTACAAGATTTTGGAAAACCAGATTCCTTTCAGCGGAATTAGATCAAGATTATATTGAGCAAGTTTGGAAAAGATTTCAGCAGTCTGGGACTCAAGCATTACAGAGCGAACAAAGTCTTCTTTGTTTTCTGCCAGAGGTTTTTCAGGTAAAGAAATTTTCTTCATCACTCTTCCGCAAATACAGTTTATCTGCTTGTTTTATACCACATTTATTTATCCATGGTAAATTTACTTGAAGAAAAAATATACTCGGTGTAGTTGTCTTGTACAAAACCATACAGTGAAAAATAATCAGTAAATCTGTAAAAGTATAAGATTTGCGTGAATATAAAGTTGTTACTGCTTGTTGTTGATTGAGTAAATCAAACGGAAGCTTTTGAAAAATTAATCCTTTACCTTGGTTTCATCGGGCATGTTCTGTTTGATTTGCGGGATAAAAATCATAATTATCAGGCCGGCAACCTGGAAGAACATTTTTCTTAGTCGGCGAATTATCTCAAGCGAAAAACCATTGGCCGGATTAAAGCCTATCATGCCGAAAATCATATAGGTGCTGCCCTCTAAAAATCCTTCACGGGCAGGCAAAACCATCAGCATATAGTTGGCCAGAGAGGTGGTCGCAAAGACCATGGCTACCGCGGCTGCCGAATAATCAAGGTTAAGTTTGTACATGATAACGGCTACTTCCAGGATGGAAAACAGCCGACCGATGATCAGCCAGAAGCCACTTTTTAGAAGATCGCCAGGGTGGTTGGTGCTGAAATTCTTCAGTCTTTCATCAACTTCCGTGGCTGAGTTGATCAGCTTTTCGGATGGTTGCATAAATTTTATCGGCTGCTTTTTTAATTTGGTGAAGATTTTCTCTAAAAGTCCCGCTCTCAGAAAAATTGCCAGAAGGGCCGTAACAAATAAAACTACAAAAGCCACTATTGTTGCGACCAGTGCAACTTTAAACTCAAATGCACCGGACAAAAGTGCAAACAATGCAGCAAAGAAAACCACCAGCGAGGTGGTTAAGACGTGCATGTAGTTATAAAGCAGCAGGGAAGAAACTATTTCTGTGCTTTTGGTGTATCCTCTTAACATGTTGGCCTTAAACAGCTCTCCGGCTTGTCCGCTGGGCAGAGCACCGGATACGGAAAGACTGGCCAGACCAGTACCGAAAAGTCTAAGGTATGGCGGTCTGTGTTTTGGTTTGAAGGCGTAGTACCAGCCAAAATTAGAAAAGCCATTGGAGAGTATCTCAATTGTCAGGATAACGAGGAAGGCCGGGCCAAAGGAATAAAGCTGATCCAGAAGTTTGGTAATGGTAACTTCTCGGATTAACAGCACAAGTGCAACCAGCCCCAAAAGAAAGAACATGAAAGTAATTATCTTCTTGCTACCAAGTTTCATGAAATACTCCACAGAGAAAAAAATAAACTGCGCCATGCTTTACCACGATGCCAATGTCAGGTCAAGAAGGGGCTGTTTGAGGCACCAAAGCCATGGAATTCACTGTCAGTTAACTGATAACCTTGAAACTGGCGTAAAATTCCCGAAACGTCTCGAAAGTTCAATTTAACTTTGATTGATAAATCCTGATATATCAAGTATAATTTCGGCGAAATTTGGTATTAAACCCGCCTCAAAGCTGGAGGAATTTTGACAGAAAATAATATAAAAACAGATGCCAGGGTAATACTCTTCTACTTTTTACTGTTTCTAACCCCTTTTTTGGCAAGCGCAAACTTCCAGTTGATTGGTGGTGAGAAAGTAGCTCTGTTTATCTGGCTCATGCTTGTTGTCATTAGCTGGGGAACTGTTACCATTAGCAAGGAAGCAGGATTTCGCGAATTGATCCGCTTTAAACCATTGATACCACTGTTCTTGCTGATATTATGGGTGGTTATTTCTGTACCCTTTTCTCAGGTGATGGACGCATCTGTTAAAATCGGTGTTAACTGGCTGGCTGCTATTTTATTGCCACTTATGGCTGTTCAACTAAGGCTTAAGAAAGCTCAGGTTTATAACTCCTTATTAATACTTACAGTTTCGGCAGGAGTGCTTTCGTTATATGGTATTTATCAGGCTGTTTGGGGATTTACTGCATTAGCCACCACTCCCGGTTTAAGTGCAGATGATCTGGTTTTATTAAGTGGTGCACAAAGGCCGTTTTCCTTCTTTCCCAGTCCAAATGTTTTTGGTGGATTTTTATTGCCATTTGTTCCCGTTTCAATTTTATTGTTTTTAAAATCCGATAACAAAATCATCAAGTTTTCAGTTATTGGCTTATTGGTGACAATTCTAATCGGTCTTGTTTTTAGCTATTCCAGGGGAGCAATGCTGGTTGGTTTGATAAGCTTTTGCTTGATTGCCACAGTACTGTTTATGAGCAAATACAAGAAAGCGATTATTGCTTTGGGAATTGTTATAGTTCTGGCAATCCCACTATTTCTGGTTTTACAAAGTAGTGTGGATAGTTCTCAAGACCAGCTTAAACAATCTGTTGGAGGTAAGCTTTCCACCTTGCTGGACAAAGGTAACATGTCGGTTGTTGGCAGGTTGTCGTATTGGAAGACTGCCATAAACATGGGAAATGATAATTTTTTTATGGGTGGCGGTCTTGGTACCTTCAAACATGTTTCGCGTAAATATCAGCAAGAGGCCAATTATGTTACCAACCCGCATAATATTGTTTTAAAAATTTATGCCGAAATGGGTCTTGTGGGTGTTGTTATCTTTCTGCTGTTTGTTTTTGGGGTTCTGTGGACTGTCTTCAGATTGTATCGTCAAAAAGGAGATATTGAACCCGCTCTTTTGGGTGTTGCGTTTATCGCAATGCTTCTGCACGGTTTGATAGACCTTGATTTCAATTCTCCCTCATTTTTGAGTTTGTTTATCCTTTTGGGGGTCTTCATTTTGTATGAAGATTTACCTGAAAGTAAAAAATCCGGTAAACTTGATCCTTTGTTCAAGGTTTTGACAGTTACCTTGATTGTGGTGGTGATGTTTGTCTGTTCATTTTTCCCTCTTATTTCATACAAATACGGAAAAGAGGCCAGGGCTGCAAGGGATGCAAATGCTCTTGGTAAAGCGCTTGAATTGGCCGAAGATTCTGTTGGATTCTGGCCCTTTGATCCTGTAGCGCATTATCGTTTGTCCAGACTGGCAATGGAAAAATACAATATGAGTGCCAACCAGCAGGATTTGCAAAAAGCAGTTACTGCAGTGCAACTGGCAATTCTGGCAAATCCCAGCAATCCGGAATTTTACCTTGGTTTGGCAGATATTTTTTCCATGACCGGCAGAGGCAAAGATATTCTTGCAACTATTCAGAAATCTGCCGATTTATATCCTGCATCAGTGTTTTACAACTCGGAGTACGCCAGAGCGTTGTCACAAAGCGGACAAATTGACAAGGCTCTTGAAATCTTAGATAGGGTTTTGGACTTTGAAGATGTTTATTTGGCAAACAACAATCCGAATGGAATGGATCTGGTCAGAGCCAGATTCCTCAAAGCCAGTATACTGGCAGAAAACAGCAGATATCAGCAAGCCAAAAACGAATGCGAAAAGATATTGCTTCTTCTTGATAAACCCAATCTGGTGTTGAAAGTCTTCACCAGTTCAAGGGCCAGTAAAATGAATTCAAAGCAGTTACGTAAAGAAGCTAAAAACTTTATGAATGAACTTGATACGATTTTGAATAAAAACGAAACAGTGCAGCAAAACAAAGGTAAGGAAGATGAGCAGGACAAATAACGGTGGCATATTTATTCATCCGACTGCAATTGTGGATGAGGGAGCCCGTTTCGGCGATAACACCAAAATTTGGCATTTTTGTCATATTATGGGTGGTGCAAGTCTTGGAAGAGACTGTTCCCTTGGTCAGAACGTTTTTGTGGCGGATAACGTTACCATAGGTAACAATGTGAAAATACAGAATAATGTTTCCGTTTACAGTGGTGTAGAAATAGAAGACGATGTTTTTTGTGGCCCGTCGATGGTTTTTACCAATGTTCTGACACCAAGATCGCATGTCTCAAGAAAAGACGAGTATGCTGATACTCTGGTTAAAAAGGGCTCCAGTATTGGTGCTAATGCTGTGATTGTTTGTGGCAATACCATTGGCGAATATTCCATGATCGGTGCTGGTGCGGTTATTACCAAAGATGTCAAACCTTTTTCCTTAATGCTTGGCAATCCCGCTCGTCGAAAAGGCTGGGTTTGTCAGTGTGGTGAGGTTTTAAAGATAGAAGGTTCAAAAGGCATTTGCACAAGATGTGACTCATCCTATGAAGAGAAAAATGGCGAATTAATTAAGATATCCTGATAATATTAAAGGAGTTACGAAAATGAAAGTACCTCTGCTTGATCTGTCCAGACAGTATAATCAATTGCAAAACGAGCTTGAAGAAGCTTTGATTAAAGTTGCCAGAAGTGGCAGATATATTCTTGGCCCCGAAGTTGAAGGTTTGGAAAAAGAGCTGGCAGAAATGTGTCAGGCAAAATATGCCATAGGCGTTTCTTCAGGTTCTGATGCTCTGGTTTTGGCCCTGATGGCTCTCGATGTTGGTGAAGGTGATGAAGTTATAACTACTCCGTTTACCTTTTTTGCAACCGTGGGTGCAATTGCCAGATTAGGAGCCAAACCGGTTTTCGCAGATATCGATCCCAAAACCTTCAACCTTGATCCTAAGAAGGTGGAAGCTGCCATAACAGACAAGACGAAAGCTATCCTCCCGGTTCATTTATATGGGCAAATGGCGGATATGGACAGCTTCATGGAAATCTCCAAAAAACATAATGTCGCAATCGTTGAAGATGCTGCGCAGGCTATTGGAAGTTTTAACAGTCATGGCAAGCGTGCCGGTTCTCTTGGAGATTTCGGCTGTTTTTCCTTCTTCCCTTCCAAAAATCTTGGTGCCATGGGTGACGGTGGTTTAGTGGTCACCAACGACGAAGCATTGTATGAAAAAGGAAAAATTCTCAGGGCTCACGGCTCAAAACCGAAGTATTATCACTCTATTGTTGGCGGTAACTTCCGGCTGGACCCCATGCAGGCAGCAGTTTTGAGGGTCAAAGCCCCGCATCTGGAAAAATGGCACAAACAGCGTAAAGAAAACGCTGACAGATATCGCGAAATATTTGCCGAATATCGTGATCAACTCGAAGGTAAAATAGATCTTCCCCAGGAAATTGAGGGAAGACATATTTACAATCAGTTTGTGCTGCGAGCAGAAAAAAGAGACGAGTTAAAAGCATATCTTGCAGAAAACGGTATCGGCTGCGAAATCTATTATCCGCTTTCATTGCATATGCAGAAATGCTTCTCTTATCTTGGCTATAAAGAAGGCGATTTCCCCGAATCTGAAAAAGCAGCAAAAGAGACACTAGCCATTCCGGTATTCCCTGAACTTACAGAAGAGGAAGCCAGATATGTTGTAAAAAGTATAGTTAATTTCTATGCTTAGATAATTATTGCTAAGTTTTGGCCATTTTGGGCCAACAAACAGATTCTTTTCATAGTTTTCATCAATAAAAGCCAATTTCCTTGACAGAGGATCTTTTGAAGATTATTGTCAGCCAGATGGAAGTTCGTTGGTGTGAATAGTAGGGATTATTCCTGGAGGCGACATGAAATTATCCACTAGAGGAAGATATGGTATGAGGGCAATGGTAGATCTCTCTATAAGGTATGGTGAGGGTTCTGTCTTGCTGAAGAATATTGCAAAAAGGCAAATGGTATCGCTGAAGTATCTCGAGCAGTTGATAACACCTCTGAGAGCTGCTGGTCTGGTTCGTGGTGTAAGAGGTGCCAGAGGTGGATATACTTTAGCCAAAGATCCAAAAGATATTGCCCTCGCGGAAATTATTCACGCCTTGGAAGGGCCACCGGCTCCTGTGGAATGTGTGCATGATTCCAGCTCTTGCAACATGATGGGAAGCTGTGCCACTCATCTGCTCTGGGAAAGAATGTACGATGCCTTAAACTCCATTCTTGAAAACGAGACTTTGGCCGATCTATCAAAGACACAGCTTGACCTGAACGAGCAAAAAAGTAACTCGAACATGTTTTTTATCTAGCAGATAGTATTATTTGACAGAATAAATTTTACAAATTGTGTTGCAAAGCGGTTTTAATAGATACACAATGGACAGATTAAACGATCTATCCATGAGTTTGCTGACAAAGTGGTGTTGTTTGAAAAATCAACCATAAACATCCGTCATACCTGCGAAAGCAGGTATCCAGAATTTGGAATCAATAGCATTGGTTTGCCGGATTTTTTGCAT
>Ga0070728_10006365_pt1 | contig 11227 bp, 9 predicted proteins | sample tdDd471_FD_66723 | JGI IMG/M metagenome (GOLD analysis project Ga0070728, IMG submission 66723) | Marine sediment microbial communities from the Atlantic coast under amendment with organic carbon and nitrate - tdDd47.1 | ecosystem: Environmental > Aquatic > Marine > Coastal > Sediment | place...
CAAGTAGCCACCGCACCTCCAGTGAAGGAGCAACCAAAGCCACAGCCAAAACCAGAAGTGAAAAAAGAGGTTACTAAAAAAGCCGAGCCAGAAAAGAAAGAAACCACTCCGCCGAAAAAGCAAGTGGCTGAAACGAAACAACCACCGAAAAAAACCACGCCTGAGCCGGTAAAAATTCCAGTTAAAGAAGTTGTAGAGAAGCCAAAGCCAAAACCTCAACCCGTTGAAGAAGACTTCATCGACGAAGATTTGATTCGCGGTTCTTACACGCGAGATCTGATTGACGCGGTTCGAGCCAATCTAGAGTACCCAAGAAAAGCCTATAAAGATGGTGACGAAGGTGACGCACTTGCGGTTGTGACAATTAATGCAGCCGGTGAAGTTGAAGACATTCGCCTAGAAGAGCGCACTGGATCTCGAGAACTTGATAAAGCCGTCGTTAAAATGATTCGACGCACAGCGCCTTTCCCGAACGTACCAAAGGAGCTCAAAGTCGAAACCTTTACCTTCGAGGTTCCTGTCAGTTTTGAGTTGTAATGCCATCGACACAAGGCTATCGATAAAAGACTGTACTTAAGATGTCAAAGTCATGAAGACAAAAAAGAGCGCTTACAGCGCTCTTTTTTTTGAAGTTAAACGGATAAATACTCAATTCTAGGTTTAAGGCGATTTAACTTTTTAACCGATCCACAAGATTAAACATCTACCCAATCGCAGCCTTCAGCTTGATTGGCTATCAAAAAATTCTTGGTGAACCCGATATTTTTGACTAATTCGTCAACCAAAGCAGGACAATTATTTTCTTCACTTAAATGCAATGCCACGACGGTTTCAAGATTTGTAATCGCATCGCTGAGCAATACATCTAATGACTGATCATTACACAAATGCCCATGCTGGCCCCCTACTCTTTGTTGAAGGCTGTACGGATAGCTACTATTCCTTAACCGCTCTCGGCAATGATTAAACTCCAACATTAAGGTGGTCGACGGAGACAATACTTCGAGCATATGTTGAGTAAAATGCCCAGTATCAGTAACCAAACCTAGGTGACGCTGCTGATGAGAAAACAAAAACTGCACTGGCTCGCGAGCATCGTGAGGTACGGTAAATGGGAATACCTGAATTGAGCCAATATTCAATGGTGACTCAGCGGTTAAAATTCTTGCATCTTCGATTTTTTCACAATGTCGATGCAATGCAGTGCCACGCGTTAACCAAACGGGAATGCCAAAGCGTCGAGACAATCGCGCTACGCCCGAACTGTGATCACCGTGCTCATGAGTCACTAAAATTGCGTCAATTTGATCTGGGGTAATGCCTTTTGTCTCGAGCCGTTTTTGAGTATCTTTTAACCCAAAACCACAGTCGACCAAAAGACAAGTATCTGAAGACTGAACCAGGGTAGCATTGCCTTTACTACCCGAGCCCAAGGACGAACATCTAAACACCCGTTACCCTACTGAATTAGCGTCGCTTTGTTCTAGTTTGACGACCAAAGGCTTCCGCTAAATGCGGAAAAATTTGCGCCATGACTCCGTCAGACAAGGGTTCACCATCAGGGTTAATAAAGGAAATTGTCACTGGCGCTTGTTTCTGCACCACAACTTGATAAGGTCCTTTGGGTAACTGAAGAACAACGCCCTCATCATCGCCCACGAGCGACGCAAAAAAACCGGGTTCATTAGCTTCAAATTCGAAAAAGTAAGTAGCACGGCTTACGTCTTTATCATTCAATGTAAAACCAAAAGGCGCTAATACTTCAGGCACCTTCAGCCATGCAATATCAAATTTAGTGTCTGCGACCAAAGCGGCATTACTATCGCTATTGCGACCAAGCGTTACCGTAAACCCTTGATTGAGTTGCTGTAATTTCCTTGCATTATCTAGCCGTTCTAGATAATCAATATACCCAATAAACTCATTGAGAAACGCGCGCGCTCCACGATCCGTAGGCGTCAATGTTTGCCATTTATCTTCATCGTAAGGTTGCTTTTGTAATGCGATCTCTTCGACAAGAACCGCGACTTCTCCTGGCTGCTCACCAGAGGCAAAAGACACTCGATACTGACTTCGCACAAACCTTGGCAAGTCAGTGCCAAACACAGACCGCCACCAAGCTTCATTATCTTGAACCTGCCAATCAGTGGTCGCCGACCGCTCAAACGATTGATAACTCAATTCTTTGTGCTCAAGAAATTCTTGCAAAGATTTTTCTGCATGAGCAAAGTTAGTCATCCAAAAAATACTAGGAACCGCAGAACTGCGATTTAAGCGCATTCCTTGGCCTACTGACAAAATCTGCAACGGAGGTAATTCTGGCGTCTCTACTTGTCTAACGCCAGAAGCGACGTTAGGAACGACGTACTGATTTTGAATTTTATCGGTGCTGTAGCCTTCCGGCACTTTTAACGGTTGCGTTTGCTTTGCTTTTTTATAATCGTTTGTTGAGTCATGAACCAGGCCATTTTCACTATACAACCAGCTACATCCCGATAGAAATGCACTCGAGGAAAGTGCGATGATTGTTAAATATTTCATTCGTTGTCTCCTGCAGCAATCAGACCCAGCTGACGCATAGACGTTTCAAGGGGTTGCGAGCTCACGGTTAGCTCAGTTAAGGGCAACCTCAATGTTGATCCTATTTTTGTCATTCTAGCCAATGCCCACTTTACCGGGACCGGATTGGCTTCAATAAATAAATCTTGGTGCAACGGGGCAATCTGAGTTTCGATCTTATCTGCGTGTTCTGTATCGCCAGCATTCACAGCGCGACATCGCTCAGCCATCAATTCGGGCACAATATTTGATGTTACGGATATTACACCATGTCCACCCATCTTTATAAAATCATGGGCCGTTGCGTCATCGCCACTTAGTAAACTGAATTGACCATCAACTAGACTCAAAAGTTCCTTGAATCGCTCTAAATCGCCGGTCGCATCTTTGATCCCTGAAATATTCGGATGTTTCGCCAATTCAGCCACCGATCGATTACTCAGATCGACTGCGGTCCTTCCAGGAACATTATACAAATACACTGGGTACTTAGCCGCCGCAGCAACGGCTTGGTAATGAGCAATCATCCCCTGCTGGCTTGGCTTTACATAATACGGGGTAACGGTCAAAAAGCCATCGAGAGGAAGTGCATTTAATCTTTCAGTCAGAGCAACCGTTTTAGCGGTATCAATGCCGCCATTACCCACAATAATCGCCATGCTGCTCTGGGCTTCTTCAGCCGCTGCGGTAACTAACGATTCGATTTCTTCAACCGTAAGACTCGCTGACTCTCCCGTTGTGCCAGCAACGACAATACCATCAGTTCCAGACTGGCGATGCCAACCAACCAATTTGCGAAAGGCGTCAAAGTCGACCGCGCCACTTTCGGTAAATGGGGTTACAATGGCTACTATACTTCCAGTCAGCATTTCAATATCTCGTCTGGTGGTAAATGGCTAAAACAAGGTGCGATATGTTACTCATGCCCGCGGACAAGTACAAGCGCTATAAAGGAGAGCGATAAATTTAAGGAATACCCAAGGAGTCAATAGAGCAACAACTCAACAAACAATGGCACGGGCGACATCTCATTTGTCTGTTTTTTAAACAATTATTTTCACACCTGCTGACAAATGAGATGTAAACCATTAAACTGCCGCGCATCTCAAAATCAGGATTAAATGATGAGTGCACAATTAATCGTCTCAGCAATCGCTCCAAATCGACCAGGCATGACCAATGATATTGTTCAATTGGTACAAAGCTTTGGCGCAACCATTTCAGAAAGTCACATGACGGTTATGAGTAAAGAGTTTGCCGTGATAATGGAAGTGACCGGTCCATGGAACGCACTGACTAAGCTTGAGCACCAACTTCCGGTGAAAGCTCAACAACTTGGTATGTTAACTATGATCAAGCGATCCGACAAACCTATCAATCAACCTAAAATGACGCCTTACCGCGTCACCTTTTCGAACATTTCTGACCGCACCATCATTAAAAACATAACCGAATTCTTTGCTCAAAATACCATCAACATCGAAGAACTCAATTGCCGAACATTACTCTCACCACAAAGCGACCAATATTCTGGTGAAGTAAAACTAACGGTTTCTTTGAGTGATGAACAATCACCCGATGACATTAGATTAAAATTCGAACAGTTTTGTTCGGAACAAAATCTGCAAGCAGAAATAACATTACTAAAAAACTGTTAATCACTCCTTGCAAGCTCTTTTAGAATGGCGTAGATTTTAATGAACAGTCTGAAAAAACTAAAATCTATGCGGAGGCCAAGCATTGGCAAATGCACCGTTAGTTGGCAAAAAAGCCCCAAACTTCAAACGTCCGGCAACGGGTGAACAAACTCTCTCCTTAAAAGACTTCAAAGGTAAAAAGCTAGTCATTTACTTTTACCCAAAAGACGCGACTCCTGGTTGCACAACTGAGGGTCAAGACTTTAAAGCTGCCTACAAGAAGTTTCAAAAACACAACTGCGACATTCTTGGTGTCTCTCGAGACTCCATAAAGTCACACGAACGATTCAAAGAAAAACAAGGGTTTCCTTTCGATTTGTTATCTGACGAAGATGAGTCCATGTGCCAAAGTTTCGACGTGATTAAGCTAAAGAAACTCTATGGTCGAGAGTATATGGGAATTGAAAGAAGCACTTTTGTGATTGATGAATCCGGTAAGCTCGTACATGAATGGCGAAAAGTAAAAGTCAAAAATCATGTCGACGAAGTGCTCGAAGTCGTTGCTTCCTTATAAGAGCAATTAACTTTTAGCGCTTGCTACCGAGTTACTTTCGTTTAGTTAAAGGGGCACCGCTATGGCAAGACGCAAGTTCAAAGGCAAAAGAATTTTTGTACTTGATACGAATGTACTCATGCATGATCCCAGTGCATTGTTCCGCTTCGCCGAACACGACATCTACCTTCCAATGGTCGTGTTAGAAGAACTCGACAACGGCAAGAAGGGAGTTTCAGAAGTTGCTCGAAATGTTCGCCAAGTGAGTCGCTATTTAGACGAGATAATGAACGGTGCAACCGCCGAAGAAATAGAACAAGGTATCCCTCTTAGTGATACACCTTACGCCAACGATGAAAAGACTCGTCAAGGACGAATCTTCTTTCAAATGCGCGAACATGCCGACTCATTGCCGACATCGTTACCGGGAACCAAAGTTGATAACACGATTTTAAATATTGCTCTACGACTTACCGACCGCTACCCGGAGCGTCAAGTCACTTTAGTTTCTAAAGATATCAATCTTCGTATTAAAGCAAAAATCATCGGCGTTCACACCGAGGACTATTTCAACGACAAAGTGCTCGATGAAATAGAAAATCTATTTACTGGAACTCAAGAGTTACCTGATGACTTTTGGGAAACCCACAGTCGTGAAATGGACTCTTGGTTAGAAGAAGGACGTACTTTTTATAAAGTCAGTGGCCCACTCGTTCAAAAGTGGGCACCCAATATGTTCCTTTACACGACTAACGGCGATGGCTTTGAAGCCATCGTTAGAACCATTGAAAATGAAGAAGCGACCATCGAACTAGCCCGTGACTTTCGACAACAAAACCATAATGTTTGGGGCATTACCGCTCGCAATAGAGAGCAAAGTTATGCTTTAAATTTACTCATGGATCCTGACGTCGACTTTGTTTCGTTACAAGGCCCTGCTGGTACAGGAAAAACCTTACTAGCGCTGGCCGCGGCATTAGAACAAACCATAGAACAAAAGCTGTATAAAGAAGTCGTCGTTACCCGAGTAACGATTTCCGTTGGTGAAGACATTGGCTTTTTACCCGGAACTGAAGAAGAGAAAATGACGCCTTGGATGGGTGCATTAATGGACAACTTAGAAGTGCTTGCACCAGGCTCAGCGGAAGACGACTGGAGCCAGCAGGCGACCCAAGACATTTTACGAAAGTGGTTAAAAGTTCGCTCACTTAACTTTATGCGCGGCCGGACCTTTTTAAACAAGATAGTGATCATCGATGAGGCTCAAAATTTAACCTCTAAACAAATGAAAACCTTAATTACTCGAGCCGGTCCAGGAACCAAAGTCATCTGCTTGGGGAATGTGGCGCAAATAGATACGCCCTACTTAACGGATACCAGCTCAGGTTTGACCTATGTGGTCGATCGTTTTAAAAAGTGGGAACACTCAGGCCACATTACACTGCAGCGAGGCGAGCGCTCTCGACTAGCCGACTTCGCATCGGATGAACTGTAGCCTACTCATAAAAGAGAAGACGTTAACAACGAAGTGTTAAACCTTTGGATGTGCTAAGCGGGGTGTTAATAAACTAAGTGCGTCAATAAAAAAGCGCATCAACAATAAAACGCACCAATAAAAAAGAGTCTAGGACAAACATCCTTGACTCTTTTTTTATACTTCATCTTAAAGGTTTAAACTTACTTTTGACCATCCATTTCTTTCGTTCAAATCTCGATAATTAAGACTTGATAATTAAATCTTAGCTCCGTCGTAAGAAAGCTTTGATTGTGATGGTTGGTTAAGACTCTGCAATAATTTCGCTTTCGTCATCATCGTTCGTTTTAACTTCATCCCAAGCACTGATCACTGCTTTCACCAGTGTGGCCAATGGAATGGCAAAGAATACTCCCCAGAATCCCCAAACCCCACCAAAGAAGAGCACGGCAATAATAATGGCGACGGGATGTAAATTCACCGCCTCAGAAAATAAGAAGGGAACGAGCGCATTACCATCAAGAGCTTGAATGACTCCGTAACCAAACAATAACCAGAAAAACTGACTCTCGAATCCCCATTGAAAATACCCTACTAGCGCTACCGGTATGGTGACAACTGCCGCTCCGATATAAGGGATTAATACTGAAAACCCAACCAGAACACCAAGCAGCAACGAGTAGCGAAGACCTATAAAACTGAAAAACACAAAACTACAAGCGCCAACGATAAAAATCTCCAACACTTTTCCACGTATATAATTACCGATTTGAGCATTCACCTCTACCCATACTCGATTGGCTAGATAACGTTCAGCGGGCAACCAACGCAGAAACCACTGAATAATTTGGTGCTTATCTTTCAGAAAGAAAAACAACATCAAAGGCACAAGAATAGCGTAAACCAGTAAAGCAGCGGCATTTAACAAAGAACTTAAAGAAAGCGATACAACAAGTTGTCCAAAGCTCCCCATTTTCTCACCTAACGAGTGATAAAGTTCATTCACTTGTTGTGCACTAATAAAATTGGGGTATTGCTCAGGTAACGCGTCTAATGTCGTTTTCACTTTATTCATCATATTAGGCGCATCGACCACAAGCGTTTCGAGTTGTTGCCAAATCAGCGGAACAACACCCAAAGTGAGCAACAAAGTAACCGTGACAAAGCCACTGAAAACCATCACCACTCCCCACCTTCGCGGAATGCCTTTGCGACTTAACAAATGAACAATCCAATCTAATAGGTAAGCCAAAACAATAGCGACAAACACAGGCGCCAAAATATCGGACAAGGTGTAAATCAGTAAAAAGCCGCCCAACAGAATCATCAACAGAACGACCGCCTGTGGATCTGAGAAGTTGCGCTTAAACCATCGAATAAACAGTTTGGTCATAGTGGATGTATGCCGTTAGTTGCTAGTGAATGGATAATCACATCGATTTTGAATTTCAACAATATAAAACTGCTCTTTTGCTAAGTTGTTAATTATTTCAATGCTGCCTTTTTGAGCAAGCTTTTGAATATCACTCAGAAAAGTGGGGTCACTCGCCCAGACTTCAAGTTTGCTACCAGCCGGTAGCTTAGATAACTGCTGCTTTACCTTGACCAATAGCCATGGACAGGTTAACTCTCGACAGTCGCTGAGCATGTTGCTACACCTTATTCAGTTCTCATTACGTTTACAACATGGTAATGTAAACCATTGTAAACTCTCCCTAGCGATTTAAAAAGCTATGGTTTAATAGCAAAACGTGAGGTATTTCTGAGTTTAGTCAATTAGGGAACTTTCTTTTGCGTTTCGATTCCAATCATTATCAAAACAGTATGAGCAATTTTATGTCATTGTCTTTGCGAGCTCTGAGAAATCTGGCTGTATCCGCCTTCGCGGCATCAGGCATAGTCTTCGCCGCCAACCCATCACTTCCAGAGCTTGGAAGCAGTACCTCGAGAATTTTATCGGTTACCCAAGAACAGGCCATTGGTGATGAATACATTTTGGGGATTCGCCGTTATCTGCCTTTGGTGCATGATCCTCTCGCCGTTGATTACATCAATCATCTTGGTTTTAAGTTGGTCGAGCAAAACCCAGACGCTCAAGATCGTCGCTTCTATTTTTTCATCATTCAAGATCCCACGCTCAATGCTTTTGCGTTACCTGGCGGTTACATTGGCACTCACTCAGGGTTAATTTCGGCGGCTGAGTCAGAAAGTGAATTAGCCGCGGTTTTAGGACATGAAATCGCTCACGTTACACAACGGCATTTAGCCCGTCGTATGGAACGAATGCAACAACTGAGCTTTCCCGCGCTTGCGTCATTCATCGGCGGTATATTGGTGGCGAGTCAAAATCCTGAAGCTGGCATAGGTATGATGGCAACCGCCAATGCAGGCCTTCAACAAGCGATTATTAATCATACCCGAGAAAATGAAAAAGAAGCCGATCGCATCGGAATATTAGCGATGAGTCGAGCGGGATTTGATCCTGCCGCGGTGGCTGGCTTCTTTGAGAAAATGCAACAAGCGACTCGCTATTTAAGACAACCACCAGAATTTTTGCGAACTCACCCGGTTAACCAAACTCGAATTTCAGACGCGCGAGCTCGAGCCCGCTCGATGCCTGAGCCAGCCAATGTAGACTCGCTCGAATTTCAACTCATTAAAACCAGACTGTCGGTGAATGAAGACAAAAAAGCAAACTCTCATTACAAAGAGCTGCAGGCCCTTTATCAAGATAACCAGTTGAACGATGAGCTACAGCACTATCGATTGGCCATGTTGAGTCTAAAAGTTCAAAACAATGCGTTAGCGATCGATATATTGAAACAACTTTACTTTCAAAGACAACGCAATCTCATTTATTTGGTCAGTTTAGCTGAGGCATATTTAGCGGCGAATCAGCCAGCTAAAGGATTGCCGTTTTTAGAGAGTGAGTTAAAAACTACCCCGACCAGTTACCCGTTAATTATGACCTATGCCAAATTATTGATGGCTGACGAACAACCACAAAAGGCGCGAGTTTTACTACTCGAACACGCCTATGAAGATGCTCAAGAACCGCAAATGTTTAAGCTCCTGAGTGAAGCGCAGAGCCTGTCAGGTCATCTAAATGAGGTACACGAGTCGCAAGGACAGTACTTGTACGCAACCGGTGACTTACAAGGAGCACTCGCGCAGTTCGAAATTGCCTTAGGCCGTTCAACAGAAGATCCTTACGCAACGACCCGAATCCGGGCAAAAATAGACCAGATTAACCAAATCTTGAGACAGCGACGAAACCGACATTAGCGATTAAGAAGTGTCGAGATTTTTAGTACATTCTGTCGCAGAATAACTTGATCATATTGGTCTGACCAGTTATGTTAAGAAAAAGCATTATTCGAGGTCAGACCGATGGCAAATTATCAAGCTCCTATTAACGATATTCAATTTCTACTCCACGACTGGTTAAAGATAACCGAGCACTACAAAAAGTACGGCTTCGAAGAAGCCGCTGACGAAGAGCTCATTAACGCCATTTTAGAAGAAGGCGCGAAATTCTCTCAAGAAGTCCTTGCTCCGATTAATCAAAGCGGTGATGAACAAGGTTGTCAAATCGATGGCCATGAAGTCACCACTCCCAGTGGATTTAAAGAGGCCTACCAACAATATTGCGACAATGGCTGGCCAGCCTTAACCAGTGATCCTGAGTTTGGTGGCCAAGGTCTACCCTATTCACTTTCGACGGTCCTCGGTGAAATGGTCTCATCGGCAAATATGTCTTGGGGAATGTACCCAGGGCTTAGCCAGGGTGTCATTGAGGCTTTACATGCGCATGGTTCCAAAGAACAGAAACAATTGTACCTACCCAACCTTGTCAGTGGCCAATGGACCGGAACCATGTGTTTGACTGAACCACACTGTGGCTCTGACTTAGGTATTTTGCGAACAAAAGCTGAACCCAATGAGAATGGAACCTACGCCATTTCGGGTACAAAGATTTTTATCTCTGCAGGTGAGCACGATCTTACCGAAAACATCATTCATCTTGTGTTAGCGAGACTCCCTGATGCTCCGGAAGGCACTCGTGGGATCTCATTATTCATCGTGCCTAAATTTAAAGTGGATGACAATGGCGTGACCGACCAACGCAACCCGGTGTTCTGCGGATCGATCGAACACAAAATGGGTATCAAAGCCTCCGCCACGGCTGTATTAAATTTCGACGAAGCCGAAGGCGTATTAATTGGCGAGCCAAATAAAGGTCTGAACTATATGTTCACGATGATGAACGCTGCTCGTCTGGGCACGGCACAGCAAGGTCAAGCATTGGCAGAGAGTTCTTATCAAGGTGCGTTAGCCTATGCCAAAGACCGCTTACAAATGCGCGCACTATCTGGCGCTAAAGCACCGGACAAAGCCGCAGACCCGATTATTGTTCACCCTGATGTCAGACGAATGTTACTCACCCAAAAAGCTTTTGCCGAGGGCAATCGCGCTCTGGCTTATTACACGGCGACTTTGGTCGACACAGAGCTTAAAGCTGAAGGAGAACGCAAAGAGAAAGCGCTTAAGGAGCTCAGCTTTCTAACCCCTATTTGCAAAGCGTTTATGACGGAAACTGGCCATGAAGCGACTAACTTAGGAATGCAAGTGCTGGGTGGACACGGTTACATCAGCGAATGGGGAATGGAGCAATATGCCCGTGACGTTCGGATCTCGCAAATTTACGAAGGTACTAATGGCATTCAAGCGCTTGACCTGCTCGGTCGAAAAATCCTAATGGATAAGCTGCATACCTTGCGACGCATACAGAAGAAAATGAAATACTTTTTGAAAGATGCTCAGCAAGATAAACAACTCAAGCCTCTCGCCAGTGATTTGAAAACCTTGATCCGAAAATGGTTTATGTTGACACTAACCGTCGCTCGTAAAGCTGGTAAAGACCGCGAGGAAGTGGGCGCAGCCGCCTTTGACTACCTCATGTACTCTGGCTACATTTACCTTGGCTTTATTTGGCTGCAACTG
>Ga0070728_10006367_pt1 | contig 11223 bp, 8 predicted proteins | sample tdDd471_FD_66723 | JGI IMG/M metagenome (GOLD analysis project Ga0070728, IMG submission 66723) | Marine sediment microbial communities from the Atlantic coast under amendment with organic carbon and nitrate - tdDd47.1 | ecosystem: Environmental > Aquatic > Marine > Coastal > Sediment | place...
GATTATCCCGGCACTCTCGGAAGGAAAAGATGCTCCAGCCATGGATGGGTCAACAAAGAAACTTATAGAGATTGCGAAAAAAATATCGTAACACTATATAAATACATAATAGGGCTAAAAAGCCTAACACTGCTTACCCGTGATATTTCTTTAAAAAGTATAATTTGTTAGGGCCTATGTTGGAATATCTGCCAAACATTGAATTTACCGAGATTCCTCAGCACGATTCATTACCTGAAGTCACGCAAATAGATATTGATATTGCTATAGAAAAACACTCCATGTTTCTATGCGGACAAATTGGTGGGCAACGCGCAACCCTGCGATATAAAAATCTCTCGGGTCTCAACTTTTTAGAGAGAGATCTCTCGCAAGCAGATTTCACCGGTTCCTCTTTAGTCGGAGCAAATTTATCTTTGTGCACACTACACAGCGCCTGCTTTTTCGGCTGCAATCTGGATTATTGCAACTTTTCACATGCGGATCTCGCGCGTGCAGATTTACGCGGTGCCAGTATGTCTAGAACAAACCTTTCAAGTGTCAACTTGGTACAAGCCGACATGCGCGAAGGCAAGATCATGGAAAAAGGCAAAAAAGGTGATTTGATTGCACGCATAAGAAGTTCAGGCGAAGGTGCCAAGACTGTATTAACAGGTGCAAAACTCAGCAACGCCGATCTTTCAGGAGCGCGCGCCCGCAATGCCGATTTTTCGCACGCCGATTTATCCGGCGTTACTTCACGTGATGCAGACCTAACCCAAACAATATTTATAGGGGCCAATCTAAGTAATACAGACTTCACTGGCTCGGATTTAACGATGTCAAACATGCGTGACGCCATTATCCCGGGCATGAATATGAGGGATACAGAAAAATACGGTATCGATTATACCGACGTACTTAATAATGAAATTGATGCCTTCTCTGTAGAAGATCCAGAAAAAAGTCTGATTGAGCAACTTGAAGGTCAACAGGAATGGGTTAAAACTGCTGGACGGCGCGGACAACGAATGGACCTATCTGGATATGACCTACGTAAAGTTGACGACTTACGCTTGTTTCCACTAACTGCACTTCATGCCCAGCATGCATCTTTTGTTGGTATGGATCTTAACCACGCTTCGATGCAAAGCGCAAATCTTGACCGATCTGATTTTCGGGATTGTTACATGGATAATATAGACTTTCGCGGATCATCCTTAAAAAATGTCAAAATGACCCGCGTACATATGCGCTATGCGCGTTTAAGCCCCCTGATCTTCGGAGGCATTATAACAAAGCGCCAGCAACGCACAGACCTAAGCGGATCTGACTTGAGTTATTCCGATCTACAAAATAGCGATTTGCGTGATTGTATTTTGATGGGAGTTAATCTGACTGGCGCAGACCTTAGCGGAGCTGATATACGCCGCGCTGATTTTACAGGTGCCATCTTAGCAGGTACCATATTTGATGGCACTCGGATTATAGGCGCTATCTTTGATAAAGGAAAAGACCCTAATATCTAAGACCTTTATTCTTGTCCAAAGCAACGACATAAGGCTATAGTCGCCTTTATGCGAATTAGATATTTACCAGAAACACTGATTAACCAGATCGCCGCCGGTGAGGTTGTAGAGCGCCCGGCTGCTGTGGTTAAAGAGCTGGTAGAAAATGCGCTTGATGCTGGCGCTAGCGCAATAGATGTAGACATAACCGAAGGCGGCAAAACAAAAATCGTTATCAACGATAATGGCTGCGGTATGTCGGATAAAGAAATCGAAGCCGCGCTTGATAGGCACGCGACCTCTAAACTACCCGATGATGACCTTTTACGAATCGCGCATCTAGGATTTCGTGGAGAAGCTTTAGCTTCCATTTCAGCGGTGGCTAAAATCAACATTAAAACCCATGACACTGAAAACGCAGAAAGCTGGGAGATATCTTGCGAAGGCGGTAAAAAATCTGGAGTACGCCCCTGTTCTCATCCCAAAGGCACGCGCATCGAAGTAGCTGATTTATTCTATGCCACGCCTGCGCGTCTAAAATTTCAAAAAAGCGAACGCGCTGAATTTAGCGCGATTAAAGATACCCTAAGCCGCCTTGCTATGGCCTATCCAAATGTAGCTTTTTCGCTTGTTCATAACGGATCACGTAAATTAAACCTACCAGCGGTTCTTGATGGACAAAGCCGTTTAAGTTCTCTTTTAGGACGTGATTTTGGTGAGAACTCAATGACACTGGAAGCTGAGCGCGAAGGCATCAAACTTACAGGATATGCGGGGCTGCCAACTTATCACCGCGGCACATCACAATATCAATATCTTTTTGTTAATGGCCGAGCTGTAAAAGATCGCTTGCTTCATGGATGCGTGCGCGCGGCATATGCCGACGTTTTGCACCGTAACCGCCATCCTGTGGTCGCATTATTTCTGGACTTACCGCCCGAAGATGTGGACGTAAACGTTCACCCGGCAAAGGCCGAAGTGCGCTTTCGTGATCCACAGCTTGTACGTGGCCTTATTATCGGCGCGCTTAAACATGCTATTATGGAGGGCGGATATAAAACCGCTGGCACTGTAGGCGAGCAAACATTAGGAGCTCTACGCCATAATGACTTTCAAGGAACGTATTCTCCTTCGCTTCCGCTTCATCGCGGCGGGTCAAGAGCCGTCCCCCACGCTTACGCAAATGCATATACGTCAGACCAGATAAAACGATCCAATCAAGCTCTCTATGAACCTGAGCAAGTATCCTATGAGCTTGACCCCACAGCCCGTATTGAAGAAAATCCACAACATAAAGAAGAGACACAAGATTTCCCTCTTGGCGCTGCCAGAGCGCAAATCCATGAAAACTATATTATTGCACAAACACAAGACGGCATAGTTATTGTCGATCAGCACGCTGCGCATGAGCGGCTGGTGTATGAGCGATTTAAAGCGCAAATGGCAGAAACAGGAATAGAAAAACAAGGATTGCTTACGCCCGATATTGTCGAGATGGACGAAAGCGACACTGAACAACTACTGGAGCATACCAAAACTTTTTCTAAACTTGGACTTGAAATAGAGCCTTTTGGTTCAGGAGCTATAGCAGTGCAAAGCGTCCCAACCATTCTATCCGGAAGACTGGACACCAAAACCCTACTTCACAATCTGCTGGATGATTTAAAGGAATATGATAAAGCCACGCTGCTAGAGGAAAAGATTAACCACATACTCTCAACTATGGCCTGCCACGGTTCCGTTCGCTCTGGCCGCCGCCTTAACGGTGATGAGATGAATGCTTTGCTGCGCCAGATGGAAACTACGCCTTTATCAGGACAATGTAATCACGGAAGGCCCACATATATACAGCTATCACTAAAAGAAATTGAACGATTGTTCTCACGGCGTTAGAATTATAGTGACTTGATTTAATTTTTGCAGCAGACGCAAACGACGAAGCGTAGTAAATCTACGTAAGAAGTGAAGCAACGCACGGCAAAAATTAAAGGAAGTTACTATATGAAAAACTCTGTTTACTCTCTATCCATTATTGCATTATGATATGACATTGCTTGAAGGATAAGGATTAGCAAAGCACAAAATGGACAATCAAAAAACTGCAGCAAATGCACCGCAAGAAGAAAATTCAGAAAAACAAAAACAAGCTTCTGGGTCCGAAGGTTTTCTTCTTCTATTATTTTACATTACGTTTTGCACATCATTCTTATGCGCTGTTACTCCGCTTAGCTCAGTGAGCGTTTTCTCCCTTATGATATGTATTTGTGTTTTGTCTGCAATTTACACTTACCGCGTACGAGGGAAAAGAGCTAGAAACAAGCTAGTTATAGCACATACAACCTATATGATACGCACATTTTGGCGCGCCAATATACTTCTAGCTATCACCAGCTTTATCGGTCTCTTATATATGTTGGTGATAGTAAATTATGAACCGTTTGATACTTGCACTAACGCAATTTTAAACACGGTAAACAAAGGGCATACGGAGGCTATATATAAAATACTCAAAATATGCGGCAACCTTATTATTGAGAAGAATAAAATAAACCTACAGATTGCAGGAATTATTGCGTTCTCTCCCGTATTTGTATATGTTTTATGGCATTGCGTAAGTGGGAGCATGTTGCTAGCCTTTGGCAAAACACAACTCAACAGAGGAAAAAGGGTAAGTATATGAAAAATAAAGCGTTTTCCTTTTATACCGGAGTGTTTCTTATATCCTCTCTGGTAATGGCTTTGCAGATTTTACAATCCCGTCTTTTTTCAGTGACATCTTGGTATCATTTATCTTTTTTGGTTATCAGCATGGCCATGTTTGGGCTCACTCTTGGCGCTCTTAAAATTTATCGAGGCGATGAAGAAGAACAACGGCGCAACTACGGTTTGATAGCACGTAAATATTCTATGGGATTTGGGTTCTTTTCCCTTATCGCCCTTATTACACAACTTTACATTCCCATTATTTCCTCTGCTGCCATTAAAACAATGCTAACATTACCGATTAATGCCTTTACCAGCGGTATGGCTTATTATTATGCAGGCGTGGCTATTACTGTGTGTCTAACGCGCGCGCCTTTCCCAATTGGAAGAACCTATGGTGCAGACTTGGTTGGAGCCGGACTCGGCTGCCTTGCGGCACTGTTTTTAATGGAAACCATTGACACACCTTCAGCTATTTTACTTTTATCTGGAGTTGCTTTCCTTAGCGCTCTGGCATTCCCTGTAAAGGATGACGCGCCTAAGGACGTTAAGATCGGTACAAAACACTATAATTTAAAAAAACTGGCGCTTATTTTTATCAGCGCGAGCTTTGGTGTTGGAGCCTTAAACGCTGTACTACCGACCCCTATATTCTATCCTTTGTGGTCCAAAGATAATGTTATAAAAATGTCATCTATTGACTACGAAGGCTGGAACTCGATTTCACGAGTTACAGTTAAGAATGAAACCATGCGCGTACCATTTGCATGGGGTCCTTCTCCCCTATTCCCAACCGACATGAAAGTCCCGGTTAAATTCCTAACTATTGATGGTGATGCAGGAACACCTATAACGAAGTTTGATGGTGATTATTCCAAACACAGTTATCTTGAATATGATGTGACAAACATCGCTTATTATCTGCCTAACCTCAAAAAAGCTGCAATTATCGGCGTAGGTGGCGGCCGCGATTTGCTCTCAGCAAAATATTTCGGCGTTGAAAAAGTTACAGCACTAGATGTAAACCCAGTACAAATTTATTTGCTGCGCGATCACCCGGAATACAAAGAATACGCCAATTTATACGATCAACCTGGTGTTACTATTTTGAATGAAGAAGCACGTAGCTGGTTTAGACAAAACACTGAAAAACTCGACATTGTGCAAATGAGCCTGATTGATACATGGGCGGCTACAGGTGCCGGAGCATTCTCTCTTTCGGAAAACGGGCTATATACCATAGAGGCGTGGGATATATTTATGGACGACCTGAGCAATAACGGTGTTTTCACCTTAAGCCGCTGGTCATCCCACGCACAAGATGATAGCGCACGAGCTATAAGCATAGCCATGGCAACACTCTTCAACCATGGTGTTAAAGACGCAAAGCAACATATTGCTTTATTTAGCTCGGGACAAATCGCGACATTATTAGTTTCCAAATCTCCTTTTACATCCGAACAACTAGCTGCCCTAGAGAAAGCAGCAAATGAGAAACAATATCAAATTCTACTTATTCCAGGAAAAACTCCCTCCGCTGGTTTGATTTCAGAAATAATTAATGCCTCTTCTGTGAAAGAAATTAAAGAAATATCCGATAAGAGATTCTTTGATTATACACCTTCTACAGATATGCGACCTTTCTTCTTTAATCAGGCGCCTTTGACAAAACCATTGAAGGTTATCAAGCTAGCTACGATGAAAACCGATGTCGTCTTTCATACTGAATTAGGGCAAGTTAAAGCCACATTCAATCTGTACCTAATTATTGTTTTTGCGATTGTAATGGTAGCGTTCGTGATTATCCGCCCACTACTTAAGACCGTAGAAAATAAAACCAGCCCCTTCATATTAGCTGGAACACTGTATTTTATGCTAATCGGACTCGGATTTATGTTCATGGAAATTTCACTATTACAGGCCCTCGGAGTCTTTTTGGGACATCCTATTTACGGGCTTAGTGTGGTGCTCTTCAGCTTAATCATGTCAGCTGGTATTGGCAGCTTCCTTTCAGAGAAAATGCCGTTGAGCACTCTGCCACGCCAAATCGTGTGGTGCCTACTTGTCTGTGCATACGGCATAACAATGTCACAGATTTTGCCCAGTATATTCCACGATTACGCAGAGGTTGATATTTTCACCCGCATCTTAATTAGCATCACCGTTATGTCGCCAATAGGCTTACTAATGGGATTTGGCTTCCCTACAGGTTTGCGCCTAACAGAAAAGTTTGATGCGCGCGCAACTGCTTGGTTCTGGGGAATTAATGGCGCAACCGGCGTACTAGGCAGCTCTCTAGCCATAGCCTTTAACATTGCCATGGGTATTGATAATACCCTGATTGTTGCCGGATCTTGCTATGCGCTACTAAGCGTTGCGTTTATCCTCTTCCATATTATTGGAAAGACTAAAATACCTGCGCAAGCATAATGGTTCATATTCCTATAAACATAACAGCGCTCTGCGTCCATTAAGGGCTCAGAAATAGTTTATTGCATTACGTCAAATAACTACGATACGTTTCGCAAGCTTTTAAGTCGCGCAAACAAGCCTGCTGTTTATGCTCACTCAAAGGATCGCGGCCATATTTATCTACCATATAAAGCCCGTCCTTATAATGCTCTTCAACAAAACACGCCTTAAAGACGTCATCGGCGCTTGCCTGCCCTTCTATCAATGCCAGCCCTAGCACAAAAGAACCGGAAAGCGGCACAGCTACTTGTAACAATGTAAAAATATCGTCACTCATAGCGTCAACATGCACAGCTATAGCGTCACACAGCTCCGGTGCTTGTTTCAATGCCTGTAATCCAGTCGTCATCTGCATAGAATAGCCAAAGCGTTGTTCTATCCATTCGCGCCACTTAGCCCAATGCTGTTCTTGCGAATCATAAAGAGCTTGCGGCGTTTCTGCTTGATAGCAAATCAAATCGGTATCGAGATACTTGAGTATAGCCATACTCATCGCTTTGCGCTTTTTAGTGACCTGATCGATACGAGTACTCAGAATTTGGGTAAAAGGCATGGTATCAGGATCAATTCCCTCACCTTGCGCAGCCCATTCTCGCACGATTTCCGTCGCGACCAGCTCATTTTGAGCTAATAGGAGCGCGCCAGACTTCGTCTTCACCGCCCGTCCGTCGAGCAAAATAGCAAACCCTTCCGGTTTTTCTTCATAAGAAACCAGCTTATAAAAACGTTTCATTAATCAATTATTCCTGTTTAAGCTCCTGGAGAGATATGTAAGGTGTACAAGATGAGCCCTTACCTGCTTCTTGCAAGCTACTTTGTACAAAATCATAATAGCCTTTAGACAATGCAATATTTTTCAAAGCAACATCATCCGATAGTTCAAAATGCATGTTAAGCGGGCTTTGACCTTCATCCAGTCTTTTTTCTGTGGCTGCAATTCGTCCATCGCTAGTATCAAGTGCAAACGCCTCAATATTTAGCGTGCCCATATCTTTGTCCTCAAAGAACACTCCAATACCACAGTTTACATTAGTTGCTTGTTTAGCTAAAAACGCCGATGGCAAATGCTTAAGCCACGGACGCAAAAGGCCAATATCCAGACTTCCATCTTGAATAATGGATATAATCCTCTCGCTTTTAGGATCTTGCATCAACATAAACGGCGGCATAAGTTTACGCTCATCTTTGCCTATTACGCTGCCAATACGTAACCGCCCGGCCTCTTGAAACACGTCAAAGCTTAAAGCTTCATAAAAAGCGCCCTGCGCTTCAACATTATTCAAAAATGCGTGCAAATTCATATCATACGTACCAAGAAAAGCCGGAGCTCCATCCACGCGATGGACAACACCCTGATATCCCATAAGCTCTCGCAAACGTGTCAAAACACCAAAAACACTTTCCTCGCCCAAGATATCGTCCAATACCAATTTTTCAGATGTAATGTCGCCAGAAACCTGCGCAGGTGCTCCATCCTTATGGGATAGATCTATCACAAGATCCGGAGATATTATTGTGCGGCCATGTTGTATGTTCAACGTGCCCTTCAGTTTCAAAAGCTCACTACTAAGCAATGAGATAATAATATCGCCGTTTATAACCTTTTCTCCGGCACGCAACTCAAAACCTTCGATTTTTAGGTGGCTGGGTGATGCATGATTATAAATACCTTTAATATTTATATCGGCAAAATCAAAAGAGAACGGCGATTTCGATGCAAGAACATAAGAATTTTTGCCTGTTATACCTTTTTGCACCTCAAGCCCGACATCTAGGCTCCAAGATTGCAAACCTATCTTGCCATTAACACGAAGCGCGGCTTGCGCACTTTCTTGATCATGATCGATAAATAACTTTTTAAGGCTAAACTCTTTAGGCATAAAAACGCCCTTGATAGCCGATAGCCCTTCTACATAAAACTCGGTAATGCGTGGAGAGCGCGTGGCTACATCTAAAAAAGGCATACCAATACGGAACTTTTCCACCTCAATCAACGGGACGGTATCATCGGGTTTGGCAAGTATTTCAACATCATCGATGTCAACGAGCACAATTGGGAAAAAGCCCATATGGTTTAATTTTCCAAGCTTAACCGGACGCCCCCCGGCAAACTCGCTTATAAAACTACGCACGCCTTCATGCCAAGTTTCGCCGCTCCCCCCCATGTTGGCCAACACCGTAATCACTATCAATGTGAATGCACAAACAAAGAAGCATATTCTTAGCAGCAGCATAAACCACTCATATGGCGTCTTTTTCTTTTTTTCCTTTGGTTCGAGGAGGTAAGAATCTTCACTCATCAACAATATCTTTCTTATGTTTTCAAATGCGAACAAATTGTCGCTTGTGCCCCTTTGGGTGCTACACTCGATTTGCCTGTGCCCATTGGGTACTTCGCGGCGCTTTAAGTTTCATTATAGAGAGCATATCTACTCAATCAAGCGCTTCAAACGGATCTTGTTTATATTTATGATCAAAGCCTAGAGCTTTCCAGCTTCGCACCAAATCATTTGGAAGTGGCGCGGTAACATCAATCACATGCCCGTGTTTTACCGGATGAGGAAGTATTAAACGGCGAGCGTGCAAATGCAACCGATTGGCGATATCCATTCCTGCCAAATTTGCATCGATTAATTTGCTTTCCTCATCTTTAACAGTCTTGTATTTGCGATCCCCGATAATACCGCAACCAAGTGCATCGGCAGCATGAACGCGAATTTGGTGCGTACGTCCTGTGCGTGGCCAGAACGCTACGAAAGCCGCTGCATTTCCGGCATTTTCTATTACTGCATATTCACTAACTGCGTATTTTCCATCTTCATCATTGATTTCCATCCTCTCATAATCGCCTTCGGATTTAAGGAGAGGTGCCTTTATTGTTCCCTCAAGGCTTTCTGGAGTAGGAGAAACTACCGCCCAATAAATCTTACGCACATCATGTCTTTTAAAGCTGAACCCCAGCTCTCTGGCCACTTTAGCTGAACGTGCCAAAAGCAACACACCGCTAGTGTCTTTATCAAGACGGTGAACAAGGCGCGGCTTAACGCCCTCTTTATCGGCAAATACTTCAAGCAAGCCATCAATATGACGCTTATTCTTAGTTCCACCTTGCACGGCTATATCATAAGGCTTGTTCAGAACAATCACGTCTTCATCTTGGTAGAGCACCAAAGAGTGCATAAAGGCCCTGTCCTGAGAAGTGATCTCAGGCTTCTGTTGTACAGTTTTCTTGCCCTTAACAACCCGCATAGCCGATGGAGGTATTTTTACCTCCTGACCCATTTCAAGACGAACATCAGGTTTTGCACGCTTGCCGTCTATGCGAATCTGTCCTTTACGCAAAAGTTTTTGCGCCAGAACATAAGATAGCTCGGGAACATTTTTTTTCAACCAACGATCAAGACGCTGGCCATCATCATCTTCTTTGATAAGAATAAAACGTGGGGAAGAAATATCACTCATGATGCTATCCCCCTCACAATCCAAAGCCCCAACGCCAAAGCCACAACGCCCATCACTACAGAAAACATCATATAGCCGACGGCTTGCAGCATCGCGCCGCGCTCCCAAAGATTTACAAAATCCAGGGAAAAAGTTGAAAAAGTCGTGAACGCTCCTAAAAATCCGGTAGTGAGCAAAATTTTAACTCCTTGCGAAACCTGATCCATCTGCGCAAACTTGCCAATCATTATCCCCATAAAAAGAGAACCCATGATATTCACTATCATTGTGCCCCATGGATAGCCAGACCCCAGATAATGAACCGCTCCCACGTTTACGCCATAACGCATCGTTGCGCCAACAGCGCCGCCAAGCGCTACAACACCTATTGTACTAATCATTAAAACCTCTTAGAGTTTTGCGGCTTACACAAAACTATTCTATTCTTATCTTCAAGGACATCATACTAATGAGTTTATGCGCCACAAAAAAGGGAATTCTTTATGCTTTTCTAGGTTTTAATTGTTTTACTCTAAGTGATGTCTGTGTGAAGTGGCTTGGAATGGAAAATGGCTATAGCGTAATTACGATATTGTTCTGGGTTTATTTGACGGTACTGATGATATGCACGCTTTTTGCCATCCCTCAAGGATTTAAGAAAAAACTGGGGACACGCAAACCACTTATCCATATTACCCGGGGCGGATTAATGCTCTTGATTTCAGGTTGCGCCGTTACAGCATTTTCTAACGGAATGTCGCTGGCAACTTTATACACCATTATATTTCTCTCCCCAGCCATTACTGCGATAGCAGCCATCCCGGTATATAAAGAGCGTGTGTCAAAGAAAAGCTGGCAAATCATTCTTCTTGGCTTCGCTGGTGTTATTGTTGCCTTTCACAACGATATTTCATTTTTCCACACACAAATCTTTTATGCTCTGGGAGCCTTGGTAATAGGCGTTACGATAAATATGCTATCGCGCCCTATTGATAAACGCGATAGCGTTTTAACGCTACCTTTTTACCCTGCAGCCATTATAGTGCCGAGTCTGTTTTTATATATGCACGGCCAGATTCCTCTACCTGATATAGAGCACATTCCCGTTTTTCTACTCAGC
>Ga0070728_10006368_pt1 | contig 11223 bp, 6 predicted proteins | sample tdDd471_FD_66723 | JGI IMG/M metagenome (GOLD analysis project Ga0070728, IMG submission 66723) | Marine sediment microbial communities from the Atlantic coast under amendment with organic carbon and nitrate - tdDd47.1 | ecosystem: Environmental > Aquatic > Marine > Coastal > Sediment | place...
GCGGTACGACTTCACGGCGGCCTCGCCTTCCGCCGACGGCAGCACGGCCAGAATCTCGGGCTCGCCGAAGATCTGTCCGATGGATGGCGGGATCTCTCGGGCGTCCAGGAGCCTGAACACATCGAACTGGGGGTCGGCCTGGACAGCCAGCGGTCGGGACCCTGCAGCGAGCTGAAAGGACGTCTCTCTGCTCGTGGTGCGAACCACGGTGATCTCAGTCCCGGTTTCGGTCAGCAGGGCAATCGGCACCTCGAGCTCGAAGAACTCCGCTGGCTGGCCCTGAACCAGGGAGCCAGTGACGACAAACCCACTACCTGCTTCCTGCACGTCGTGAACCTCGATCTCGAGCGCTGCCGCTCCCGGGCGCTCCACCCACGGATTGAAAAACCAGGCGAGGTCCTCCCCGGTCTCGGCTTCGAAAGTGCTCTGGAGATCCCTAAACGAGGCACGCTTGTTCCGGTAGTCCCGGTAAAAGCGGGCCATGCTGCGCCGAAATGCCTCGTCGCCGACATGCAGCCGTAGCATGTGGTATCCCATCAACGTTTTTCCGTAGCCGACAGCCTCCGTGGCGGCACTGTGGCGGGACCGGAAGTCCTTCAATGGGAAGTCGCTGCTTTCCTTGACGTAGTTGCGGTACTTCTGCACCGTCGCGCGCCGGTACTCGTCTCCCTTGCCTCGCTGTTCCTGGATCAGGTGGTCGGCCATGTAGGCCGTGAGGCCCTCACACCAATTGCCGGTGGCATAGTCGACGAAGACCGAATTTCCCCACCAGTTGTGGAGAATCTCATGAGGGTAGGAGGAGGTCAGAATGAAAGGAAAGCGGATGACTTGCGGACCGAGAAGGGTGAATGAAGGCATCCCGTAGCCGGTCTCCCAGAAATTCTCCACAAGGGCGAACTTCTCATAGGGGTAGGGTCCGATGAGCTCTCGGTACATCTCGACATACTGCGCCGTGGCCTTCAGGTATTTGTCGGCCAGCGCGTCGTCGGCTTCGTGAAGATAGACCTGCGCTTCCACGGCGCCAGCGGACTCAAAGTAAGCGGTCAGGGGACCCCCGACGAGGTAGATCTCATCCATCGGTCCCCCTGAGGACCAGACGGCGCGTCCATCGTCTCCCCGTGACGTGCCATTACCCTGGCTGATGACGTGCCAGTCCGCCGGTTGCTCGACGGCGAGCTCGAACTCGATCAACTCCTCGCCGAAATACGGGTACCAGAATCCACTCGCCGCCAGATAGACGCCTTCGTCACCGACAATTCCGGCAGTCTCTCGAAAGCCGCGGGTGTACTCCTCCTTCTGGGCAGACAGGCCGAAGTCCACCTTGCCTCGATACGAGATCGTCAGCTCTCCGTCTTCGGGGAAGGAGCCAAGACGGTAGCGGGCAAGCTCCAGGTCCGTGCTCAGCTCGATACTGGCACCGTTGATGCCGAAGAAGCCGTCGAACTCACCCAACGGCACCTTTTCAACCGGAGGATTCGAGCTCTCGATCTCCATGACCGTGCTGAGGAGGAACTCCACCGGCTCGTCTCCGGCCGCGGAGCCAAGGTGGATAAGGTCTATAACCGTGATCCCGTTATCTGACGGAACCAGGGCAATCTCCATTTGATGGGTAAGGTACTCGGCCGCGGCAGGTTGCGCCGAGGCCAGTCCTATGGAAAGCAAGAAGAAGGCCCCTAAGGCCAGCAATCTCGGAAGTTTCATGAGCGTTCCCCCACCAGCAGCAAGATCAGGGTAGACCCTCCCGGCTCCGACCCTCGAGAAGGTCGAGCGGAAAGCGAGGCCAGACTCTATCGCAGGTCGGGACGACTGCGATGGAGACAAGGGTGAGATCGAGGCTCGTTCTACCTGCGGTGGCGATCGTACGGGCAGGAAGCGGCGGCGAACTGGTGCCGGCACAGGACGGCCGTCACGACTGCGACGCCAATTGTGGCCAGGAGTGTGCTCACATCAAGCTCTCCAGCCAGGGTCCCAGAGGAACCAGGCCGCTGTACCACAGATACCCGACACCCCCTGCGACGGCCAGCAGCAGGGCCAGCCAGAGAGCCACCCTGCCGCGCTGAGAGCTCGCGTTAGCTCGCCGCTGGGTCGCGATGACACCCGACTCCATCGTCGAACCGAGGGGATCATCGAGCAGCAGATCGTTCTCATCGAGGACCAGCAGCTCACCGGAATGGCGTTCCTGAATCGGCGCTGGACGTAGGCTCCCGACCTCGAGATCGTCGATTGCCATCGCCTCAGAATCGCGGCTCGGGGCGGCGGGCTCGCCAGTTCCTTTTCCGTGCTCCTCGACGATGCGGGCGATTGCAGCTCGGCTCTCATCATCCAGCTTGAGGTAGGAGACACCCATGCCGGCGGGTCTGTCGGAGGCCTCCTCCGTTTCGCGGATCCAAACCACTTCGCCCAGACCGTGCACCAGCTTGCGTTCGTCGCCCAACCAAATCTCGAAGATGAAAATCGACCCCACGGGCTTCGCCGAGGTCGTCTTGACGAACATGCCGGAGGTGGAGACGTTGGCTGAGTACTCGATGGAAAAGCCACCGAAGTCGTGGAACTTCAGGACTACTTTGCGCTCCATCAGCACCCGATTCGATACGCGGGGTTCGGAGTCGACGGGGTGTATTGAAGGGGAGTTCTGTAGCTGGCTTGGTTTCATCACACCTTCCTCTGCCGCTGTCAGGCAGGGATCGCCCCAAATCAAACGGGTTTCTTCCGTATCCAGACTAAGCTACCGAGGCTCGGCGAGCAGTGGAATCCTCCACAAAATCGAGAACTAGCACCCGAAATCCGTCGAACTCTGCCTAGCCTGAGGCTTGAAGGTGGGGTCGCCGGCCCGCTCAGCCGCCGATATAGGACATCTCGACTCGGCGCCGGTTCGGTGTGGCCAGGGCCCGGAGCTCGGAGTAGCGGTCTCGACGTCGAGACCAGATAGAGCTTACGAGCTCGGTGAGTGCATCGTCACCCGAGCCGCTGCGAAGCAGCGCACGCACGTCGATCCCCTTGGCGGCAAACAAGCAGGTGAACAGACGCCCATCGGCCGACAGCCGGGCGCGAGTGCAGTCACCACAGAAGGGCCGCGTGACCGAAGTGATGATCCCGATCTCGCCCTCCCCATCTTTGTAGCGCCAGCGCTTGGCGACCTCTCCGGGATGGTTGGGCTCGATCGGCTCCAGCGGGTGGACGGCCTGGATCCTCTCGACCATCTCGGCCCCCGAAACGACATCGTCCATCCTCCAGCCGTTGGTGTTGCCCACATCCATGAATTCGATGAAGCGGAGAATGGCCGGGCTGCCCTTGAAGTGCTCGGCGAGCTCGACCAGATGGTCGTCGTTGACCCCCTTTTTGATCACCGCGTTGACCTTGATGGGGACGAGACCCATCTCGACGGCAGCAGCGATGCCTTGCAGCACGTCCTCGACCGGAAATCGAACATCGTTGATGCGATGAAAGACAACGTCATCGACCGCATCGAGACTGACGGTGACCCGATTCAAGCCTGCCGCCGCCAGAGCCCCGGCCTGCTGGCCCAGTAGCGCCCCATTGGTCGTCAGTGCAACTTCACTGTCCGGCAAAGCCGCCAGCATCTCTATGAGTACTGGGAGCTCGGCCCGCAGCAGCGGCTCTCCGCCAGTAAGGCGGAACTTGCGGACTCCGAGCCGGTGAAAGACCCGAGCCAACCGATAGATTTCCTCGAACGAGAGGATCTCCGAACGCGGCAGGAAAGCGAAATCCGATCCGAAGACTTCCTTCGGCATGCAGTATCGACAGCGGAAATTGCAGCGGTCGGTGACCGAGATCCTCAGATCCGCCAGGGGCCGCGACAGTCGATCTCGCGGCGCTCGAGAATCAGTCACGGCCCGTCGAGGCACCGGTCTGATCTCCGTCTGATCTGAAGATCCGGCCTGGATCGGAGGCTTCCCCACCAGATTCTCCCACGCGGACTCTATCCTAACGACCCCCCCGGCCGGCAATCTACGAATCTTCTAAACCTCTGTCGAGCAAGGGCTTCACGTTGAAAATACATTGACCGGGAGACAGATACAGTGCTAAAAAAACTCATCCACGACGGGAGACCGCGATGGCGTTGATCCTACTGGCGGAAGATGAAACCTCGACCATCGATCACGTCCGCTCCGTGCTGGCCTCTCAGGGCTGGCTGGTAAAGACGGTGAAGAGCCGCGCACAGGCTCTCAGGGCTGCCTCCGAGTTCGCACCGCAGCTCGTTCTCCTCAACGACGAGCTCAAGGGAGTCGACGACCTGATTCGGACGTTCTCTCGCCAGAACGGCGGGCCCGGAGTCGTACTGCTCAGCACCCAGCAGGACAGTCCAACGGCTGGTGAGGACATCGAGGGGATACTGACCAAGCCCTTGCAGACCGAGGAGCTGATCGAGATGATCAAGGACAAGCTCTCCACTGCGACCGACAAGAAGGCCTCCACCGACACTGGCACCGACGTACGAATCCTCTCTTCGGAGGAGATCTTCGGAGATCTCCTCGACGACATCCTGGACAAGGACGAAGCGCAGGAGGCAGCTGCACCCGAGGAGGAGAGCTCCGCAAAGGAGACGGTCGAAAAAGAAGTCGAGGAAGTCGTCACCACCGCGAAACCAGCTGCAGCGAGCGACGATGACGGTCTCGTCGACTTGTCGGATCTGGAGGAGCTCGCCAAGGAGGCGGTCCCAGCGCTGGTCGATGCACTAGAAGCTCAAGCCAGGCAGAAGGGTGAGCCCGAGGAGGAGTTGGATGTCGCCGAGCTACTCCGCCGAACCGCCCCATCTGTGGCTTCGCCGGAACCGGAACCGGCCCCCGCAGCCGTTGAGCTGGATGAGGATCTCGAGGCCAAGCTGAGCGATACTCTGGCTGGCGTGCTCGCGGCGTCTCTGGGGGCCTCGAAAGAGCCCGAGGTTGCTTCGACGGACGACGGCTCTGCCAACGATGTCGACAACCTGCTGTCACAGGCTCTCGGCAACCTCGACATCGGAAAGACGAGGATCCGAGAAGAACCAGCAGTTCAGCCTACAGCCGAGGCCGAGGAGAAGGAGAAGGAGGAGGAGGAGGAGAAAGAGGAGAAAGAGACTCCTGAGGAGACGGTCGGCGGAGGGTTTGAGCTCGTTGAAGAGCAGCTCGCAGAGGAAGAAAACGATGAGCCGGAGATCTCGGTTCGGGAGGCCGAGGAGGGCGACCTCTCCAAGGAACTCGCCGAGCTGGCGAGCGAAGACAAGCCGGAGACAGCTGCGGAGCAGGCGATCGAATTCGGTGAGTACTCCCTCGAGAAACGTATCGGCCTAGGAGGAATGGCCGAGGTCTGGAAGGCGCGGCGCAAGGGTGTCGAGGGCTTCGAAAAGCGGGTCGCGATCAAGAAGATTCTTCCCCAGCCGGCGGAGAACCAGGACTTCGTCGACATGTTCATCGACGAAGCCAAGCTGGCCGCCCAGCTGAATCACAAGAACATCACTCACATCTACGACCTGGGCAAGGTCGATGATGACTACTTCATCGCCATGGAGTATGTGGAGGGCCAGAACCTCCGCCACCTGCTCGACGCCGGTCGCAAGAGGGACAAACCTCTACCGGCTGGCTTGGCTCTCTACATCGCGTCACGGATCGCCGACGCTCTCGACTATGCACACCGCAGCAAGGACTTCAACAACACCGAGCTCGGCCTGGTCCACCGCGACGTCTCACCCCACAACGTCCTGATCAGCTACGAAGGCGACATCAAGCTCTGTGACTTCGGCATTGCCAAAGCCGTGTCCAAGATCAGCACCACGCAAATGGGAGCCCTGAAGGGGAAGCTCCAATACATGTCGCCCGAGCAGGCCTGGGGGCGATCCATCGATCATCGCTCCGACATCTTCTCCACCGGCACCCTGCTGTTCGAGATGCTCACCGGAGAGAGGCTTTTCACCGGCGATAGCGAGCTTGCGGTGTTGGAGGCGGTACGGGAGTGTGACACCGCCGAGAGGGTTATCCAGGATCCCGCCATTCCATCCCGCGTCAAGGGCCTCCTGCTGAAAACGTTGGCCAAGGAAACAGAAGAGCGGTACGAGACTGCCGGCGAGCTGTTGGGCGGCCTGGAAGAGCTGCTTGCAGAGTACGAGGCGACTCCCGGCCAAAGGGAAATGAGTAGCTATGTTCGCGAGCTGTTGGATCTCCCCGAGACGGCTGAGAGACAGAGCAAAGCCGAGGAACCGGACAGGCCCACATGGGTGCCGGTCGCCGAACCGACGTGGGAAGATACATGGGAGGAGCTTTCCGATCCTTCCGCGATCCTCCTGAAAGAGGAGCCGATCGACATGGAAGGCGACGAAGCCAGTGATGAAGAGGGAAAGCGGCAGCCGGCTTTTCTCAAATGGCTTTCCCGATTGCTGCCCGTGGTGGCCGTGCTGGCAATCGGCGGATACCTGATCGCCGGCCGCTGGGGTGAGTCGCCGGCCCCCCAGTCGTCAGCGGAAGCTGCAAGACCGAGATTCACAGAGACCGAGATCTTCCGCCCTGAGGCTGTCGAGGCCAGCCTGGCACTCGATCCGGATATTGGCGGCGTCTCGGTCTTCGTGGGAACCGAAACGGCGCCAGTAGCTGCCCCGACTCCGGCTCGCGAGCAACCGACAGCCCCCCCGAGAGCCCAGAACCAGCAACCTGAAGGGCCAGTAGCGGCGACAACCCCAACGGGTACAGCAGCAGTTGGCGCTCCCTCCGACTCCGAGCAGTCACAGTTCGGTGCCGCCAGCTCGGGATCGGCCCTAGACACCCAGGCTGTAAGCACGGATCCCGAGCTGGAAAGGCGAGTCGAGCAGGACCTTCAAAGAGTACAGGAGTTGATATCGACGCCTGACTTCGCCTCATCCCCAGTCCAGGAAGCGGGATCCGAAGAGGAGCCCATCACCGAATTCGCCGAACCGACACCAGCAAGCCAGGGCGTGGCTGCGGATGACACCGATGCACTGATTCAGGAAGCCGACTTCGACCCCTCCGTTTCAGACGAGCTCGCAGCAACCAACGCGCAGGACGGTTCCCCGATCGCAGACGGGTTCGCCTCCCTGGACTCGGAAAGCGGAGGAATCGAGGGCAGTCCACCGCTGACAGCCGAGGTGGGTGAGCCGCCGGAGAGCACGGTCTCAGCCATAGGAGCGGAGGCCGTGGATTCCAGCCCAGATCTGCCGATTGCGCCGCCTGCCGAAGAGTCGACAGCGACGCAGCCGGGAGATCTGGTCGAGCAAGGGCCGGGGGTCATAAGGCCTCAGGTCCAGTCGTTCCGGCCGCCTCCCTACTCGGAGATGGCCCGGCGAGTCGGCGCCAGCGGCACGGTACGAGTCGCGGTGTTGGTAGACGAGAACGGCCAGGTCCTGGAGGCCAGATTGGTCGAAGGCATGAGACAGAAGGTCGGCCTCGACGAACAGACCCTGGCAGCAGCCCGCAGGGCTACGTTCAGGGCAGCCACCAAGGATGGTGTTCCGGTGAAGATGTGGCATGAGCTGGCAGTCCAGTTCCAGCCGTGATCGAATGACCATGAAAGACAGAATCGAACTGAATTCTCCGTGGACTGAGCTCGGTCGAGTGCCGGCGCCCGCCGGGCGCTCACGACCCCTGCAGCCCGGAGCAGACCGGAGGAAGAGATGACCCTGAGCGACGAACATCGCAAGTTCTACGAGCAGTCTCTACAGATCACCAAGCAGGAAGTCGACGAGCTGGACCAGCAGATCGCTGCCGAGTTGGCCAAGGTAAAGGACCGACTGACCGAGCTTCAGAAGGCCAAAAAGGCTACACTGCAGATGTACGCAGCTGCCTGCAATCGCCTGGGAGTTCCCAACGACCTGGCGGATGCCGAGGACGAGGCCCCCAATCTCGGTTAGGAAGGGGCCAGACCGACGGCCGACGCCTCATAGGTTTGGTAGGCAGCTCGTACAGGCTGGTTGACAGAATCGCTGCCACCCACCCTCGAGACCCGAGGGTGATTTCGAGGGTGTAGGACCTGACTTCTCGACTCGAATCGGGCGTGGTGCGGCCCGATGCGAGATCGGCGATCGAACAAGGAGAGGGAAAGCATGGCCACCAAAATCCAGCGCGTCGACTACTACCACGCCACCGTCACCGACCGTCCCGGCGAGGCCTACCGCCTGCTGTCACAGCTGGCCGGCTCGGGCGTCAGCCTCCTCGCCTTCAGCGCCATCCCGGCAGGACCCGAGCACACTCAGTTGATGCTGTTCCCCAAGCACCCGGACAAGCTGATCCGGTCAGCCGGCGCGGCCGGATTGGTGCTCACCGGGCCGCAACACGCGCTGCTGATTCAGGGAGACGACGAGCTTGGGGCCTTGGCCGAGTCCCACCGCAACCTATTCGACGCCAATGTCAACGTCTACGCCTCGACAGGCGTCGCCGACGGTCAGGGCGGCTACGGCTACGTAATTTACGTTCGCAGCGAAGACTTCGAGGCAGCGGCCAGGGCTTTGGGGGTCTGAGGGAAATACGGTCGGTAGCCGCCGCGTGCCGACATCGGTATACCACCTGGACGGCAGACGTATCTCTTGTCGCCAGATGAGGACGCCGGATCTCGGGGCATCTATTCAAGACATTGAATCGACTGGGTAGCCGGGGACGCTGGGCTGAGCTCGGTCTTCGAAGTTTCCGGGCCGACGATGGAAGATTCCTAAGAGAACTGGCACGGAAATTGCTAATAGGTTTCAGTGGATTGAAACCTACCGAGCAACCCGCATAATCACCTACCCCACTTCCTCAAAAGCAACTACCCGCCAGGTGACGACCTCCCGCTCAGGGGTCGCCACCTCTTCCCGCCTGCCCCCTTCCGGAGCCAGATCACGGCTCTTCGGTCAGCTCCACAGGCTCTCCGGAGGGAGGCGAGGTGACCAGAACCACGGCCAGCTCCCCCAGCATCTTCGACCAGCCCCCGAACCGCAGATCCGACTGCGTATCCTGCACTGCCAGCCTGCACCATTCCTCTTTGGCGCCAGGCTCGCCGGGCACTTCGACCCGGATCCTCCGCGTATCGGCCCGCAACCCGACTCGGAGAGCCTTGAGGGCGCTCTCCTTGGTGGCCCAGAAAAGGGTCGCAAATCGGTCCCTCTCGACGACGGAAGCCGCCCGCAGAGCAGCCTGTTCCTGGGTCGTGAAGTAGTCTTCCAAGAAGGCAGGGCTTCGGGCTTCCACAACTTCGAGATCACAGCCCACGAGCGTCTCTTCAGGCGCCAGGGCGCACAGTCCCCAACCGCTGCGATGGCTGATGGAGAGGGCCAATGGAAGGGGTTGACCTCGCAGCAGCGCCTCGGGGGCCCCGTCGGCGGCCTGCCGCACGGTGAGATCAGCCGGATCCGTGTCGAGGCCAACCCAACTGGGACTGACTCGGAGTGCCGATTTGGCAGTCCAGCGCCCGAGTAGCCAGTCACTTCGCCGTTTCTCGACCTCGAGTCGAGCCAGATGTCTCTGCTCCTCCGAGCTCAGCCAATCGAGCCCGGCAGGGAGCTCTTCGAGCCCCCTCGCCAGCCACCAGGGTCCGGGCTGGTCTCGTCGGAACTGGGCTCTCTCGGACCGTCCCATGTCATCTTGCTCACGGTGGGTTCAACCCAACGCGCTGCGCAGCCTGGCCAACACCCCTCCCCCGACTGCAACTGGAGTCTCGGCAGTCCGGTAGCCGGCGAGATTCACCAGGAGGTGGCCCTTCTGATCGACCACCTTGGCGTCGAAGCTGCCATCGGACCGCGGCTGCACGACCGCCATGACTCGTCCCTGCGCGGCCTCCGCAGATCGATGAGTGGAAACCGACTCCACCCTCCAGGGCAGGCCCAGTCTGCCGGTCTGCCCGATCTCCCAGAGCCCAGCCGTCTGAAAGCAAAGCTCGATGAGGCGGGGGGCCATCAGCACAGGCCGTTCGTCCGGTAGATGGTTCGGAGGCAACCCTTCGGCAAGTCGGCCGATCACCGCCGATCCTTCACGCCAGGCGAGGTCGATGACCCGGTATGCCGGCCCGTGGAAATACAGGCGGTAGATATCCTTGCTCAGCAGGCCCTCATCCGGCGCCGGGGCCGGTACCTCGACGGGGGATGTCGGTGGAACTTGTCCTCCCAGACGAACGCGCCCGACAAAATGAACGGTCTCCTTCTCCTCGGACTGCTTCGCCAATTGCCTCCGTCCGACCAGGCGGCAGGAGGCGACTACCTCCTCGGACTCGAGACCCAGGAAGGCCTCGATCTCCAGGCTGCGAGCCTCGTCGCGGTAGAACTTGAAGGGCGACAAAAATACCACCTCCTCGACCGCGATGACCTGCCGGTTGGGAGCCAGCAGACGCGACGCCTCGGCAAAGGCCTCGATGCCCATGACGCCTGGCAGGACAGCGGTGCCATCGATTCGATGGTCGTTGAGAAAGGGCTGCTCTGTTGGAACGATGTTGCCGACGGCGACCAGCCCTCGCGGAGTCTGGCGAGCTTCGAATCCGGAGATCATCGGCCCACGCTGACGAGACCGGATCGTTTCGGCATCCAGTCCACCCTCCGGTTCGCTGTCCTCGAGCAGAACTCCGAGGTCCTCGGCAACTACCACCTCACCCCGGGTGCCCGCCTCGAGCTCACGCCTGACAATCGGCACGCCAGCCTCGGGTGCCAGCATGCCGATGCCCGCCAGTTCCATCATCTTCGGAATGGATCCGCGGCTGGCCATGCCGATGCCCGACCAGGCCGTCCAGTCGATCGCCACGCCCCGCGTTTCCGGTCGGCTCGTCCTCAGATTCGAGGTGAGCTTGCAGAGCAGATCATTGGCGGCGCTGTAGTCGGTCTGCCCGGCATTGCCGAAGCGCCCCGCGATGGAGCTGAAAGCCACCGTGGCGCCTATGGGCATATCCGAAGCGCTCTTGAGAAGATGAAACCAACCCTGACTCTTGACGTCGAAGACGAGGTCGAATTCCTCGCCGCTCTTGTCGCTCAACGCATGGCTGATCTCGAGGCCAGCAGCGTGGATGAGAACGTCGATCCGGCCGTGCCGCTCGCGCACTTCGGCGATGACGCGATCGACCGCTTCGCTGTCGAGCAGATCTACGCTGTGATAGTGGGCCTGCCCACCGGCAACTTCCACCGACTCCAAAGCCGTCAGCGCGGCCCGAGCCCGCTCCAGGACAGACAACTCACGCTCCACCTTGGCCGGCGTAGCCCGCTTCCCTTCAGCCTGCATGCGCTCGAAGAGCTCCAACCTGAGCGCCTCGGGATCCGCGCGGAACCGC
>Ga0070728_10006369_pt1 | contig 11221 bp, 10 predicted proteins | sample tdDd471_FD_66723 | JGI IMG/M metagenome (GOLD analysis project Ga0070728, IMG submission 66723) | Marine sediment microbial communities from the Atlantic coast under amendment with organic carbon and nitrate - tdDd47.1 | ecosystem: Environmental > Aquatic > Marine > Coastal > Sediment | place...
CGGGCGGGGTTAGCGAGGCGTCAGTCGATGCGCTTCCAGCGCGTGCCCTGAGGCGTGTCGATGATCTCGACGCCACGCTCCTTGAGTTCGTCGCGGATGCGGTCGGATGTGGCGAAGTCCTTGGCGGCACGGGCCGCGTCGCGCTCGTCGATCAGCGCCTGGATCTCCGCATCGAGATCCTCGCCCGACGCCGCGTCATCGAGAATCCCGAGAACCTGATCGATCTCACGCAGGAAGGCTACGACGCGGGCGGCGTCCCCGTCGTTCGGCTGGGCGCGATTGACCGCCGACATGAACTCATGCAGGGCCGCGAACGCTGAAGAGGTATTCAGGTCGTCGTGCAGCGCCTCGTCGAACCGCGTCCGCGCCGCACCGATCGCCTCGGCAATCTCGGGCTTGTCGGGCCCCTCGGGACGCTGCGCCATCTCGAACTGGACGAAGTTGTTGAAGCCGGCGCGCGAACGCTTGGCCTCGTCAAGCAGGTCGAGCGTGAACGGCAGCGGCGCGCGGTAGTGCTGCTTGAGCATCAGATAGCGCAGGTCGCGTCCGTCGTACCCCATCTCGATGAGTTCGGGAATCAGGTACGCCTTGCCGGCGCGCTTGGCCATCTTGCGGCCGCCGATCTCCAGCCAGCCGCAGTGCATCCACGTTCGGACGAAAGGCTTGCCCGTCACCGACTCGCTCTGCGCGATCTCGCACTCGTGGTGCGGAAACTTGTTGTCGGGACCGCCGGTGTGGATGTCGATCGTGTCGCCGAGGTGCTTGCGCGCCATGGCCGAGCACTCGATGTGCCAGCCCGGATAGCCGCGCCCGAATTCGGAATCCCACAGCATCAGGTGCTTCGGGTCGTGCTTCCAAAGCGCGAAGTCGTTCGCGCTGCGTTTGTCCTCGCGCTCCTCGACCCGACCGGATGCGCCCTCCGCCAGGGCCGCGAGCGTATTGCCCGAGAGGCGACCGTACGCGGGGAACGTGTCGAGGGAGAAGTAGACGTTGCCGTCCACCACATAGGCGTGCCCCGACTTCACCAGCGCCGCGATCATCTCCAGCATCTCGGGGATGTGCTCGGTCGCGCGCGGGTACTCATGCGCCGGATGGATGTGCAGCGCCGCCAGGTCCTCCTTGAAGAACGCCTCCTGCTCGCGCGCGATCTCCCACGGGTCGACGCCCAACTCCTTGGCTTGCGCCTGCAGCTTGTCCTCGCCCTGCGCGTCCGCCACGTCGTCCTCGGTGAGGTGACCGACGTCCGTGATGTTCATCACCTGCTTGACGGTGTAGCCGAAATGCTCGAACGTGCGGCGCAACAGGTCCGCGAAGACGAACGCGCGAAAGTTTCCAATGTGCTGCCGCTTGTACACGGTCGGGCCGCAGTGATAGAGCGCGACCTGCCCCTCGTGCAGGGGCACGAACTCCTCGACCGCGCCCGTCAGGCTGTTGTGCAATCTCATGCGTCTTCCCGAAACAGGATGACCGCTTGGCAGGCAATCGCCTTGCCTTCGCCGATCGGTCCGAGTCCTTCCATCGTCGTCGCCTTGACCCCGACCCGATCGACCTCGATACCGAGCAGGTCCGCGATGCGCTGGCGCATGGCCTCACGGTGCGGTGCGAGCTTCGGACGCTCGGCCAGCACCATGCAATCCACATTCTCGACTTGCCCGCCCACGCGGCGCATCGTCTGTTTCAACAGCTCCGCCGAGTCTGCGTTCAGATAGGCCGGATCGTCGTCGGGGAAAAGCGCGCCGATGTCGAGCCCCGTCCCGGCCGCGCCGAGCAGAGCATCGGTGATCGCATGGAGCACGCAGTCCGCATCGGAGTGGCCGATCAGCCCGGGACTTCCGGGAATCTCCACGCCACCGAGGAGCAACGGACGGTCCGCGCCCAGACGGTGCAAATCGAAGCCGAGGCCGACGCGCATGGCGAAATGCTAACCTCGCGGCCATGGAATGCGGGGTCATCCTTGTCGGCGCCGGAGCGGGGGCTCGCTTCGGGCGGCCCAAGGCGTTCGTCGAACTGAGTGGGCGCCGACTCCTCGACTGGTGCGCGGCGGCGTTCGCGGAGGTCCCCCATCGCGTGGCCGTCCTGCGGAGCGAAGATCGAGAGGACGCCGGTCTTCCGGGTTGGACGTTGGCATCCGGTGGCGCGCGCCGCCGCGACTCGGTCGCCAACGGGCTGGCCGCCCTCGATCCGGCGGCCGGCATCGTCCTGATCCACGATGTGGCCCGCCCGCTCGTCTCGGCCGACGTCATCCAGCGCGTGGTCGCGGCCGCGCTCCAAAACCCCGCCGTGGTCCCCGTCATTCCCGTTCGGGACACGATCAAGCGAGTCCGGGGCAACCGGGTTCTCGAGACGCCTCCGCGCGAGGAATTGGTCGCCGTCCAGACGCCGCAGGCGTTCCACCGCGACCTCCTCGAGCGCGCCTTGGCCGGCCGTTCGGAGGACGCCACGGACGAGGCGGGGCTGGTCGAGGCGCTGGGCGAATCCGTACACACCGTCCCGGGGGACGTCCGAAACGCGAAAATCACGCACCCCGACGACCTGCGCGTGGCCGAGGCGCTGGTCTAAAAAACGAAACACCCCACCCCCGTCCGGCATAATGTTGCGTTCCCGGGGGGAATCGACTCCCGCTCCGGATGCCCAGCAAGGAATGACTCATGCATAAGATTCTGCCCAGTAGCCTGATTTTGGGTTGCCTGACTTTGGCGCTTCTCGCGGCCCCGACTTGGGCCCAGAGCGATGCGGCCTGGGACAAGGCGGTCCAGGACTTCAAGGACGACTTCAAGAAGAAGTCGATCAAGTTCAAGCGGCGCGCCATCGTCAACCTGCCGACGGACGACGCCCGCGTGATCGAGTACGTGATCGACAAGCAGAAGTTGTTCAACTCGAAGGACTGGTACATCCGCTTCACGGCGGCTGAGCGCATGTCCAAGATCAAGTCGCCGGAGCTGCGCAAGAAGCTGCTGGCCTATGCGGACCACCGCGACAAGCGCGTGCGCGAGTGTCTGTTCGCGGCGCTCGCCGTCAACCGCGATCCCAAGCTCGATCCCCCCGTGATCGTCAAGGGCCTCAAGGACTCCGCATGGGAAGTGCGCCGCATGGCGTGCTGGGCCGCTGGCCAGCAGCGCGTCCGCGAAGCGGTCGAGCCGATGATCGCCATGATCCACGAGGTCGGCCGCGACGGACGCGTCAAGCAGGAGGGTGAAACCAACCCGCGCGTCCACGGCGTGCTGCTCTACAACCTCGAAGAGGTCACGGGCAAGTACTTCCATACAGACGTCACGGGCTGGAAGCAGTACTGGGAGCGCAACAAGGATCGCGAGCTTCCGCCGGTGAAGCGCTACGACGTCGGCAACTTCGGCGACATCGAGCTGAAGTTCAACGACACGTTCGCCCGCCGCGGATCCGGCCCGCTGGTCATCGTGCTGCCGCAGCCGAACAAGCTGTGCAGCTACTACATGCCGTACTTCACGCGCTGGCAGTTCTGCAAGTGGCTGTACATCAACCTGCCGCCGGTCACGAGCTTCCCGGACGTCAAGTACAACGAGCACAATGACCCGATCTATCCGGTCGATCTGCTGGTGGACGCCTTCGAGGAAGCGCGCAAGAAGTACAACGTGGAAAAGTGCGCCGTGATGGCGCAGGGATTCTCCTGCTGGGTCGCCGCGAAATACGCGCAGCGCTATCCGGACCGCGTTTCCGGCCTGATGCTGATGAACCCGTACGCGTCGGGCGAGACCTACTCCAAGCGCATCGAGGAGGCGCTGCGGAGCGGCGATCCGGACGACGAGTTCTGGGCCAAGGTGTCCAGCTACCAGCTCAAGGCCTCCACCCGGGGCGAGAGCGAGGTCTACGGCTACTTCACCTCCAGCGCGACGATCCAGAACAAGTCCGACATCGAGTTGGGCATGCTGCGCCGCGTATGGCGCGACCCGACCGGGACGAGCATCGCGATCCCGCCGTTCGACATTCGCGGCGACAACACGTCGAAGACACCGTCGCTCATGTTCTTCGCACGCAAGAACAACAAGCTCACCGGTTACGACGACATCAAGCGTCTCAAGCGCTACTACCCGCGCAACATCACGGTGAAGCTGAAGAAGTCGGCGCGCCTGCCGTTCATGGAGGAGCCGGAGAAGTTCGAAGAGGCGGTTCGCCTGTTCGTCGACAAGTACCTCCAGTAGTCCGGCGATCGACTTGACGAGCGCGGGACCGAATTCGACCGGCTCGAAGAAGGGGATCACCCGCATCCTCGGAATCGATCCCGGCACGCGGGTCGTCGGCTACGGCATCATCGAGATTCAGGGCTCTCGTCTCCGCTGCACGGAGGCGGGAGCCTTTCGCGTTGCGGCGTCGGTCGCGTTGCCGATCCGCCTCGCCCGCATCAGCGCGGGGCTGCGGTCGCTGGTCGAGAAACACGAGCCGGACGCCGTCGCCATGGAGGATGCGTTCGTGGCCAAGGACCCCGGCGCGGCGCTCAAGATCGGAGCAGGACGGGGCGCCATCCTCGCGGTCCTCGGCGAACGGGAGTTCGATGTCGCCTCCTATCCGCCGGCCACGATCAAGAAGGCTGTGGCCGGAAACGGTCGCGCCTCGAAGGAGCAGGTCGCACGCATGGTGACCGCCATCCTCGGCTTGGCCGCAGCGCCGGATTCGCTCGACGCCACGGACGCTCTGGCCGTCGCGATCACTCATGCGCTGCGGATCTAGCGCGCGGGAGAGGGCTGAAGCGCTCGCGGTGCAACGGAGCGGCGTGCGTGGGCGGTATGCGGTTTCCCGTTCACGGTCGGAGGCGCGGGAAGGCGTCGGAGGGTCCGAGCTGGCGAACGCCGGGTTCCGACGGTAAACCGTAAACCGTGAACCGCGAACCCCTTGGCAACGTAACCCTCGCCGTGCCAGCAGGTTGCGTCTGCCTGCCAGGATGTCGACCGACATCCGACCTCGCCTCTCTTGCTTGCGTCTGTCCCAATCGTGGGATAATCGTAGTCGGCTTGAGTACCACAGCCTCCGCCCATGGCCGGCGGTCCGGATGGCATCCAGCCCGCTTCGGCGGGCCGATCCTGCTTGCCACCATCCTGACCGCCATGGCTCCACCAGCCCTGTTCGCGTGCGCCGCGGCGTTCTTGGCGTGCGCGTTCTTCTTCGCACTGTTCGAGAACGCGCTGCAGCACTACTCGCGCGTCAAGCTCCTCGCGCGGGCGAAGCGCGATGGACGCGAGGACACGCTTGCCACGCTGCTCGACCGTGATGACGACATCTTTTTCGCGTCGAAGATGGGACGCGGCCTGACGCAATTGATCGGCCTCGCGTTCCTCGTCGTGGGCATCGTGCTCCTCGGCGACGATTCCGCAGGCGGCTCCGACGGATCCGCGGGCGGCTCCCTCGCGTTGTCGCTGGTACTCGGTGCGTTCTTCCTCGTGTTCAATGTCGCGGCACCCTACGTTCTCGGACAGGGTTTCGCGGAACCGATCCTTTACCACCTGCTGCGCCCCTACGCGCGCGCCATCACGCCGCTTACGGCCGCGTCCTCCGTCTTGCGACGCGCCACGGCGCGACTGCTCCGCGCCACCACGCACGAGGAGGACGATCCGACCGACGAGATCACGGACGAGATCCTGAGCGCGGTCGACGAAGGCGCGTACGAAGGCTCCCTCGAGGACACCGAGAAGCGAATGATCGAAGGTGTGATCGATCTGCGCGACGTGACGGCCGCGCACATCATGACGCCGCGCACGGAAATGGTCGCCCTCGCTCTCGACGACACGGTCGACGATGCGCTGGCGCGATCGCGCGAACGTGGGCTCTCCCGACTTCCCGTCTATCGGGAAACTCCCGACGACGTGGCCGGCGTCCTGTTCATGAAAGACCTCCTGCCCTATCTCGGCGCGAAGGAGACGCCGCCGATCCAAGGCCTCCTGCGCACGCCGCTGTTCGTGCCGGGGACCAAGATCGTTCGGGAACTGCTGCAGGAAATGCGCATCCACCAGATGCATCTCGCGATCGTTCTCGACGAGTACGGCGGCACGGCGGGCCTGGTCACGATCGAGGACATCCTCGAGGAGATCGTGGGCGAGATTGCCGATGAGCACGAGGGCGCGACGCCGGTGGGCGTCTTGCGCATTGCGGACAACGTGGCCACCGTCGAGGGGAAGCTGCACATCGACGACCTGAACGAGGCGCTCGACACCGAGATTCCGGAGAGCGACGAGTACGAAACGGTCGGCGGCCTGCTGTTCACCCACATGGGTCGCGTTCCGAGCGCCGGCGAACACTGCGATCTCGACGGCGTGCAGTTCACCGTGCTCGAGTCGGATGAGCGCCGCATCCACCGCGTCAAGGTGACCGTCCAACGAGAGTCGGCGTAGCGCCGTACGCTGGAGGCTGGTGGCTCGCGCCTCCTCCCTTGCCATGGCTCGCCGTCGCCCCGCCTACCGCACTGGACGCTCCCAGCGCACCGACGCATTGTTCGTCCGCATCTCGGCGTACGCCGAGACCTCGGCGGTGGCGCACCTGCTGACTTCGGATCTGGGCGCGGTCAGCGCGGTAGCAAAGGGCGCCAAGCGCCTCTCGAACAGCTTCCAGGGACCGCTCGACCGCGGACGCCTCTATCGCGTTCAGCTCACGCGACGCGGCAAAGAGGGGCTCTTTCAGCTGCGCTCCGCCACCGTACACGAGGCGTTCCCGCGGCTGCGTTACGACCCGGCCCGGTTCATGACGGCGTCGCTGGTCCTCGAGGTGGCGGCGGACCTCATGCGGGAAGACGAACCCCACGCCGCGCTTTTCCGCCTGACCGGGTTCACCCTGAAGGTGCTGGACCGCGCCCCCAGCGATCGGCTTGCCCTGGTCGCGCCGTTTTTCCTCGTCCGCGCGCTGGAATTGTCGGGCCACGCCCCGGAGCTCAACGCCTGCGTCATCAGCGGCCGCGCGGTCCCCCGGAATCGACCCGCCCTCGTCCACCCCGGTCGCGGCGGTCTCCTGCACCCGGAGGAGGGGCACGACGAACCGGGGGCGCGCAGCGTGCCTTGGCGCCTGCTCGACCTGTACTGCGAGCTGCGCGACCGAAAAGCCCAAGAGGCGCTCCACCTCCCGGCCTCGCCGGGCGATGCCGCGGCCCTGCGCCGCCTGCTCGTCGACTGGCTCGAATTCGTGCTGGAGCGGCGGTTCCGCGCGGCGCTGGTCCACGTACCCGCAGCCGGTTAGGCTTCTTGGTGCCTCTTCGGCCCCCTGCTTGCAAGGACTGCCCCCGTGACCGCAATGGCCCGCTTTTTCTCCCGAATCCTGCCGCTTTGGCTGTGTGTCGGCGTCGTAGCCTGCCAGACGGTCTTCACCAATGGCCCGCCGGACGAACTTCTGGCGGCTGGCGAGAATGCATTGCAGGCCAAGGATTACAAGCAGGCCGCAAAGTACTTCAGCGCAGTCAAGCAGAAGCACTCCGAGTCGATCGAGGACGAGAAAGCGAGCTTCCTGTTCGCCGAGACCAAGCGGCTGCAGAGGTACGGATCCTCCTCGTTCAAGGCGTACAAGGATTTCGCGAAGCGCTATCCCAACAGCCGCTACTCGGTGGCCGCCGCCGAAGGGGAATACAAACTGGGCGTCGCGTACTTCGAGAAGACGCTGTGGGGCTTCCTGTTCTTCAAGCCCGATCCGGTTGCCGGCGCGCGCGTGATGGAGCACCTGCAGGTGAACTATCGCAACTTCTCGCTGGCCGACGATGCGCTGATGATGACGGGCGACTTCTTCATGGAGCGCAAGTCGTGGGAGTCCGCGCGCACCTACTTCAAGCAGTTGCTGGCCGAGTACCCGCGCAGCAAGTACGTGCTTCGCGCGCGTTACCAATTCTCGCGGGCGGTATGGCGCATGAACGAGGGGCCGGATTACGACGAGAAGCTACTCCTCGACGCACGTCGGGGCTTTCTTGATTTTGCGGCCGCTGTGCGTTCCGAGGGCAAGACGGAGGAGCTCGCCGAGCAGCTCAAATCCGCCGACGAGCATGTCGTCAAGGTCAACGAGCGGCTGGCCAAAAAGCAGTACCGGATTGGCCGCTTCTACGAGCGCACGAAGAGCCCCGCCTCCGCCCAACACTACTACCGCTACTGCCTGACCGAGTATCCCGACACGGCTGCCGCCAAGGACTGCGCAAAGCGCCTGACGGCACTCCAGAAGAAGTTACAGCCGAAGCCCCTACCGAAAGGCGCGGAAGCGAGCGAGAAGCCGGAAGCGGGGCCCGCATGAGCCGCACGGCGATGTGCGTCTTGATTGCGCTGGTTGGATGCGGGTACAGCGTGCGTCCCGACCACGGGCAGGCGCAGCTGGCCAGTGCCAAGCTGCCGACGGTCGCGGTCCTCCCGTTCGACACGACGTCCTTTCGCCGCGGCCTCGAAATCGAGCTGACGCGCCTGGTGGCGGACGAAGTGCGCTCGCGGAGCCCGCAATCCCCGGAATCGCTGGACCGCGCCACTTGGCATGTGAGCGGGACGATTGTCCGGGCATTCGAGCGGGTTTTGGCCGAGGACAGCAGCGATTCCGTGAGACAATCGAGTTTCTGGGTCACCGCCGAGATCGTGCTGCGTGACCGAGTGACCGATACGATCATCGGAACTACCGAGATCACCAAGTACGAACCCTTCTCCGATCGGGCGGGACGGTTCCGCACCCGGGACCAAGCCGCCGCGGAAGCGCTTCGCGAGATCGCCGAAGCCACGGTGTATTGGCTGGAAGCGACGAAGACGAAAGAAGCCTGATGAACGAGCCGAAACCCGACGCCGGCGGCGACAAGACGCGCGATCCGCGAAAGTTCCGTCGCACGCGCAATCTCCCGCTGATCCTCATGCTGGTCGGCTTGATGATCATCGTCCTCATGAACATCGACGCCAGCGAGGGCAAGACGGCGCAGCTTACGTACGCGCAGTTCCAGCAGCTCGGCGAATTGGGCGCGCTCGAGGAAATCGAGCAGCTCTACAGCCAGGACCGCGTCGAGATTCGCGGCAAGCTGAACGCCGCGCGCATCGAGAGTCTGGTCGAGAACGACAAGATTGACGAGGCGACGGCCAAGACCCTGGCCGAGCGCAAGCTCTACCGCGTCGAGGCGGTCATGCGCGGCATGATCGACTGGCACGACGTCCAGAACAAGATGCGGGAATGGGTGCCCGGACCGGAAGCATCCAAGATGCGGGAGTCAACCCAGCTCCTCCCCACGTTGCTCTTCACCATCGCACCGTGGCTCCTGATCGGCCTGTTCTTCTGGTTCTTCATTTTCCGTCCCATGCGCCAGGCGGGTGGGAGCGGCGGAGTCCTTTCGTTCGGTCGCAGCCGAGCCAAGCTATGGACGCCGGAAATGGCCAACGTCACGTTCCAGGATGTGGCCGGGGTCGAAGAGGCCAAGGACGAGCTCCGCGAAATTGTCGAATTCCTCCGTAGCCCCCAGAAGTTCCAGCGACTGGGCGGCCGCATCCCGCGCGGCGTGATGCTCTATGGCCCCCCGGGCTGCGGCAAGACGCTGCTCGCCAAGGCGGTTGCGGGCGAGGCGGCAGTGCCGTTCTTCGCAATCAGCGGCTCCGACTTCGTGGAGATGTTCGTGGGCGTCGGCGCCAGCCGCGTGCGCGACCTCTTCACGCAGGCCAAGGAGAAGTCGCCCTGCCTGATCTTCCTCGACGAGATCGATGCGGTCGGACGCCGGCGCGGCAGCGGCCTCGGCGGCGGACACGATGAGCGCGAGCAAACGCTCAACCAGATCCTCGTCGAAATGGACGGCTTCGAGACCGACAAGGGCATCATCGTCATCGCCGCCACCAACCGGCCCGACGTGCTCGACCCCGCGCTCCTGCGTCCCGGCCGATTCGACCGCCAGGTCACGATCGACCTGCCCGACGTGAACGGACGCGAGGCGATTCTCAAGGTGCACGCACGCCGCGTGCGCCTCGCGCCTTCCGTCGACATGTCCCTGATCGCGCGCGGAACGCCCGGCTTCTCCGGCGCGGAACTCGAGGCTGTCATCAACGAGGCGGCGATTGCGGCGGCCATGGCGAACCGCGACTGGATTCTGCAGGGCGACTTCGAAGAGGCGCGCGACAAGATCCGTTGGGGCCGCAGCCGCCGCTCCCGCTCGAACGTCATGACCGAGGATGAAAAGGCGGCGACCGCGTGGCACGAGGCGGGCCACGCGCTGGCCACCATGCTGCTCCCCAACGCGGAGAAGCTGCACAAGGTCACGATCATTCCCCGCGGCCAGGCGCTCGGGGCCACGATGTACCTGCCGGAACGCGATCGCTACACATACGGTCGCGATTGGATGCTCGATCAGCTGGTCGTGCTCTACGGCGGTCGGGTGGCCGAGCAGATGTACACGGGCGATCTGTCCAGCGGCGCGTCGAACGACATCCAGCGCGCGACCGAACTGGCGCGTGCGATGGTCATGCAGTACGGCATGAGCGAACTCGGCCCGATCAACTTCGGCGAGAACGAAGAGACCATCTTCCTCGGGCGCGAAGTCTCGCGGCATCAGAGCCACAGCGCGGCTACGGTCCAGCGCATCGACGCCGCCGTCGAGAAGTTCGTGCAGGACAGCTACAAGCGCGCAGAGGAGCTTCTGCACGCCAACAAGGAAAAGCTGACGCTGATCGCCGAGGCTCTCATCAAGTACGAGCTGTTGAGTGCGGCGGAGGTCGATCTGCTGCTCGAAGGCGGCGATATCGATCAGTACCGCGCCTCGCGGCCGCAGCCGCCGTCGTCGTCGCCCGAGCAGGGCGAAGCCAACGACGAACCGGAACGTACCAAGCCCGACGGCTTGCCCGGACTCGACCGCGGCGATGCCAAGCCCGGATTCGCCTAGCCTGATGTATTCACGACGACGCGGTTTCTGGACGGCCCAGATTGCCGATTTCCGCCTCGCTCGCCCTCAAGGGCTCTCATGGAGCCATCGTCGGTTGGTCGAGTTGAACTCGACAACCTGGACTCGCCCAGAACGGGTCCCTGAACATCGCTTCGTTCCTGTTTCGACGCGAGCGTGGCCGGTGCCGGCAGATTACTTCCGTTGCGCCCACGGCGTCGTGATTGCATCAGGCTAGTGATCAGCGTCGGGGCGGCACGTTTCCATGAGATTCCGGCGTCCGCTGTAATCTTCTTGCGACGTGTCTGACCCCGGCTCCTTCTTCGCCGCCATCGAAGCGCGGCCGCACGCCCTCGTCATGGGTGTGCTGAACGTGACGCCCGACTCGTTCTCCGACGGCGGGCA
>Ga0070728_10006371_pt1 | contig 11219 bp, 15 predicted proteins | sample tdDd471_FD_66723 | JGI IMG/M metagenome (GOLD analysis project Ga0070728, IMG submission 66723) | Marine sediment microbial communities from the Atlantic coast under amendment with organic carbon and nitrate - tdDd47.1 | ecosystem: Environmental > Aquatic > Marine > Coastal > Sediment | place...
TGTTAAGAGCCATGGAAAAGAGCAAAACGCTAAATAGGTTTGTCAAATACTATAATAGTAAAGCTCCTAATCCAACAAAAAGGCCTATTACACATAAAAATATATTGTCTCATATGATAAAACAAAATAATATTGGTAAAGCTGTTGACTATTTGTTCTAATCGAAAACTTGATTTACAATCCATGAGACACATGCTTGAGAAACTATAAAGAAAATGTCCAAACATGATGACATACTGTTTTTTTGATGCAGTCATTGAATGGTGGATTTGGTATACCTTAGCAAAAAATTATGATATATATATATAAACGCCATGTCACTGTCCATTTTTAACACATTTCGAGGATTTGATAAAGAAAATCCAACCAAATATAGCATAAATAAAATTTTGACTGCTATCAAAATGCTTTCCAGACAGGATATGTTGAAATACAATATATTAACAGACATAATAGATTACACACACTCCGTTCCTATTTTAAGTGCATTTATAGACAGAGCAAAAAAAGTAAATGCATTATATTCTGATGTTAATATTATGAATCGATTGTACTATGGAGGTTCACCATTGCTTGTTGCGTTTTTTGAAGAATATTATAGATATAATGATGCCCCAGTTAAAACGCTTGAAATTCTTTTAAAAAATGGTGCAAGCCCAAATTCTATTCATTATTATAAAAGTGGTCCCGAGACACCCTTATCATTTTTTGCCCTAGAAAGTAAAGGTCTACAAAATCGATTTGATGTACTTGAGCTTTTAATAAAATATGGACTCAAAGCGAATGCCCCAGAATCTCATCATCTTGGGAACAGAACTCCAATTGATTATTTCATTCACAAAGGTAGAATGCAAGAGGCAGCCATGTTATATAGAGCAGGGGCATCGCCATCGCCTAGATACTGGTGTATATTCACAGAGTACCTAAAATCAAACCAGTCAATCCTCAACAACTACCAAAAAATGCTAAGTTGGTGCGACAAGTCCATTAGTCATAGGCTTGTACCTATTAAGAACTGCAACCAGGAAACAAGATGCGAAAAAATTGGGCTTGGATCTTTGCGCTCTCAACTTATTAGTCAAATTGGATCCGACCCAAAGCTATCTGCTGCCTCTAGCTCATCACTGCCACCATTGCTCCTTAAACAAAGAATGCCTACCAGTGCATATTCAGATTTTTTGGAATACTCTAAAAGACAAAGATGATTTATCAAGAAAGAATTAGTATACCACACACACCAAAAAAGATTAATACATCAAAGCCAATGTCAAAGTCGCTTGCGCAAATATTATTTGAACACTATTTAGAGAGAGTAAGCAGTGTTGAAAGAGGAGAATTTATATCGCATGCACTAAAACGATATACAGGTCTGTATTTTCTCCACTGTGATCGGTGTGGACATATAGGTGAACGAGGAGATTTTGGTATGTGCCCAATTGACGTGTGTTCAAAGTGTGATGTCAGATCGTGCTGTGTTGAAGCAAATATTGGTAATTACTGTTGTAAATTGGCATTCGAAAAACCAGATTCTGATGAAGAATGTACATGTTCCTGTTGTGAGTTATCAAGTGTATCTGATGGCGAATCCAGCGACGACTATTACTACGAGTACTAAAATACTTTAGTTGAATGTGATCCAAATAGAATAACGCAATGTTTGCTCGAGCCATCTTAAATATCAAAGATTCGATAAATATCAAAGATTCGATAAATATCAAAGATTCGATAAATATCAAACAAGCACCTTCAAACACTTTCTATATGACAACAAGATCGTCAAGTTTCTGGAAACAATCTGACAAAGACATTTTCAAGTCCATCGATATAGCAGAAAACATAGTCAAAAGCAAAAAAGACGTACCAGTGACATCAAAAAATGAAGAAAGAAAAGCTGCCATTCAGTCCATCTTGGATTCCAAAGACTCTGACGCCGATGTCAATAGAGTTCTTAAAGATATCTTACAGAAAAACAAAGAATCTGATGTTGATGATATCATTGAAGAACTAAAAAAACAAGAACAGTTAAGAATCGACAAAGAAAACTCTGGATTATTCAAGTTTGGGTTAGGGTGGTTGGCTTTTTTGTTTTTTATTAGTGGTGGGTTCTAATATAATTTACGTTATACACGCAGATCTTTATAATATATCCAAGACCATGTTCACTAAAACACTATTGAGTATCAAACCAACAGTCCTTTACAAGAGATCATTTTCAGTATCTTCCAGAGCCCAAGACACAAATTTCTGGAAGCAATCCGACAAAGACATCTTTAAATCTGTTGACAAGGCCCAAAAGAAAATAAGAGACGCTGATGCCATGAAAAAAGTATTTCAAACAGACTATAGGAAACGCATTGTGCAAGATATATTGGATGTTCAGGGATCCGATGTTGATATTGATAAAGTTCTTGAAGAAATTTCAAAAGACAAATCCCAAGAAGAAATTCCAGATATCAAAGGCGACCTTGCAATGATAGCCTTCTTCGTCGTTATGTTTGGTATTTGTATGTGATTGTTAAAAAAATAAATAAAATATATTTGAATCTGATATAATGTTAAAATCTATTGATATTGTTGATCCAAATGAGCCTAATCCTGTTCCAAGAAAACGTGGTCGTCCACGAAAGGTCGTTGATCCAAATGAGCCTAAGCCTATTCCGAGAAAACGTGGTCATCCTCGCAAGTATCCTCCCAAAGACCCCAATGCACCTGTTCGCAAAAGAGGTCGCCCTCGCAAGTATCCTCCCAAAGACCCTAATGTACCTGTTCGCAAAAGAGGTCGCCCTAGAAAAGACCCTAACAAACCCCCAACACAAGTCTCAAAGGACCCTAATAAACCCCCGGGCAAGAGAGGCCGCCCGCGCAAAAAGCTAATGCCCAAGAACACCATGCCACGTCCTGTCCTTCAGTGGCCCAAAGGCTATATCCCGCCGACCCCCAAGCGCATCCAAGAGCTAGATCGCCCTCGCAATGGCACCAAATTGACAGGGGCCATGAAATGCGGCGCAGGAGGCGCACATCGCACACATGATTCCACGGCAACCCCTGCAAACTTTCTGGCCACCATACACAAGCATTTCAAATTCAACTTTGACCCATGTCCTCTAGAGTGCAATGTCGATTCGTTACAACCCGATCAAGAGTGGGGTACTAGGAATTTCGTAAATCCCCCATTCTCAAACATCAAAGGCTTCTTGGCCAAGGCCCTAGAGCAATACGAGCTCGGGCGCATGTCTGTCTTCTTGATACCCTTCCGGGCCACCAGAAACTATTGGTTTGAGAGCGTTTGGCCCCATGCCAGTGAGATTTGGATACTCAATGGCTGTCTGACCTTTGATGGCTACAAGTTGCCGTTTCCGCAACCCATGTGCTTGGTGGTATTTGGGCCAAAGCGAGAGCCCGCACGATCTTGCGAGAGGGTCTTGGGCGATTACAAGTTTAGAGTCATCGTGCCATAGTCTTGTACACGGCAAACTACAAGGAGTCTTCAGATTCCGACTACAAATACGATGATTGCTTATTCGCTTCGAATCGGTTTGATACTATAGGTGCCATACTATACGGAATGCCAAATATAATATGATTTAATAACAAAATATGGAGCCTCGTAATACCATAATAGAGAAAATTCATCAATTGTTAGATGATGAAGATATAGATTCTGCCAGAGATCTCCTAAGAAAACATCCCCAAGTATCAATTGGTGTAAAAATGCCATCCAACGTGAGCTTACTGCATAGATTCATACAATATGGTAATTCTGATGATATCAGATTTTTGTTAAAAAATGGCGCGGATCCGCACCTGGTGACCACTTCGGGCCTTAATATTATTACAATGTTGACAATGTGTATCACTATGCCCAACAAAGACGTTGCCGGAATCTTGGAGGTTTTAATAGATCATGGGTTTGATGTTTTGAAAAAAAACGACAACGGGGTCACATTTATGACTAATATTTATGTCATACGCAACAATACACAAGCTATCGACTTACTGCGTAGCCGCGGTATTGTACCAAAATTTTCTGATATTGTCCCCGTAAGAATGAAGTCTAGATGCAAACAAACATGCATCGTAAAATTAATTGATACATATACCAAAGATTGCGTGTACCACTCTTTAATATTGGGGTTCAAGTATATATTTGAGCACGACACGTTTAAAAAATTTATTGATGATCTCTCATTTGATGATGCCAAATTATTGTTCGAGAAATTGCACAAGTATTTGCACAATAGATCCCTAGAAGTAATTCAAAAATTGGTTCTCAGGTATCCAGCTGCTATAATTTTTGAAGAACCCGTTGATATAGAAAAGTTGAATGATTGTTCGAAATATCTTATTGCTCATGGCATGCCATATTTGGGTAAACCGTGGGCGGAAGTACCGCGATCTTTAAAGTATATCGTTCAGAACGTGGCCGTTGCGAAAAATAGTGTGGCCCAAAATAAAATGATTATGGTTCGAAATAGTTATAACAAAGAAATAAACTTGATAACAAGAAAATAAACCTCGATAACAAAATAAACTTATTATGGTTCGATACTGTTGTAAAACCATGAGAATTGGTTTAAAACCCATACATACTACGATATTTATATTAGAGTGTGTCTTAGTCTTGATAAATATACTTGGGTTTTAAAATTTGATATCAAAGAAACAATGTCATTCAAAGAAATACTTGCCAAGCATGTTGTCAACAACATGAACTATACTGATAAAGCCAAGTTTATTGGTAATATTATCGAACATATGGATCGTGATACTAAAGTCAAATATATTAAAGAACTTATAGATAGCTATGTAGAGATTTACGATAATACTGTGGCTCATTGTGCTAAATGTGGTCTTGTTGTGGTAGACCATGACGGGTTAACATGTACAAATAAAGATTGTCCGAAATATGGTAAAGACGTTTATTGGTGATTACTCAAGCTTTTTGTTCGAAGCTAACTCCAATTATACTTGAATATTGGATGATTTATTTCTCTAAAACAACATGAATCAATTTCAAGCAGCTCGATTAGGGGATGTCAGCTGGTTTAAAACACATACATACAATTTTGATACTACGGACCTTTATGGTCTAGATGTTCTTATGTGTGCTATCGACTATGGGTATACAGATATTGTCAAGTACTTGATAACACGTTGTATATGTCCAAGCAGGTATACCATTATGGATTGGAGGATGGTTATAAGACGCGATATGGCCAAGTTGGTTTCTGAAAGAAAATCGGAATCAATGCAAGATTTTGTTCGTGAAAATCGCAATAATATGGCGCTTGTATTAAAAAAATGGATTGAAACCCCAAGATCCCTAAAGTTTTCGATTCAAAATATTATTGAGAAGGTATCCCCTAAGATACTCTTGTGTAGAAACACTTTTAATAAAGAAATAAAAAATAGTCCATGAGACAACACAGAGCAGCTATGATAGGTAATATCAAATGGTTTAAAACCCATACATACGATATTTATCTTAAAGACAAGTTTGGCCTAAACGCTTTTATGTATGCTGTCGATTATGGGCATATTGACCTTGTTAAATACTTGATAATCCACGGTACGCGCGTAGAGCACACACATATAAATTGGCCAATGGTCTTGATACGTAAGGTGGTTTCTAAATGGAACGTGCGATCGCCCCAAGATATAGTCTGCGAGAATCGCAAGAATATGGCGCTTGTATTAAAAAAGTGGATTGAAACCCCAAGGTCCTTAAAGTTTTTAACTCAAAGTCTTATTGTGAAGGCACCTAAACTACTCTTGCACAGGAACGCTTTTGATAAAGAAACAATTATACATGTCTAATAGTACATTACTTGATACCAAATGAACCAATTTCAAGCAGCCAAGCGAGGCCATCTAGATTGGTTAAGAAACACCAACTGGCACAAACATGATATTGATGCTCAAAATGGAAATGGCGATTCTGCACTCATCATTGCCTCTAGATGTGGTCGCGAAACCATAGTTTCCTTATTATTATCTAAAGGGGCCAGTCTAGATATACGAAACTGTATTGGTCAAACTGCCTTAATGTCGTCTATTAAAAAGAACCACATTTCGATTGCTCTGAGACTAATCTCCAAAGAGTCTAATTTAGACTTGAAGGACAATATGGGGCGAACTGCACTTACTATGACTTGCGATAAGTGCATATATCGTATGGATATTTGGTATCGTAAGAGGTTATGTAAAAAACTATTACGCAGCGGAGCAAACCCAAATATTCGGGGTATTGACAACTATAGTGCTTTAGAGTTGAGTTTATATAAATTAAAATCCCGTACAAATGTAGATGTAGCCATAACTCTAGTGTCTGGTGGCGCTGACCCAAATACCAAATGTTGGTACAAGAGTCCCGTTATTATAGAAGCCTGTCAAAATTGCCAGTTTGAGTTGGCTGTCTGTATATTGTCAAATGGCGGCGATCCAAATGCACGTGATGCGAAAGGACAAACGGCATTTGATGTAGGCCCTTTATGGGTGATCCCTCTAATACTGGAATACGGGTATCGTTTAAGCGGTGCCAATAAAGAGTACCTTAAATTGCATAGACCTTATCTTAATTGGATGACAACGCCAAGATCTCTAAAGTTTTTAATACAAAATCGTACCAAAGTACCAGTGCACTTCGAGTTATTGAAGCGTAGAAACAGTCACGATAAAGAGACAACTATACTTGTTAATAATAGTTATAAAAAATAAAAAATGTCCTTATTGGAGAGTATTAGAAAATCCAATAATTGTAATACAATAAAATTACTGAAAAACTATGATTGTAAATACATTAATGATTATATAAATAAGAAATATCATACGTTGTTGTCGTATGCCATTGTTCATTCTACAAGAAGAAAGCCCCAGTGTCACGTCATTGAAACATTATTGCACATGGGCGCAACTGTGAACGGCAAATGTTACAAGAAACGTCAATATATTCCGTTTCGGCTTGCATGTGTACGCAAAAATGGCCTAATAATTAAATTGTTGTTGGCCCATGGTGCAGATTACACATCTCTATTTAAATACAGAAGAATATGCGTTTGTGCGGATCTGGAAAAAAACCCCAAGAAGCCTCAAACACATCGTCCAAAAAATATGTGCATGTCCAAAACAACCTGGAACCCTATTGCTCAAGAGAAATAGCTTTGCAAAAGAGGTAAATACATTAAAGGCTCTTTAGGATTTGGCGCAATGCATTATAGACCTGATACATACTTGGCCTCTTGCGCGGATCCTTGGCCAACATGCGATCGATGATGAAATTTAGATCTCGACGCTTGGACTTGGCCGACACACAGTTGCTAGAGGACTCTTGCCAAGATCTATTGATGATCTCATCACGCAGGCGATCGCGGTCTTCGCGGCTACGTGGCAGACACTTCCAAGGACGCTCTCTGTTTATCATATGATAAAACATACAGCCCGTGGCAAAGACATCAGAGAATCGCAGGATGTTTGTTCCCTCTTCAGGCACATTGCGCTCCCAGAGCTCAGGGGCAATGTACGTCGGCGTGCCCTTCCAATGATTGTCGGACACAACCCAATCCTTGGGAAACTTGCCTTTCCAGCGATCAAAGGCATTTTTAGTGGCCTTCTCGGCGTGCTCTGGATAATACATGCTGGCAAAGCCAAAGTCAATGATGACAGGCTTCTTCTTGCGCCCATTGACCACGAGCATGGTGTTGTCGGCCTTTATGTCTCTATGTACAATGCCCAGATGATGCAACATGGCAATACCACTGGCGATTTGGGCCATGACATGCACTACGTGTTTGATGGGCCAGCGCCAAAAGTCACCAGATACCATATACTCGCGAAGCGTTTTGCCATCAATCCACTCAGTCACTATATAGTAGTTATATTTGCTACCAGATGGGTCCATGCCATAGTCAATGAGGCGTAAGAGATTGGGGTGTTTATATTTTTGCAGATGATCGAGCATGACGATCTCTCTCTTGATGTCGCGAAGGCGATGCTTGAAATATTCGTCGTTTTTGTCTAGAGTCATTATCTTGATGCATACGCGATCTTCGGCGTTTGAGGACTTTGTGCCCATGGGAATGGCGCCAACAGCGCATCCAAATGCGCCTCTGCCCAGTTCTTTGGTGACTTTATACTTTTTGCCGGCAACGGTCACTTGTTTTGGTACTTGGATATCATTGACCATTGTTCTATAGATTAGAGCGATATCTTTTAATTTGCCCTTGGGCGTCTTGGAAATTGCTCTTGGAATCTAATTGGAGTTTGCTCTTGGGCGTCTTGGAAATTGTCCTTGGAATCTAATTAAAATTTGTTCTTGGAACCTATTGGAGTTTGCTCTTGGGCGTCTTGGAATCTAATTAAAATTTGTTCTTGGGCGTCTTGGAAATTGCTCTTGGAATCTAATTGAAGTTTGCTCTTGGGTGTTATGATATACGTTTTGGAATCTTATTGGTTTTTTCTAAAAACACCCCAAGATGAACAGTGAAGAGCTTATCATACAACCTTATCTAGAAGACAAAAATATAGAATCTGCAAAGATTACGACACATAAAAATATATTTTTTATACGCGATGGGGATATATGGGGACGCGTCGATCTTAAGAAAGAATATGATGAGCAAGATCCATATTATGTCTATGAGGTCTATGAAGATTCAGAAGACAATATGGAACCAGAGTTACTCCTTACATTTGGCAGCTTAGAGAGGTGTTATGATGCTCTAGAAGAATATATTGAATACACAAAGGCCATTACAGAGGATCCTGAAGAATTGAGTACTATATCATTTGAAATTTATAAAAGGTCAAGATCTCATGGAAATAAAATATTCTATGAAGAGCATGACAACCCATTCGATTTGCATTATTGCTAATTCTTAATATTTAAAATAATTTTTCAAGTTTTTATTTATTGATTTGTAATATTTTTACAAAATACTCTATGGAATATCTTCTTATAAGCATTTTCTATTAAGACCTGCTTGGATATTTCAATAGAACTTGTCCCAAATGCCGCACTGATTTTATATAAACTACCCCAGTCTGTTTTTATATAAACTTTAAGAGTATCATCAGTGCGCGTTGATAAAGGCACAATACGCACACTGCATTCCTCAAGACGCAAGTGATTCAATATCTCTTGATACACGCGATCCTCAATGGCATCACTAAATGCCCTACGGCAATATGCTGGAAACATATAGCGACTCATATCAAGAGTGGCATCAACTATGTCAATGGGCGCAAATTCCCAATATCTACACAACATATGTTCCAAGTCGCATATTTTGAGGTCACGTTGTACATCAGACACAATCCGCCTTGGGGTATAATCATCTAAAGGTTCTTCATGGATCATTGTTTATGACACCTAATAACACAACCATGGGATGTATTATATATATATATATATTAAGAAGACGTGTAAATATACCCTCGCATGTTAATTCAACAGTAGTCGCCAAGATGTACATCGTATATAATTTTGAGGATTACAAATGGCTTGCCGTATTTGAAGATAAAGAGTCTGCATTTAAAGGTGCAATAGAGTTTTGGAATACATATTTTTCGTACTGTGATATTCCAACCAGAGAGACTGCAATGGATATGCTAGAGAAGCATGGTGTATATCCATATGTACCCGACGATGATGTTGGGCCTATGTATGTTCGCGAGCTTGAACCAGGGGCATTTTGCAGAGACTGGTGATTTGCATGCCTCTGGTACCCTCCAATAAAACGTCCCGCCAAGATATAGATGTCGGCAACTGTGACCATTAAAGACGATACACTGACAACACTCAAAGTTACAGACACACTTACGGTAGAAGACGCTGTTATAGAAGGCGATCTACTTGTTCTTGGCACCATTACGCCAACTGTCCCTGGCACCATCCCTTTGACGGGCCCTTTAAACACCACTTGGGACCCACTGACCGTTACCAACCTCATTGCCACAGACACTGTGACAGCAGACGACATAGTCGCCGAAACCCTTTCTCTAGATGACCCTGCAATCATCAATAACAATCTAGAGCTCAACACAACAGACATCTGGTCACTTACGCCCCTTGTATCCACAGTCCACAGTGCTCTTCATGTGCAATCCGACATTGATGGCGCATCAGGCACAGGTCTAGACGACAGTACGCTCAAGGTCTCTTGCCAACGTACGACCAGCATAGACACAGACACCATTGCGGCCGATGTCACTGCTGTCTTCAATGCGGCGGCCAACATAGCCCCAACGCGGGCATTTACGGCAACCAAGAGCACAATATCCAATCGCCCTGGCACTGGTACGCTAGATGGCTTCACCAAGGCCCTTTATGCCAACATAGATCATCTGTCCGCCGGCACCATTGTCGACGCCCGTGCCGTACATGCCCTTGTGTCCAATAGTGGCGGGGGCACAATGACCAGTGCAGTGGCTCTAGATGCGGCCATTGAGAACACAATTGCCGGTACACTCATTAATAGTGCCGTTGGGGCCCGTGTGGCCATTACGAATAACAGCACTGGGGCCATGACGGCTCAAGAGGGCATCAGTGTCGCCTACAACAATCTCAATACATCTGTGTCCAATGCCAATAGTGTGGTTGGTCTAAATATAGGGGGACCTACAGCATCTTGGAGTGCAGGGGCCAATGCTGTCATCGATTCCAAGGGTATTCTCATTGGATCCTCTTGCAACGTGGGCAACACACACCACGCCATGTATGTTTCCGATGCCGCAGGGGCCTTGCGCACAAGTGGGCGTAAGAAGCGCTATAGAGTATTGGCAACGTTGGCCTCTGATGCGCTTACGGCCGATGATGACATTGTGTATGTGGACTCTAGTGTGACGACGGCCTTGACGCTGCCTGCATTAGCCGATGTCGATGAGACAGTGCTCCAAGTGCGTAATACAGGAAGTGCCAATATTACTCTTAACACAGCGGGCGGCGGTGATTTGATATTGGGCATAGGCACAGGCACAGCGGCATCGAGTATCGTGCTCTTGGGCCAAACGGCAGGTACATTCCAGGCAACGTCCACAGGGAACTGGATTGCAGTGCAATTGGCCTCTAGTGTGACAGAGACGGGAGACAGGCGAAATTATCGAGTCTTGAACACATTGGCCACAGAGGCAGCAGTAACATCGGATGCGATGCTTTATATAGACTCTAATATTGTGTCCCAAGTGGATTTACTGGCCCTGCCTACTGCGACACTGACGGGCAT
>Ga0070728_10006373_pt1 | contig 11219 bp, 9 predicted proteins | sample tdDd471_FD_66723 | JGI IMG/M metagenome (GOLD analysis project Ga0070728, IMG submission 66723) | Marine sediment microbial communities from the Atlantic coast under amendment with organic carbon and nitrate - tdDd47.1 | ecosystem: Environmental > Aquatic > Marine > Coastal > Sediment | place...
AACAATAAACCGTATAACTGAGCATATTCAAAATTGGCGAGCATCGGTTGATACAATAAGGCGACAATCCACGCAATCGCCCCCCCTATCCGCGAGAAATGTTCAACCCTTAGTATCCAGCCCACAGCCCCACCTACGAGTATCAGATTGAATAGTGTCCAGATGATACGGGCGTTACTATGGTTTTGATGCGCTAAGGGTAATAAGATGAAAGCCGTAGTTGGCGGATTTGGCACAAAATATTCTTCGATAGTTGGCGTGATTTTAGAGACCTGCGCGGAAAACCAATCGTTATCATAAAATTGATTGACCGCTTCGCCACGCGCCAATAAATATGAAGCGGTATAATAGCTGACAAAACTATGTGAGGGACGGCGCGCAACCTCATTAATGACCTGCAAGCGATGTATCCCCAATCCACATAATAGCGGAACGAGTAGTCCCCAAAATAATACTTTTTGTATGGCTGTCATATCAATCGGCTAAAGCACTAGCTCCCGATTACGATATTCCTTATAAACGTCGATCCACTCTTTGTCGTACTGTTTAATATAAGATTCGGCTTTTTCGACCAGATCACGGTTGCCAATAAAGATGGGGGTACGCTGATGTAAGGTGTGAGGACGAATATTCAGAAGATCACCAATCCCATCCGACGTATAACCACCTGCTTGTTCTGCGATAAATGCCATTGCTTGTGCTTCATAAATCAAGCGGATTTTACCATAGGGTTTCTTGCGGTCTTGCAATGTGCCGGGGTAATAAAAAATCCCACCTTTGAGCAGATTACGATGAAAGTCTGCCACCATCGAGCCGATATAACGATGTCCTAAGGGTTCGCTATCTACATCACCCATACCTTGTAAATCATGCGTAAAGCGTCGTATACCTTCTGTCCAATATTTTTCGCCCCCTTGATTAACACTATAATATTTTGCGGTATTGGGGATGCGAATATCGGGATGGCTCAGAATAAATTCACCGACTCCCATATCCAGCGTAAAGCCGTGAACACCACTTCCTGTGGTATAAACCATCATCGTACTACTGCCATAAATCACATAACCAGCGGCAACTAGCCGTTTGCCTTCTTGCAAGACATCTTCTATTGTGCCTTGTTCACCTTTGGTGTACTTCCGATGAATCGCAAAAATCGTGCCAATCGACACATTCACATCAATATTCGATGACCCATCTAGCGGATCATAGAGCAGTACATAATTCCCCGTATCAAACTCAACTGGAATTTCGATCAGGTCTTCATGCTCCTCGCTGACCATCGCCGCTAACCGCCCTGTATGGTCATTCATACGGAAGATAATATCATCAGCGAACATATCCAATTTCTGCTGACGTTCTCCTGATGAATTCTGAGTGGCGGTTGCGCCGAGGATTTCTGTTAAGCCTGCGCGATTGGTTTCTCGTGAGATGATTTTGGCGGCAAGGGCTATGTCTTGCAACATCTTGGTAAATGTTCCGGTCGCGTGGGGGAACTGCTTTTGCATATCTTGTATATGGCGTTCAATCGTGACTAATTTGCCGATCGACATTCTGACATAACCTTTCTGATTAGGTGAGTAGCTCCATGCTAACCTGCATACGGTTACGTGGCAAGCGATTGCTATTCCATGTCAAATATTAAACGTTTCATACCATAAAACATGCCCTAAAGACTAAATAACTTGAGTTTGACCTAAGACAATCAGAATGAGAGCATTCATTTATGAAGAGCCTTTAGCTTTTAGCCCTTAAAGTAATAAGAAGAAGCTAACAGCAAATGGCTAGTAGCTAAACGCTTTGATCGAATATAAGTTTATCCCTAATAAATGAACAACACCTATCTCAAACGGATGTTTAACCTGAGTCACTCAGTACCAATTGCCTGTTATCTGCTATCATGGATAAAATTTATTTTAGTGGTAGAAAATATTTATGAATTATCATAATCGCAATGCACAACCCAATGATGTCAGTTTATTATGGCGAGATGCTCAAGATAGCTTCACTATCAATCCGTCAAATACCTACTCGGTTGATGATCTGCGTGTCAACGTTCTTGCCTCGACCATCAGCCCGCATATGAATTACAACCCATTTATCTACACTATATTACAGACGCTGATAACCGATAGCGCGACCTTACAATATCGCCATGCCGTCTTGGATGATTGCCTCGCACACCCTGAATTTACAAGTGGTTTGACATCGGTTTTGCCACTGATACGAGAATTACATCAATTTACCAGCGACATCCGCACCCGACGGAACGAAATCTCGATTGTTCTATCGCGTCTGACCGAGCTCGAAAATTATGTGGAGTGTATACAAGCCTTATATACACTTCTTAAAAAGTTCAAATCACACCTGAAAGCCGATGGTTGGCTGACGTTATATCAGAAGGTGCATGAGGTGATTACCGACCCACAATTTAATCAGATGGTCGAGGAATTGCCACAACTCCGTGCAAATGTCCGTGAGATTGTCAGTATCACAATCGGTGTGAATCTCTCGCCAGACCTGCGACCTATCGGCGTAACGCTGTTATCGCTCAATAAACAGAGATTTAAAGGACCGCGATTTTTCCGGAAATTATGGGGAATAGATGATGAGGAAGACCTGCGCGGTATTAGTCCCTTGCGTGAAGCTCCTACTCAAGCGAAAAGTATCATGGCAGACCGCGGTAAAACACTCGATCAACTGGCAGGGAATGCCCTATTTAAAGACTTAGCAAAAGTCTTAGATGATGTCATCCGTCCGATAGGACAAGCCTTGCAGAGCTATACACGGGTCAATAGTGGCTTCTTGCGCCACATCGAACCCGAAATTGCATTTTATACCGGTGCTGTTGAACTCATACACCGCTTACAAAAGCATGGCTTACCCATGACCAAACCGAGGATCTTGCCCATAGAGGATCGTCGGCTAGAAGCAAGCAATCTTTACAATCTTGATCTTGCCTTACGCCTCTCAAAGGAACATCCTAATGATGACCTGAATGCATATATTGTTGGCAATGACATATGTTTCGATGATTCGGGGCGTATTCAAATTTTGACTGGACCCAATCGCGGTGGTAAAACGACATATACCCAATCCATCGGATTATTACATGTCATGGCGCAGGCAGGATTATATGTACCAGCAGAGTCAGTTGCAATTAGTCCAATTGATGCGATTTTTCTACATTTTCCGGTTGAAGAAAACCCCACAATGGAAAGTGGACGTTTAGGCGAAGAAGCCCAGCGTTTACGGCTTATCTTTAAACATGCCACACCGCATAGCTTAATCTTGCTGAATGAATCGCTTGCTAGTACCAGTGCATCCGAGAGTTTTTATCTGGCACGGGATGTTGTCAGTTGTTTACGTATTTTGGGTACACGCGCTGTATTTGTCACACATTTGCACGAATTAGCAGAAGATAGCGATGCGATTAATGCCGAAGTATCGGGGAGAAGTATTGTGCAAAGTGTGGTATCCATTGTTGATCAAGGTGAAAACGGGGTGCGGCGCACTTATAAAGTCATTCCTGCTCCACCACGCGGACGCAGTTATGCTCGTGAAATCGCGCAACAATACGGCATCAGCTTCGAGCAATTACAATCCTTGCTGAATGAACGCGATTTACTAAATGGGAATTGATGCTTGCTCACAAATTCAAATCCAACCATAATGACTCGTAGCATGTTTTGTAATAAAATCTTGGTAAGATAGATGGTGTGAATAACACATAAATGACGCAAACTATCCAAATTGAATGAGATAGCCTATGGCAGACAAACGAATTGTAGATGATCTATCAGTTGAAGAATTAGAGCGTGTACTGGCGATTAAGAAACGAGATGCTCGTCAGGAGCAAATGCGACGTATGAAGCGGACAGGGCGTGTGATCGAACCTGAGCAACCCATACCGCCACCGATTGAATCAATACCGCAACAGTCAATCGCCACCGATCATCAATTGCCATCAGAAACGGTGAATATCCCTGCAACGTCGATTGAAAAGCGCAAGGTCAAACCTGAATTTGAGGATGACATTGGGGATATTAAAGCCCATAAACCTAAAAAGTCATCCGATAGTGATAATGCAATCTGGCGTAGATTTATCGACTTCAGTTTGCTCTTGGTAGAAATCGCGGCAGTCTTAGGATTGATCTTCATCGGTTTTGAGATGATAAATGGTATCGGGATTTTGCAATCAGAAACGGCAGCGGCGCAACGTATTGCCGAAGAAGTCCGACGCGAAACGATCCCCACATTAGAGCCGACTCCCCAATTACAACTGACACAGGTTGTTTTACCAAGTGGACATACCCCTCCCGATCAAGTCGGCGGAAGTCAATTTAACTTTGATGAAATTCCAGCCCAGATGCGCGCACTCGTTGCCAATCAGGCGTTCCTCCCACCTGATATTAGCCGTCCTGCACCAACGGATGAAACCCCCTTGGTTTTGCGGATTCCGAAACTCAACATCGACCATAGCATTGTGCAAGGGGTTGATTGGGAAGCCTTAAAGCTTGGGATTGGACAAGTTCTAAATGGTGCAACACCAAAAGATAGCAACGCAAATATTGTCTTGGCGGCACATAATGACATCTATAGCGAACTCTTCCGTTATCTCGATCAACTCGAACCGGGTGATAAATTCCAGATTCAAACGAGGAATAATCTGTATACCTATACGATTACGGGATGGGACATTTTCGAGCCGACGGATGTTCATGTGATGCAACCGCGTGGCAATAAGGGTGCGACCTTGATTTCATGTTATCCCTATCAAGTTAGCAATAAACGGATTGTAGTATTTGCCGACCTTGACGAAACAACTTAAGTCCGTTGTAATCGTGCCAAATTTCTGGAATAATAATGCCCAAACGCTAAAGCCTGTCGATAAGCTCTATCACAATTATGTTTGGTGAGTAGGCTTTAGAGATACGGCAACTGAATACCTAATTGGAGATCATTAAAATGGCAAAGCGTACACGGAAGAAACCAAATATCCCACAAGTGGCTCTTGAGCAAGCGCGTCAAGATAGCCCTGATGAATCTGGGTCAGATAAGACAGCACCGGTTGCGGCAGCACCCAAAACACCTGCCGAAGTAAAACATAATCCTCGTCGTAGACGGCGTGAACTCCAAGCGGCACAATTGAATAAACGTAAAGCCGAAGGACTTGATCCTGCTTATGTTGCAGATCGGCTTGCTAATCCAACAAAAATTGTGACCGAAGACCAACTCAAAGAAGATTACGGCTTTGTGATTCAAGACTTACGCAATATGGGGCTTCTAGCAGGGGTATTATTTATTGCATTGATTGGTATGTCGCTGGTTCTTCTTTAGAAATTTCCACAGACCAAGATACGGGATTTACTCCATTTTTAGATGAGATAAATCCCGTTTTATTTTCGATACTGACATAAACAACTTAATCTAATATTGCATGTAACCCATCCATCAGGGCTTGAGCATCTTTTGCCGAGTTGTACGCTTGGAATGATACCCGAACATGTGGCTTATCATTCACTGTTGTGAACGGCACTTCCACACGGAACTCATCATACATACGTTCTTTGATCACAGCTAAATCACAATCAGGCAAGGGAATCGCTACCATCTGTGAGAATTGGTTCACGGATAATGGCTCGAGTCCGAAATCATCACACAATCGCGCTTGGGTCATCAGGGCAAGTTCATGACATTCTGCGCGGATTTGATCCCAATTGTGTTCATGGAAATAATCAATTGCAGTTGGGACGGTCAAGAAAGCAGAAAAGTCGTTTGTGCCTTGCCAACGATTTTGTTCATGGAAATTGTTTCCTTCCACCCAACCGTGAGAGATAACCAACGGATCAATCATAGCGTGATGTTCTTTGCGGACATGCAAAAATGCCGAGCCTTTTGGCGCACACAACCATTTATGGAAGTTACCACTATAAGCATCTGCACCAATCTCGGTTAAATCTAAGGGGATTTGCCCCGGAACATGTGCCCCATCAATCATCGTGAAAATACCCATTTCACGGGCACGCTGGCAGATTTGTGCTATCGGGAAAATCAATGCACTTGGGGCAGTGATATGGCTCAAGTAAATGACTTTGGTTTTATCTGTCACACTCTCGAAGAATGCATCCGTAAAGGCTTCGTCAGTCGTATACGGCACATCAACATGATGGCGGACAATGGTTGCACCTGTCTTTTGGGCAACAAATGCCATTGTTTTATCAACCGCACCATATTCATGATTTGTGGTTAAGATTTCATCGCCTTGATTAAGCTTAAATGACTTCGCAACTGTATTTAAACCGGATGTGGCATTCGCGACAAAGATCAATTCCTCGGCAGGTGCATTGAGGAATTCTGCGATTTTATCAGTCGCAACATCAATTAAACTGTCCCGTCGTCGTCCGATAAATTCGACAGGTTGGCGTTCTAACTCGAGTTGCCATGCTTGGTATTTTTCAAATACAGGTTTAGGACATGCTCCGAATGAGCCATGATTAAGGAAAATAACATCATCACGAATAAGAAAGTGGTCACGGGTTAACATACAGTGTATTTGTTCCTTGTTAAATGATGTACTGCATCCAATAAAATGAAACGTTGAAAATCTTTTGCAAGTGTACCAATGTTTGATGGCAATTTCTAAACCCAAAATAGCGGAGTGCCTATACAATAAAAATCTCCCCAAGATTGTGAGGAGATTCGGACGATAGAAAAATCAAATAAAAATAGGCATCAGAAAATTTCACCACAGAGGTGGTCATACCAATTTCGGATGTTTACAGTTGGCTCAATCCTCAGTCTTTATTACTTTCAACTATTATTCCGCAGGTGAAAGTTGCACAGAGGCAACAATGGCATTGATGGTGTCCATATGCCCACTGAGTTCGCCTTCGGGCGCGATGATGATTGTCAGCACGATGTTACCGTCAAGATCAACCGCCAATAACATATTATCGCTACCTGCGACCGTCCCAATTGCTTTTGCCGCGTTACGACCATCGAGCGTAATGGTTTCAATATCACCAAATTCGGGGGGAGGTGAGCTTGACTGAGCAAGATCAACAAATGTTTGAACCAAAGACGTTACATCAAAACCTTGTATATCCGATGCCGGCGTTAGTGAAACGCTCATGGCAATTGTACCAGTTGATAAGTCGGTGGGTTCGCTATCAAGGCTGAGGATGTCTGTATCGTTACTTAAGCGAATGTCACTTTCCCCAATCTGATGACTCCAGCTATCTGGATATTGGACGCTAAATCCGCCACCAAGTATCCCACCGTCAAATATCGCTTGTTTTGAGAGTGTATTCGCACTCGGCGCGCCACTCTCCGCTGTTGGAGCGGGTGCATTGCCACCACATGCGGCAAGTACCAGTGTCAGTACGGTTACTGTCATTATCCAAACTAATTTACGAATTTTCATATGTATCTTTCCCCAAATGAATCTGAATAGTTATGATGAATAATTTTATGCTGACAGAAAAGCCCCTTACTGTCACCTATTTTATGTGCTAAATAGGAAAACTTGAAGAAATCTAATTTCCGCTGGTGGGTTCAAGCGATGTGAAATAATCACGGACAACATCCCGCAAACCGAGTGGCACATAATCACTTTCGAGGGCACGATTAGCCGCATCTTGATAATCATTGAACACGGTATCATAACTCACTTGTGATTGTCCAAAGGGATTGTCGTCAAAGTCACCTTCGCGGAAAGGTTGATCACTGGCATCAGTCTCTAGTTCGAGCTCGTTTGCACCGCCACCATTAATGCCGGTCGGGTTATAAATCGCTTCGTACTCAATTTCTTGTTCGCCTGTGGTTTCATTATCGGTATCTGCACCTTGATCTTCACCACCGCTACCACTCAAACTGGTGTTACTGGCTTCCCCTTCGCCTGCTCCTTGTCCCGATGTGTCGCCATTTTGTGATTCTGATTCGGATTCACTCTCCCCCGGTTGGTTGGAGTTTGCGGGTTGGCTACCTTCTGAATCCCCCGGTTGGGTCATCTCGGATTCGCCCTCGCCTTGTTGACTGCTATTGACCTCACCTTGCTGGCTTTCTTCCGATTCTTGTTGTCCTTGTTGTGCTTGTTGCGATTGTTCGGATTGCTCCTGGGATATTTCTTGCGCTGATTGTTGGGCGAGCTCAGATTGATCTTGTAGCATCTGCTGAGCATCTTGATTTTGCTGGTTTTGTTGTTGCTGTTGCTCAAGTTGTTGTTGTGCTTGTTCTAACTGTTCTTGGAGGCTCTCGCTATCCCCACTTTCAAGTGCATCTGCCGCATCTTGTAAGGCTTGCGCCAATTCGGGGTTGGATTCCATCAACTCTTGTGCCGCTTGACGTAGGGCATCTGCTGCCGCTTTTGCTTGTTCTGGGGTCATCTGTTGTGCGTTTTGCTCTAGCTCATCCAATGCCTGACTGAGTTCTTCGGTTGGGGGCAAGGCATTTTCTGGTGGCGTTTCGCCTTCTGGTGGTGGATCACCCTCAGTGGTTTCAGGTGGTATGGCAAACTCACTCATGGATTCTGCCGCCGCTTCTAATGCCGATTGGTCAAGTTCGAGCGTATCTTGTAGTTCTTGCTCAATTTCATCAATTTTTGATTCAAGCTGGCTCATCGCGGCAAAGGCTTCTTCATCGCTGATGTCTTCTTCTTTGAGGCGTTCTAGGGCAATTTCGAGCGCATTGAGCAATTCTTCGCGGTCAACTTCGTTAATATCAGTATCAGTGGCAATCGTTTCGGTGATTTCTTCCACTTCTTCTTGTGCCGCAAGGACTGCTGGGGATGGATTTTCTGGTGTGAGTGTCTGTCCGATAACCAAAGGAACAATAATCATAGCAATCATGACAACCGCTAATACACCGAGCACGATTAATTCACGTTGACGGAAATCCATCTCAATATCGGCTTGTGGGTCGATCTCATGGGCATAACGTAACGTATCGGCAATTTGCATGGCTTCTATATCAGGATGGGTCTTAATACGTCCGTCAAGCAATTCAAATGCAGTGGAAACCCGCTCATGTAAATGGAATTCAATATCAAAGAATTGCGCCGCCGCTTGCCGTTGCCGTGGGAAAAATTGTGTATATAAGACAACGCCTAATCCTGATATGCCACAAACGGCTAGCGTAATCACTGCTAAATTTCGGGCAGGTAATAATTGCTGACTATAGCCAACTAGCCCAATCACAATGCTGATGACAAATCCAGCAATAATAGCGCGCGGAAGCATCATCGATAACACACGTAATTTATAGCGATTCTCCCATACCGTGAGGATGCTATCGAGTTCGGTGCGTTTTGCTTTGCTGGCTGATAAAAGTGATTGGGTTGCCATAGTATGACCTATTGATTACCAATTTACATTTGATTATAAGTGTAACAAGGACGCGCTCAGAATCCTATTGCCAGCCAACAAGTCCAATACCATTATCTTACTTCAAGCGCTCATAACAATATGTTCTATCACTCAATTGTAATACCCTAAATCTGTCGTCATCAAATTCTAGAGCATCGTCATCTGTATAAAAATATCCTGATCTTCCTAGTAGAGAAGTGGGAATACCCGTGTTTGTGGGAATATAGATTGTTATATCTTCGGAAGAAGTAGAATATTTTCTAATTCCATAGTTGAAGTTATTTATCCGAATCTTGATCGTCTCATTTTCATATTCTGATTGCTTCAACAATGAAACCCACTCTGCTTGATTTTCAATCAAACTTTTATAAACTGCGCCATTTATATCACATACCTCCCAATGGATTGGCGTACACGACACAGCGATTATGATGACTGATAGGGATAAATATAGTAATTTGGCTAGCATCAACTTACCCTTATTTGTTTCATTACGATACACTCGTAAATCATCTAAGTCTCAGTTTGCTTTGTACGTGTGTTTCTGTGATAGTTTGCGTTAAATTTGCTGGATATTTCATACAATAGAAACTAATGTATAAATAAATGATCTATTTGATATTAACTACTCAAGATACCACCTAAACGATGCTTCCGTTGTTCTGAACGAAGATGTTTAACCCACTCGACAGGGTCTTCAATCTCAGGATATTTCATCTCAATTGGCTCTATTTCATCAAGTAACTGATTAACGGATTTTCCCCAGTGAATATCTTGTTCAACTGTATCTGAGTCTTGTGGCGCATCTAAGGTATCAAGTAGCAATTTGACCAATTCTTTACGCTCTTGTATGGTCAATTCCTTTGCCTGTTCCATGATTTCAGTAATCGTCATGTTCAAACCTCCGTCGATTTGACTCTATTATACGATTTTGCCTGACAATTGAAAAATCTATTTTTTTTCATCCGCTTTGTACCTGTGTTTCTGTGATGCTTTGCGTTAAATTTGCTGAATTGTTCAACCAACAGAAATTGTTGTACAAATGGTTTATTCAATCCTATCACGGTTACTACCCACAACGTCAATCACAACGCAACCCAAGCGGATTGTGTTCATCCGTCCTTGCTGTATTGGGGATGTGGTGATGGCAACAGGCGCATTATCGGCTCTGCGCGAGACATATCCCGATGCAAACATCACATGGATGGTGGGGTCATGGTCAGTGAATGCCATCCATCTTCACCCTGCGCTTGATGCAACTTGGGATATAGGGTCAGCCGATTTACCTGTGCATTCGATGTATGGGTTGATGCGGTTTGTGGGTCAATTACGAGTGGGTCAGTTTGATATGGCGGTGTCGTTGGTACGGTCTCCTTTAATGAGCCTTGCTGTGTTATTGTCGGGGATTCCGATACGGGTTGGGTTGGATAGTGCAGGACGTGGATTCGGATATAATCTGCGCGTCCCGATAAACCCTGATGAGTCCCAACATGAAGGCGAAATTTACCTCAAGGTGATTCAAGCGATTGCAGGAAAACCAATCCATGCCTACGCCAATTTACCCCTATTCAACTCTGATAAAACCGCGATTCAGTCACGCCTAGCCTCTGCCAATATCACACAACCGTACATCGTGGCGCACCCCGGTGGTGGCAGTAACCCCGGTATGCAGATGGATAGTAAACGGTATCCCCTGCCACAACTTGCCGACATGCTTAATCAACTTTGTGACGAATTCTCAGCGACAGTCATTTTAATTGGGGGACCCAAGGACGGTGAGTTAGTGAACATCGTCCAGCAACATCTTCGCGTGAAATCGGTAGCGTGGGTGGGTGATCTGTCATTTTCACAAATCGG
>Ga0070728_10006374_pt1 | contig 11218 bp, 7 predicted proteins | sample tdDd471_FD_66723 | JGI IMG/M metagenome (GOLD analysis project Ga0070728, IMG submission 66723) | Marine sediment microbial communities from the Atlantic coast under amendment with organic carbon and nitrate - tdDd47.1 | ecosystem: Environmental > Aquatic > Marine > Coastal > Sediment | place...
ACAATTTCACAGAAAGCAGCGGCAGCACGTCAAGCGGGATGTGATGTCGTCGTGGCTATCGGCGGCGGCAGTGTTCTTGATGCAGGCAAGGCCCTGGCCGCACTTTTGACCAATCACGCCGACCTCCTTGATTATCTTGAAGTCATCGGAAAAGGGCAGCCGCTCACCCACGCCCCTGTCCCGCTTATCGCGGTTCCAACCACATCCGGCACCGGCTCGGAAGTCACATCAAACGCCGTCATACTCTCACCCCGACATGGTGTGAAAGTCAGTATGCGTTCATCTGAAATGATTCCGAACATTGCGGTGATCGATCCGGAACTGACCAAAGACATGCCGCCGAACCTGACCGCTGCCACGGGCATGGATGCCCTGACCCAGCTCATGGAAGCTTTCGTTTCCAACAAGGCAAACCCCATGACCGATGCCCTGTGTCGCGAAGGAATGCTTCGCGCTGCCCGGTCATTACGTGTTGCATATGCAGACGGCTCAAACAGCTCGGCTCGTGAAGACATGGCCCTTGCCAGCCTTTTTTCCGGCATTGCATTATCCAATGCCAAGCTCGGCGCAGTCCACGGATTCGCCGCGCCCCTCGGCGGAGAATTCAAGGCACCACACGGCGCTGTGTGCGCGGCCATGCTCCCCCCTGTCATGGAGGTCAACGTCAAGACTCTCAGGGAACATGCCCCTGAATCTCCTTCCCTTGAGGCTTATGCGGAAACAGCCGTCATTTTGACCGGGGATGTCAACGCGACACCGGAAGACGGTATCAAATGGATACGGGAACTCTGTACGGAAATGAGAATCCCCACGCTTAAAGACATGGGAGTTGATACGACACACTTCAACGATCTGGCCGACAAGGCGGCCGCTGCCAGCAGCATGAAAGGAAACCCAGTTCTCCTGACCAAATCCGAACTACTGGAAATCCTCAATCTGGCACTTTAGCATATTACCGTAAGAATCGGGGAAGAAGCGGCCCTTGCTGTCGAGGCTTTCCGACCAGTTGCGGCACGTACACGTTGAGCAACAATACAAACGGAATGCAACAAGTCAGGCTGACGACGGTAAACGCCATGCCCACGCCTGTCACGGCCATCCAGTGACCAGGGAATGTGGCGACAAACCATGCGGCAAACGGACCATTAAAGAAGTGATAAAAGATGCCGTTGAGACAGAAGAGAATAAGAGCATTTTCTCCCATGAACATCAGGAATCTATTGGCACCGGAACTGCGTGCAAGCAAAAGGATCATCAGACTTCCAGCCAATGCCGTCAGCGGGAAAAGCACGATATCTCCATGCCCTGACAACACGATGACAACGGCGTCAAAAAGTCTGAACGGTCCAATGTTCATGTCATAGGTAGACACGACAATGAGCAGACAGACTGCGGTCGCGAAGAGAAGTCTCCAACGCGGCTGCATGCCGAGCATGATACCGTTTCGGCGGAACAAAACACCTATCAGATAAAAAGCATACACAACCAATGCTTCATGAATAAGCCAGAAGTTGGGACCTGGGATGAATTGAATGGTCGCGGTCAAAGCGTACCCGCCCACATAAAAAGCAATGGCCGCACCAAGAATCCTGAATGTACTATTGAGGAATCGACCGACAAGGAAATGCAGTATTTCAACGGAAATCAGACAGGCCATGAACCAGAGAGGGATATTGAACACAGGAAAACCCATCAAGGTCGCAATTGTTCCTTTCAGATACCCCTCTGCCGATGACAGATCCACAACCACGAAATGCCCAGCGAAGAACACACTCAGAATCGCCAACAATATCGTAAAGGCAAAATAGGGAACAAGTCGGGATGCCAATACTTTTTTGAAGAACTTGCCGAAGGGAAGCACCATCTTTTCCGGCGCAAGAGTGAACCCTGCCAAAAGAAAGAAAAAGGGCATGTGGAAGGAATAAATGAACTTGTACTGGGCCGTGGCAACAGGATTTTCAAGATACATGATCCGCTCGATGATGTGGCCGTAGTAAACCAGCATCATGCCGAAAAACCGGGCGATATCGAGCAAGGGAATCCGTTTCGATGGGGACGTGTACATCTGCATTTCGAACCTCTCTGCCACGGGGAAAAACAAGCGGCTACGATAGACCGCTCTGCCCTGTCATATTTTAAACAACAATTCTAATCGACCCAATCATACGTGCGTTCGACAGCCTTTTTCCATCCTTTGTATCCCTCGGCCCGATCTTTTTCGGCCATATCCGGCTGCCATGTCTTGTCTTCTTCCCAGTTGTTATACAACTCCTCACGCCCGGACCAGAAGCCAACGGCGATACCCGCCGCATAGGCCGCTCCGAGACAGGTAGTCTCAGCCACTTTGGGCCGAACAACTGGGACATCGAGAATATCCGACTGGAACTGCATAAGCAGTTCATTGAAAACCATACCGCCATCGGCCTTGAGGGTCTTCAACTCCACACCTGAATCCTTGTTCATTGCTTCCACAATGTCCTTGGTCTGATAGGCAGTGGCTTCCAGTACAGCACGGGCAATATGGTTGCGATTGATGTATCGTGTCAGGCCGACCATGACACCACGGGCATCCGGTCGCCAATAAGGAGCGTACAGGCCGGAAAAAGCCGGAACGATATACATGCCACCGGTATCTTCCACCTTTTTCGCCAACGCCTCGATTTCTGGAGCGGAATCGAACATCCGAAGATTATCCCGCAACCATTGAACCAACGCACCGGCAATGGCAATGGAGCCTTCCAGACAATAGGAGGGTTTCCGCCCACTGAACTGATAGGCAAGTGTCGTGATCAAACCGTGCTTGGACTGAATAGGCTCGTGCCCGGTATGCATGAGCAGGAAACAACCGGTACCGTAGGTATTCTTTGCCTGTCCTGGCGCAAAACACGTCTGCCCGACCAATGCAGCCTGCTGATCGCCGACCGCACCGCAGACTGGAACCCGTGCGCCCAAAGGACCACTTTCCGATGTCGGTCCCCATGTTGCCTGATCAGATGACGGCACAATACGAGCAAGGCCCTCGGCAGGAATGCCCATGACCTTCATAATATCCTCATCCCATTCCAGGGTCTTGAGATCCATAAGCATTGTCCGACTGGCGTTGGTGACATCAGTAACATGAGCACCGCCCTTCGGCCCACCTGTCAGCCACCAGATAATCCATGTTTCGATAGTGCCGAACATGGCGTCACCCTTTTCGGCAGCGGCGCGTGCTTCAGGAATATTATCCAGAATCCACTTGATTTTAGGGCCAGAAAAATACGTTGCAATGGGCAGTCCGGTTTTCTCCCGAAAACGATCCTGACCGCCATCTGCCGTGAGTTCCTTACAGATTTCATGCGTACGGGTGCACTGCCAGACAATGGCGTTGTAGAAGGGCTTGCCGGTGTACCGGTCCCAGACAACCGTAGTTTCGCGCTGGTTGGTGATACCGATGGCGGCCAGTTCCGAGCCTTTGATACCGGACTTGGTCAAGGCTCCCTTGATGACTTCCTGAGTGTTGTTCCAGATTTCCATGGGATCATGTTCGACCCAGCCCGGTTTGGGGTAAATCTGCTCATGTTCCTTCTGATCAAGCCCGACAATACGGCCACGCTCGTCAAAAATAATGAATCTGCTGCTCGTGGTCCCGGAGTCAACGGCTCCAACATATTTCGCCATACCTCTCTCCTTATTCGATCTCAAACATGACATTCATGATAATTCGGTTAAATCTGTACCATAAACATACATCCTTAAAAACCAGGACCGTGCCAGGGGATACAATTCATATCCAGTCCAAGTGCCTTTGGGTCCAACCCCAAGGCAATTCCCAGTATCTGACTGACAAGCACGGCGGGCGGAGCCTTTCGAAGTGGATCGCTATACACAAGCCCATCGCGCTCCTTGTCGAATTGAAGCTGGCAATATGTGCAGGCCGTTGCCACGACATCAGCACCGACCGAAGCGGCATCCTCAAGCTTCTTGCGCATCAGAGCTTCGGAAATGGTATCATCACGCCCACGCAAGGGGTATCCGCAACACTCCAGTCGTAAATCCCAATCAACCGGTTCCGCTCCAATGGCATGCATGATTCTTTCGAACACGGTCGGGGCCATCGGGTCATCAAACCCGGTAACATTCCCCGGACGAAGTGCATGACAGCCGTAATGGCAAGCCACCTTCACCCCTTCAAGGGAATTTGCGGTCTGTCGGTGGAGGAGTTCGGCCCCGACCTGTTCGTCTAGAATCGTCAACATGTGATAGACATTCATGGATTTGGGCAATGCCAACCCATCTTGTGCCAGAAGGGATTCAACCTGAATCGAAAGCTGTTCGTCTTCCGCCAGTCTGGACTGCGCGTATTTCAAATTGCCGAAACAGCATTTGCACGGTGTGAAAATCGGTAACCCCGCCTTTTCAGCCACGGCCAAATTACGCACAGCCGAAAAGATGGAAGCCAGTTCATTCTCGTGTCGCACCGGCCAGCCACAGCAATTAAACTCAAGCGGCACCAGTTCTATATCGAGGGCTTTGCATACGGCTTCAACGGATGCGCCATATTCAGGAAGATGATGAGGGATTTTACACCCCGGGAAATAGGCATACTTCACAAAGATTCTCCGTTTCCTTCGCAACTGGCACCGCCATCCCGCACACGGGCGGCAACGGTATTTCGCAATTCATAGAGGACGTCGGCCACCCGAATATTCTGCGGGCAATGTTCCTGACATTTGTAACAGGTCGTACAACTCCAGACCATACGCGCTCCAAGCGTCTCTTCCTTAAGCCCCATACGCAGCAGATTCATGATTTGCTGTGGCAAAAGATCAAGGTCTCTCGACGGATCTTCGCAAACTGCGACCACCGGGCAGACACTCGTACAGGTAGTGCATTGCACGCACGCCCAATAGGAAGCAGAGTCGTCCGCAAGTCCGGCCACGGCAGGCAGAATAGATGAGGACTTGCACAGATCATCAAAGACTCTGGCTCGTTGCGCTGCCGTTTTTTTCCGCAGAAGATCATTGGGACTCGGTGCCCGTTTGGTTATCTGAGCCTTGGATGCAATCCATAAATCCTGAAGATTGATTCCAGACGGGCAAAGATCTGTGCACCGCAAACATTCCGTACAGATACGACTCCCTTCCGAAAAAGCGGTCAGACTGGCTTGAGACATCTGCTCGCCGGTCTGAAACTGCTTGAGGGAAACGAGTTTTTCCGAAGGAAGGATATTCTGATTCCCTAGAACCGTAAAAGCCGGGGCAACACTGCAATGAAGGCTGCACTCCCCGCACCGTGTGCAGGCATCCATGCCCACGCCCCGGAGAACATCAGAAGGCTGAAATTCTTCAAGGTCATCCCGCCGCCCCTGCCGTGCAACCAAATTGATCGGCGTGGACACCGGATGAAAGAATTTTCCAAACGGCAAGGCTGCCAGCGCGATGAAACAGAAAATGACATGAAAATACCAGAAGACCTGATCCGCCCTGCTCGTATTCAAGGCAAACGCCACCGGGCCAAGGGCTGTCGCCAACGGACGGGAAACGAATGCTGTGGCTGTGCTGGCATGACAATCGACACAACTGTCTTCGTCAAGACTTGCCCCGAGTTCAAGTGTTTCTTCATCCCTGGGATACTCCACGGAAAAGACAACACCGTATTCATGCGCCCAATAAGCCTTCAAAGCGGTCAGATCACCAACCTCTCCCGGAACGAAATACTCATCGGTCATACGGTCGAAAACAGCAGGAGACATAATCTTCGACGCCTCAAGAAGAAATCCCGACAAGAGAATGCACCCAATAATCAAGAGTGCTGCCCAGTCTTGAAAATGCGTCAACAGACGAAGCTTGGTTGAACGCACCCTGCGATAAACCATGAGCGCAAGCCCGACCAGCGTCATTGCTCCAAACAAGTTGCGCAGGAATTGCCAGGGATCAAGGGTGGATTCATAAAAAGGAAAGAAGGTGGCCGTGACGGTCTCGTCCATGGCGTGGAATAACAGAAGCCCCATGAAACCGAAGAAGACGAGGCTATGCGCTAGCCAACGCAAAAAGCTTGTCCTGCCACTTCGCGCCAAGAACAAAACATCAAGAATCACTGCTTTGACTGCACGGACGATCCACAAGAAAAAGCCGGAAGAGAGATGAGGCGTGCGGGAAGTCCACTTTCCACTCCATCGCGCAACACGGTAGACAATACCGATCACGCATATGGAGAGTGCCAAGGTCAGGCCGATATCAAAAAAAATCATATCCCTTCCTTTTGCCCGCTATCGGGTGCGCCGTTATCGCATCAATTCCTTCACAGCCTTGTATGCCGTGGCAATGGCAAGCCCGGCTCCGCATTTCATGCGCATCCAATCATGGTGGGCCAAAATGGCTCCTGCCGCATAAAGATTGTCATATGCTGGACGACCAGACGCATCCATGGGCCGCAATCTTTCATCGACTTCTATGCCCGCGCTGTTCACCGGATGTCCTTGAGGCGCAAAGAATTCCTGACCATGCCATTGTTCGCGTGCTTCAGGTTGCACAACCGGAAGATCAAAAACCGGTTCAACAAGCTTCTTTCGTTCTGCTTGAAGCCCTTTGCCAAAGAATCTGCCTGTGGCGAGTATTGCCTTCTTTGCCGTCACCGACAGCTTGGCAGCACCCGTGCCCACCGAAAACTCGAACATGCCGCTGTCCAGTACCTGCACATCCGTCACCATTTTCTGGGAATGCGTACAAACACCCAGAGAAGGCAGTCCGCGATCAAAAACCGCGCGTAGACGAGGACCGGCAATGGATGGCGGCATCGTCGGAATTTCGAATACATGCTTCCCTGACAACTCCGCCAGATGATCCACGACTTTCTGGGGATCATTGAGGCCGAGAACCGCCGGGAATCCGAGATATTCGACATCAACGGCATGAGGCATAATGGCGGCGATCATTTTTTCCTGAACAGTCGGGTCGGCCAATGCCCACGCCATATGCTCGGGGTACAACTCTCCATGACCACCAGGAAACTGTATCCGAACTGTTTTCAATTCCGGCCAGTGATGCTTCTGCGTCTCGACAAGCTGCGTACCACTGAACCCCTTGAGTCCATGAAAATCAACGATAAGCGTGGGCGCCTTTTTCCCGAGGGCCAAAGACCCATTCCATGCTGTTTTGGGAACACGATATGTCCGCTTGATTGTCCCGGCCGGGGTGACGGAACAGGTGTTGCGGGCGAAATGACCGACATATTCCAGCCCCTGCTCTGCGAGGAAACGGGTAAAAGTGTCCACCGACTCGAAAATTTCATCTTTGGAGAGCAACCCATATGGATGCTTCGGACAGTCACGAATCACGGCTTCAATGGCCAGCCACGGATTCTGCCACCGCTTTCCTTCTGCGATAGGATGAACCCCCATAAGATCGATGAACCCGGTACTAAAATCTATGCCCCCGGTTGCTCCGGTCTGGACAACCTTCAGGCCTTGCGCCGAAGCAAACAACGCAGCAGCCATTCCGGCAAAGCCCGCTCCGATGACCATGACATCATATATGTCGTCGTTTCTGGTCATTCGTCATCCTCACAGGTGAAATCGTCCGTATTGTGATCAAGTTCCATATCAAGGGCACCGCAATACAGGGCTTCCTGTAAATCGGCCTGCACCATGGGGAGTCCCCACAGGACCGGTGAAAAACCGCGCCACCGCCGCCCCACAAACGTCTTGAGTTCCGTCAATCCCTGCTCGTCTGACACATGGCCCTGATCATAGAGATGACCCGTAATCCTGAGGCCACAAAATCCACCCTGACATGGCCCCTTGCCGACCCGACTACGCAGACCAATGGCCTTGAGCATGGAATTGCCGCGCATGCCCGGCATATTTTCAATGATGGAATCAATGGAGTTTCGTGACACCATTTCACACTCGCACAAGATGAGATCGGCCTCGTCCCGATTCCGTACCCACGATTTTGGAGCCAGTCCCGGCTCGGTCCACCGCCCCATGGTGGAAGCAGGCAGCGGTTCTGTTCGTGTCACGCAGGGAGCTGTCACACCAAGCTTATTGCACACCATATCCGCCGTCTTTTCGGCCATGAGTCGGAATGTCGTCAGCTTGCCGCCGGTAATGGTGATAAAATTATCCACGTTGTCACGAGCGTGATCGATAAGTGAAAAGCCACGACTGACGCTCCGGGCGTCGCCACTTTCACCCAAAAGGACGAGAGGCCGCACGCCAGCATATGCACGGATATAGCGCGTCGTTGCCAAGATCGGAATCATGGCCTGGGCATCTTCGATTATCCTGTCGGTCTCTGCCACGGTTGGACGACAGTCGTCGGGAGAATCGATGGTCACCGACGTGGTGCCCAAAACGGACACTGTTCCGCCCGGAACAAGAATATCCGAATCCGACGCCTTGCGCAGTCGGTTGACGACACGCTTGGTCAACCGATCCTGCGTCACGAGCAGACTGCCGGAAGAATAAAGAATATGGATGTCAGCTCCGGCAAGGGCGGCAACTATCCCTGCCCACGCACCGGTCGCATTAACGACGATTTCCGCCTCGACCTCGAAAGATTCACCTGAAGTTTCATCCAGGAACAAAGCCCGCTGAATTCGACCATTGCCCATGGAAAAGCCGATGACCTTGGCGTTTCTGATTGATTGCGCCCCAAGAGCCAGCGCATGCGCCATGTTGTCGAGTGACAACATAAATGGATCAATGGCGGCATCTTCAACCGCATAGGCGGAAATGAGTTTATCCGAAAGAAGAGGTTCAAGCTCACGAGCTTCGCCAAGATCAAGCTGTCGAGCCGGAATACGGCTCTTTTTACACATGCCTTCGAAATCAGCCACGTATTGCTCATCATCACCTTGTACAGCGACAAAGAGTCCGCCGGTATCCTCGATGCACTGAGGGGCCACTGCCTTGAGAATAGCGCCTTCTTCCCGACATTCGACCGCAGCCTCCATGTCAGAGGCAACATACCGTGCACCACTATGCAAAAGTCCGTGATTACCACCGGACGCACCCGCGTTGATGTCCCGTCGTTCCGCCAAAAGGCAGGGCACACCTCGCAAGGCCAAATCTCTGGCCAAACCGGTGCCGGTGGCCCCGCCACCTACTATGAGAACTCTTGTCTGAAGTGTTTTCACTTTAACGGCCCCCTCAGACCGATTACAGCAAACAACGAAAAACGATTCGTTCAAACGAACAAATTTCTATTTTCTCTTGTAGCAAAAAAACGAAACTGTTATGAGAAAAAAAGAAAATTATAAACGCAACAAAGCAAAAAAGCAGCTCTAACATACCCAAAAATGAAGAATGCGTCATTATTTTTTTCACTTTCGAACGAAAAAACACCACTTTTTATGTTCACAATTGAACATACTGTACATTTAAGGAAGAGTTATGCCGGATCTTGATTCAAAAAATCCCACAGGCAAAGGCGGCAAACACGCCTCTGTCCAAACACGCCACAAACAAATTGTCGACCTTGTCAGAGAACGAGGTTTTATTACCATTGGAACACTCGCCGCCAAGTTCAACGTCACACCGCAAACCGTCCGCAGGGACATCAACACCCTCTGCGATCAAGGCCTTCTTCAAAGACACCATGGAGGAGCTGGCCCCATACTCAGCACGGAAAATGTCGATTACACGGATCGCAAAATCCTCTGCCTTCGGGAGAAACAGATCATAGCCAAACTGGTTGCTGAAAATATCCCCAATAATTCCTCTCTCTTCATCAACATGGGGACGACCACTGAAGAAGTCGCAAAGATCCTGGTGAACCACGACAAACTGCGCGTCATCACGAACAACCTCAATGTCGCAAAAACACTCAGTGTAAACAACAATATAGAAGTCATCATTTCCGGTGGGATCGTGCGCCACAAGGACTGCGGCATCGTGGGAGAGGCCGCCATCGATTTCATACGCCAGTTCAAGGTCGACTACGGAATCATCGGAATCAGCGGCGTGGACAAAGACGGCACACTCCTCGACTTTGATTATCGTGAAGTGACAGCCGCACGCTCCATCATTGAAAACTCACGCAAGGTCTTCCTTGTAACGGACCACACCAAATTTGGAAGAAACGCCATGGTCAGACTTGGCAACATTCGCGAAGTGGATGCCATGTTCACCAACAAGATGCCGCCCGCTGAGCTTGTTGAAATAATGAAACACAATGACGTCAAACTTCATGTAGCAGAGTGCACTACAAAGGTATTATTTGAAAAAAGTAAATAACTCAGGAGTCATGGAAAAATCGTTTTCGCTTGCGAACATTTACTGACAATGATATGTCGTATTGTGATTATGTTGCGGAAATTTTGACCGGAATAGACCACCGGGAGTACGATTTATGAGTTTGAAACTCAAAGGCATCAATAAATTGGTTGGACAGGAAGTCCATCTCAACGAAATCAACCTGGAGTTCGATTCGGGCTCTCGTTACGTGGTCCTGGGACGGACGCTGGCGGGAAAAACGTCTCTCCTCCGAATCATGGCAGGGCTTGATCGGCCCACCTCCGGTTCCATCTTCGCCGATGGACAGGATGTGACAGGCGTCACAGTTCGCAAACGCAGTATAGCCATGGTCTACCAGCAATTCATCAACTACCCATCCCAGACCATTTACGAAAATATTGCCTCCCCCCTGAAAATTCACGGGGTAAAAAAAGCCGAAATCGAAAGGCGCGTAATGGAAGCGGCATCCATGCTGCACATTGAGCATCTTCTCGACCGGCTCCCCGCAGAGCTCTCAGGTGGCCAGCAACAACGCACCGCCATTGCACGAGCACTGGTCAAAAACGTTGATCTCCTGCTTCTGGACGAACCTCTCGTCAACCTCGACTACAAGTTGAGAGAGGAACTTCGGGACGAGTTACAGAAAATCTTCATCGAGCGAGACTCGGTTGTCGTTTACACGACCACGGAACCCACCGAAGCCCTCATGCTCGGCGGCAACGTCATTGTCATGCACGAAGGTCGCGTCCTCCAGATCGGACCGACTGCCGAAGTGTACCAGAACCCGGCCACCACGCAGGTTGCCGAAGTTTTCAGCGATCCGCCGATCAACTTCATGAACGGCTCGATAGGTGATGGCAAAGTACAGATGGACAATGGACTGAGCTTCCAGAAAGCCGCCACAATGAACGACCTGCAAGACGGTAACTACATTTTCGGCATCCGCTCCAACCAACTCAGCATGGCCTGTGACAGTGAAGAACACGCCTGCATCATTGG
>Ga0070728_10006375_pt1 | contig 11217 bp, 12 predicted proteins | sample tdDd471_FD_66723 | JGI IMG/M metagenome (GOLD analysis project Ga0070728, IMG submission 66723) | Marine sediment microbial communities from the Atlantic coast under amendment with organic carbon and nitrate - tdDd47.1 | ecosystem: Environmental > Aquatic > Marine > Coastal > Sediment | place...
ATCAATGGCTTATCTCGAAAGAGGTAAGCCATTTTTTGTTGCCTGCAAGTCGTTGGTCCCCACGCTAGTCCCCACATGCATGATGTCGTTCTTGGGTAAATGCTGAATATGTGTATATACAAGCAGCTATTATTGCATCTGTTATAATGATCGAATTGCTGAACCCTTTTGCTAAAAGAGAATTGTAGTTATGGAGAAATCGTTATCCATCATCCTTTTGCAGTTATTTGAGCTTGTTACCCCATATTATATGCGTTCTTAATTGTTGGTTTGTTGGTTTGTTGGTTTGTTGGTTTGTTGGTTTGTTGGCGATGTGGAGCGGGTTAAAAGCGCGTCGCAATAATAAATTGCTGGGAACGGGTGTCATGATTCTGGGAGCCATGATTTTTTTTTATTCCGGCTTAATGGTCTTAAGAGGGCTATATGTGGGAAATCATCAGGCCCCGTTGTTCTCCTTGCTGTTGCCCTCTATTTCTGGTGCATTTATTGGTGGCCTGATGACCTTGGCTGGTACTGTCGCAACTATAGAGAATTCTCACTCTCGTGATTTAGAGTCTCGTGAGGCTGAAATGCTTAGTCTGAAAAAAGCTTTAGTTGTAGAAATTAGTACTTGGTTTGAGTCTTTTGAGCGATGTGTTGGACTACATCTCGAAGAGTGTCGAAGAAGAGAGAGTTCATTTCATGGATTGTCTCCATATGATAATAGTTTCTTTCCAGTATATATCAACAATTCTAAGCGTTAGGTCATATTTCGAGAGATTCGCATCGGGACGTGGTTGTGAGATTTTATACATCTGCCCATATAATGATCAGTCATCTAAAAAAACACAATGAATTGATTAGAAGATTGTTGGATGACACTCCTACAAACCGTGCAGCCACGAACGTACCATCGTCAGAGTTCATAATTGTGCAAGGTGGGGATATTGAAAAGCATACCCAGACATTGCTGACGGTATATGAAGAGTTAAAAAATACTCATAGCATATTCGGTGAAATGATTGGCAGTAAAGCCTAGAAGGGAGAGTAGGCATGAATGGCGAGAAGGATTACAATGATATGAAGAACAACATTGATTGGGAGAGGTGGAAGACTATAACTGAAGTTTCGGCAACAGCCATTGCTCCAGCGTACTCAGCAACCGTTGATCTTTCGATTCTAACGCTAAGAAGTGCTCTTTTCTTGAATGGAGGAGGTGCTGTAGCCGTTTTGGGTTTTATGGCTAGTGGGGTCCCAGCGAGGCATGTCGATGTGTTAATTGCACTAATACTTTTTACAATAGGAGCTTTGCTGTCAGTAGCAGCGTCAGGTGTTGCCTATTTCAGTCAAGGGTATTTTACAGAGGCTGAACGATTGTTTTGGATTACTCGTTATTATGACTGTGGAAAAGAAAGAGATTCAGCGAATAAGTTGCGCGTGGAAGCTAATCAGATAGCTCAAAGGTTACGCATGCTCGCATGTTTAATTCTAGTTGCATCTTTAATTGTATTTGTTGTCGCTGGGGTCTTTGTTTACTCGGGATCACCTGCCCCCAGTTTATGTGCCGGGCTTATGTTAGTCTGCACTCCATCTGCTGGTCTTGTCCAGCCTCTAGCCTAGCTCCCCCTAGGGGGAGCCGCGCAACCGGTGCAGGTGGCTTGTATCCCAACGAACTGTGAGGCCTAATTATATTGTACTCTTGCCTCCAGCTCTCGATCACTATCTGTGCTTCCTTCAACGAATAGAAAATCTCTCCGTTCAACAGTCATCTCTCAGCTTGCCATTGAAGCTTTCGCTATATCCATTCTCTCACGGGCTACCGGTTCGATAAACGCGGCATTCACTCCGACATCCTTCAACCACTTTCTGATTGCTTTCGCTGTAAATTCCGAGCCGTTGTCAGAACGGAGATATTCCGGTTGCCCCCTGGCAATAAACAGGTCGGCGAGGATATGCATCACATCCTCATTTTTTATGCTTCTTGCTACGGGGATAGCTAGGCATTCACGAGTTAATTCATCAATTACGGTCAGCATTTGAAATGCTTTGCCGTCATGAGTTATTCCCATGACGAAATCATATGCCCAGACGTGATTTTGCCAACATGGACGTAGCCGCATGCATGACCCATCATTGAGCCACAGACGTCCCCTTTGGGGTTGTTTATGCGGGACTTTTAGCCCTTTTCGTCGCCATATGCGCTCAACACGCTTGTGGTTAACAGTCCATCCTTCATTGCGAAGTAAAGCAGTGACTCGTCGATATCCATACCGACCATATTCACTTGCAAAGGAGGTAATGGCATCAGTCAAAGCTTGCTCGTCATTGGCAGTTCGCTTCATATACCGTTGGGTAGATCGAGGCTGTTCAAGAACCCTACACACACGGCGTTCTGAAGCACGTAACACCTGTCGAACATGTATTACACACTTACGTCGGCGTTCAGGGCTTAGAATTTTCCCCGCAGCGCTTCAGACAAAATCTTCTTGTCTAGGCTAAGTTCTGCAACAAGCTGCTTAAGCTTGGAGTTCTCCCGTTCTAGCAATTTTAACTGCCTAGATTGGCTTGTTTTCAGTCCGCCATATTCTTTACGCCAGCGATAGTAAGTTTGTTCTGTAACGCCCAACTGACGGCAAACATCTATGATTCGTTTACCATGAGCTAAAGCGACTTCTGCCTCTCTGAGCTTGAAAATTATTTGCTCTGGTGTGTGTCTTTTGATGGGCATTCCTACCTCCTTCAATGGTCCATACACCTAACGTTCAGGCTGGACCCGTTTTCGGGGGGCAGGTCAAGATGAAGAAAAAACAAAAGGCAGTCATATGTTTATCTAACTGCCTGATATTACTGGGGTCAAAAATCGTGGTTGAACCGACGATCTACTGATTACGAAATGTTTGATGTCATTTATTGATTGCTAAAAACTAGCGATGACCGTTTAAAATTGTCTACAAGGGTGCGCATGTTTTGCGGGCAGTTGAGAGCTGGCAGGGATAGACTGTGCGCATAGGTAGACAATTTACTTTGTTGTGTGCGGCTTTCCGCACGGTTTGCTTGTTGGTTGTACAAGTGGTTTTGGGGTTAATCCTTTGTATTTTAATGGGATTTATAGAATTTAACCAACTGGTACGCTTCTTGTTCTAGAGTTTGGAAACAACGGTCCACGGACTTTGAAATCAGACATTCAGGAACAAGAGCATGAAAAACACGATTAGACTATTGACCATCGCATTGGCGATTCTCTTTACACTCCCGCAGGCTGGCATGGCCGCGGCAGACCCGCATGGATTGTCTCCGGCGGCTGATATGACCTTCCTGCCTCATCTGGCAGGCCTTCGGAACAAGGTTTTCAAGAACCAGTACGGGCAGAAGAAACATCTGTCCGAGGCCATTGTTATGCGCGGTAGCGAGATCAAGGATGGCAAGTCAACGGTTCAGCCCGGCGGATTGTTTTATATTTCCGAGACATCCCATGACGCCAGGCCGTTCATGCGTGATCCTTTCCTTGTTTTGGGTGAGCACACTTATTTGGTGGATATGAACGTCGCTACCCGTGAGTTCAAGGACGTCAAGATCAAGAAGGGTGACCGTCTTCTCTTGGGTGATACCGGGTATCGTCTCTGGTTTGACTATTCCACAGATCATTACGATGTTCCCTACGCCGAGTTCGCGGTTATGTCTCCTTCTGGCGGCTGGCCTCTTGAGTTTCCCATTGCTTCCGGTTTTCCCAAGCGAGAGGAAGTCCGTGAATTGGAGCTTAAGGATGGGCTGAATTCGCAGCTTGAGAAATTCTATCTGGATAACACCTATTACTTTGGCGCAGCAAAGTACGTTGCTCGTAAAATTGACTTTAATGACGCTGAGTTTGAGTCCATCCGGTTTCCAGAAATCACTGATGCGACTTTCTCCTTGCAGCGTCCCATCATTTTGGAAGTTCGCCAAGAGGACTACCGCTTCTACTTTGACAAGCGCATCTATACGTTCCGCCAGCCTGACGGTTTCCTGGTTCGTGTTACCAATTTCTCCGGCTCCGAAGTGCTGGCTGAAAAGCTGGTCAAGCCGTTGTCCGCGCAGGAATACAAGACCCGTATCGATGAGAAGGAAAAATATCACCTGACCATTCCTGCAGAGGATATGCGTATTGAAATCACCATGGACCCTTCGTTCTTGAAGGATTCCGACTTTGTGCCTTGGTCCACCTCCAAGTCCCATGGTTATTCCACTGGCAACTTCTCTCTGATTGTCTACCGCGATCTGGTCACCGTGAAGAATGGTGAAGCATGGCCGCTGGACAACCGCTACAACGTTGGTCTCGAACCCAACCTCAAGACCGGCATGCTCCAGCGTCTGGTTATCGAGAACAACGAAGTCGTGACCTTTGATAACGACAACGACTCCTATGACGGCCCGGTCAAGTACTCGGACATCTGGAATCGTCCCGCCTTCAAGGTCGTGGCTAACGAATTTGATGGTGACGTTGTCCGCAACATCTATGTCCGTGACTACTACAAGATGCGCACAGATAATATGGTCATGTGGGAAGACGAAGGGCGTGAAAACATGGACTTCTTCCTTGGCTCTTCTCCTGTACTGGAGCCGATCATTGAAGGATCGTTCCTGACCCGTCTGGCAGATTCCTCATACGGTGCTGTCATCGAGGAATCCCACTTCACTTCATATCCCAAGATCGTTTCCAATGCTTCCTTCTACGAGCCTGATCACACTGCGCCTTTCGTGCCTCGTCTCAAAGGACTCAAGCGCAGGACTACCCGCAATCGCAAGAAGGAAAAGCTCCTATCTGCTGAGGCTGTCATGATTCGCGGTTCGTATGTTGACTATAAAAACAACCGTATCGTGATTCCGCCTGCGGGCCTTTGTTACACATCTCGTAATGCGCGCAATATCCGCACTTTGGCTGGCGAGTCCTTCTTCATGCTGGGCAAGCGTGCCTATCTGGCCGAGTTCACCTCCGGCACTTTTGTTCGCAAGAATTTTGATCTGGATTTTTGGAAGAACCAGCCCATGGGCGATGGCAACCTGATGTATTGGCAGGATGAACTGCTCGGCGTGCGCAATAAGGCGCTTCGCTACACAGGCCACACCTACCTTGATGATCGTCCGGTCGCCTCTTTGTCTTTGATGAAATATTCCGGCAACCGCTGGGGCGCGCACTTTTATTTGGCGCAGGGTTTCAATCAGGATGAAGAAGCGGAAAACCGCTACCACATGGCAGATCTCTTCTCTGAGGGCGCGACGTACATCCAGCCCGAGTACATCGGTTCCAATTACGTCAAGATCAAGGAGTTCGGCACTCCGTCCATTCAAGCTATCAGTTACACCTTCAACAAGCCCAAAGGTAAATCGCTGGCAACCGGTGAAGAGACCAAGCTCGGTCAGTACTCCTTGCGAGTGGATGCAATCGACCAAGAGGGCGGCACCATTGATTTGACTATCCTCAAGGATGGTATCGACTTTGAATCCAAGGTCATCGGCCCGATCAACGACGAAGCTGCGAAAACCCTTCTGCCTCAGCATCAAGACATCGCACGTAAAATGCAGTTCCGCGTTGGTTCGGTCATGGTCGAACTGGATGTGAAGAAGCCGTTCAAGGGCGATAAGGTCAACCTCTGGTTCTTTACCGGAATTCAGGATCTCAAGCGTGATACGCCGTTTGAGCACGACCCACGCTTCATGGTCCGTCCCGATGTGTGTGGCCATTGTTATCAGCTTAATGAAGTGCTGTTGGATAACCCGGAACAGATCATTCTGGACAAGGATCATCCTGTCTACGAAGGCCCCAAGGATGCGAGCGGCAAGCCGTTGTTCAAGATCGTGGTCGATTCTTTTGACGGCGAGATGGTTCATGCATGGCATATCGAAACCCAATACAAAAAGAAGCATTACCAAACCGAGAACCTCGCATTCCGTCCGCGCAAGAATATTGACGTGCTTGTAGGCGTCAACGGCACTATTGAGGGCAATTTGCGTCTTTCCATGTTGCCCCGCCTTGCTTTTAGGGACTACTGGCGCATCGGTAAAAAAGCCCCATCCGAAAAGATCAGTGGCTCTGTCAACACCGGCGGCTCTGCACATATCCGCCGCTAATGGTTGGAACAGACAATGAGGAATACAATGAATACCACTAGCGCAACTCTGAATTACGATCTGAACAGGAAATCCTGGTTCAGCTCGCTGTACAGCCTGAAAAAAGTCCTACCCGGACTGTTGGCAATGTTCTTCATCGCCATCTTCAGTAATAACTTGGCCGGTGTACCTAACCCATTCACCCTAGAGAATCTCTTCCATTGGCTGGATGGGGTCATCGGCCCGGTCCATCACCAGTCGTTCTTTCAGGTCATGAACTCTAACTTCGTCTGGAATCCACTGCTGATCGGACTGATCATCGGTAACGTGTTTGGTGTGCCGGACTCCTGGAAGCGTGGCTTGTCTTATATCCATATGCTGATGCCGCTGGGTATCATCATGCTGGCCCCGCACTTCATGATCGGCCATGCCTTCAAGCTGGGCGCGATCCCCATTCTGATCTGCACCGGCTTCCTCTTCCTGACAGCCACCATCACTTTGTTTGTGGCCAAGCTCATGAAGCTGGATGATCGTCATGGCTCCATCATCGCGGGCGGCCTTTCCACCGGCGATCCCCATGCCTGCGCCATCCTCATGCCGCTCATCAAGGCAAAGGGCGGGCAGGTGGTCAACTCCGTGGCATGCGTCATCGTGTTCGGCCTCATCGCCATGCAGCTTCTGCCCGTACTGGGCGAAGCCGTGGGCATCCCGTCCAAGTATTTCGGCCTCGCCTCCGTGGTGGGTGTCGGTAACGGCGCTCAGAGCCTGTATGCGGCCTTTGGCTCCAGCTATGAAGCGGGCCGCTGGGCCACATGGTTTGACGTTGGTCGTCATGTGATCATGCCTGCCGGATTCCTGTACGTGTTCATCGTCATGTTTATCCGCAAGCTGAAGAACCGCGACAATGAGGAAGTCCGCGCCAACCGTGGCATCAAGACCTTCCCGGTCTGGCTCGGCATCTTCATCTTCTTCTGGGTGCTGGCCTGTCTGCACGTCTTCAAGGAACCCGCTCATCACGCCATTTTTGAAATGGTCAAATGGGACTTCTCGCTGGCAGCGGGTGCTCTGGGCCTTTCCCTCTCATTCAGGGAGATTGGCGAGCACGGTTTCAAGGGATTCATCGTTACCTGTATCGCAGGCACCATCCGCATCGCATTGCTGCTAGCGGCCATCCTGATCTGCGTCAAGACCGGTCTGCTTCCGGCATAAAGGAGTCTGAAAATGAAAAGACATATGCACACAACCGAGGAAAACGGTTTCAACTACATGACCAACTCCGGGCAAGAGGAACAGGATCGCGATTACTGCGGTGTTGTCTTTGCTCTGGCGATCATGGCCGTGGTCACCATCTCCCAGTACATGGGCATGCTCTAGGAGGCATTATGCACGGTATTTATTACGTAATCCTGCCGATGTTCGCTGTCCTGCTGGTCCTTTTGAGCACAGCCGCCCTTTATATGGGCGTGTTCAAGGCGCACCGCGAAACAGTCTCTTTCACAAAGAAAACAATATCCGGCATTGCCAGCGGAACCGCTTCTTGTCTGGCTTGGTTTTTCATGTACAGCCATCACTATCTTGGCTGGTAAATTCTAGGAGTAATACAATGAAAAAGTTTATTATCGCGCTCTCTCTCATGCTGACTCTGGCAATCGCCGCTGTCCCCGCTTTTGCCGGAGACAATGACGGCAAGCTGAATCTCAATATTGCCACCGCAGAGCAGCTCGCTGCCGTTGACGGCATTGACCAGCCCATGGCCGACGCCATCATCGAACTGCGCACTGAGAACGAAGAGTTCGTGGACATGGAAGAGCTGCTGGACGTTGACGGCATGGACAACAGCCTGCTGCGCAAGCTCGGCAAGTCGCTGTTCATCGAACCCGCTTCGGATTGCAACTGCTAGGGAGCTGCCATGAATCGTTTGCTGCTTATCGTTGCCGCTGGTTTCTTTGCCATCTCACTGGCTGCGGCTGTCGCCAGTGCGGAGATCTTTGGTGATTACGTGGGCTATACCGCCTGTGTGGATTGTCATGCCGAGATCGTGGAAGGGTGGAAGACCACCCCGCACGCACACGCCTTTGAGACCTTGAAGGAACAGGGTGAGGAAAAGCAGCAGGTGCAGGGTTGTGTTCAGTGTCACGTGGTGGCCATGGATGCAGACGGCGGCTTCATCGATATGGACCTGACCCCGGAACTCAAGGACGTGCAGTGTGAATCCTGCCACGGTCCGGGGCTGGCTCATATCGAGTCCGAAGATCCCAAGGATATCATTGGCAAGCCCGGCGAAGACAACTGCCGTACCTGTCATACCGAAGGGCAGGACAAGAACTTCGATTACAAGGTTAAATCTCGGCTCGTCCACGGCGAACCCAAGTAAGGAGATTGGATATGTTCAGGAAAGCAACACTCATAGCTCTGGTACTGGGGCTGTTCTTTGCCTCTTCGGCATTGGCGGCCCATCCGGTATCCATCAGCGAAATGCAGGTGGATTTCGGCTCCATGACCGAAGGCCCGGTGGCTTCAAAAACGGTGACCATCACCAATGTCAGCAAGGAGGTTGTCACTATTCAGAACGTGACAACGTCTTGAAGCTGCACCACCACTGCTCTTGGAAAGAGCAGCCTCAAGCCCGGCGAAAAGACCGAAATGGTCATCAGCTACGATACGTTCAAATACCCCGGCAAGTTCGATAAAACCATCAGCGTTTTTACCGGCATAGGGAAAGAGAATTCCCAGACCGTCCACATCGTGGGCTATGTCGAGCCGATCCCCATGGGCGTCATGGAAGTGACCCCGCGTAAAACCAAGCTGACCGGACTGGTGAACGGCAAGTTCACTTCGGCCAAGATCATGATCAAGAACGCGGGTGACGCACCCATGGTCGTGACTTCTCTCCAGTCGCGCAAGTTCAAGACCACTTACTGGGAAGGCAAGATCACTTTGAAGGCAGGGGAGTCTGCTGCCATCGAGTTCGCGGTCAAGCCCAAAAAGATCGGTCGATTCATGGATATCATCATGGTCCACTCCGATGCCCGTAATGACATTGGCAAGGGGTACAAGGCTGTTTTAATTGGTGAAGCCAAGTAGGTAATTAATGAAAAAGATGAATACGGACTATTCATCACTCCTCCTGACAAGGATACCACTCGGTACTAATTGGTCGAGTGGTATCCTTGCGGAATTTGATGTGGGACTGTGCGGACTAGCGCACAGTCCTTCTTTGCGCTATTGGACCTCCATGCAACGCGTATCCATTTCATGTCTTGTCGCCATTATGTGCATCGTATTCTCGGTCAGCGATGGTCTGGCTCGCGAGACATACAAGGTCGGCATTCGGCCCATTTCCCCGCCTTTCTCCTTTCTTGCCATGCAGGATGGGGAGCAGGGCGTTCGTGGGTATTCCGTGGATGAGTGGGTCATGATCGGCGAACTCATTGACGCGGATATCGAGTTTGTGCTCGTGGACAGTCTGGCTGATTATCATCGCATGTATACCGAAGGAAAAATGGACCTCATGGCGCACGGCTCCAAGCCATCAGGGCGCTCTGGTTTCACCTTTATTCCTTTGGGATATAGTTTGCGTAATCATTTTTTTATTAATTCACGCAATGGTCCGGTCACGGATTTGAAGAGCTTGGACGGGAAGCGCGTAGTGGCTATATCCGGGGCGCCATATAGTCCTGAAGTGCGGTTCTGCCCTAATGTGATCAAGGTCACTTCGCCTTTGGAAGCACTGAGCATGTTGGAGCAAGGGGTTGTCGATATCTTTGTGGCCCCTTCCGAAAGGGTTGCAGTTCACCTGATAGATCAAAATGGATTTTCGAATATTGAGAAATGGGGCGGGGTATTGGGTGAAATTCCTCTGGGGCTGTCCGTTGCGCGTTCCAGGCGGGGATTGGTTTCAGATCTGCGTGTCGCTGTAAAACGTTTGCAAGAGACTGGGCATTTGGCTCAATTGCGCGACAAGTGGTTCGGTGAACATGCTCGGCGAAGCAGCCTTGCTTATTACGCCACGCACATCGGTATAGCGGTTGCGATCATCGGGTTGATTTTTGTTGGTATTGTGTTGTGGAACGTGTCCCTTAAACGGCGCGTGAACAAAGCGGCCAGTGATCTGCGGCGGACTGAGCAGCGGTATAGAGACCTGATTGAGTCGTCGCCAGACATGATTTTTCTCGTCAATGAAGCGGGTGATATCCTCCACGCCAATGAGCGCGCCCGCACATATCTTTTGATTCCAAAGCAGGCTGACATCGTGAATGTGAGCCAGATAACGGCCTCCCACGATGTGGAAGAAATCGCGGCGTTTTTGACCAAGGTGTTTAACGATGGCTGCGACAAGCATGAATTTTCCATGCTGAGCACGCTGGATCATTCCATGGAGGTGGAGATCGCCGGGCGCGTTATTCAAGGGCCATTGCACACAGAGCTGTTGGCTTGTCTTTTCGCTCGTAACGTTACGGAGCGCAATCGCATGGAAGAGGAACTCATCCAGTCCGAGCGGTTGGGGATTATTGGCAAGATGGCGGCGAGTGTGGCCCATGAGATTAACAATCCGCTCGGTATCATTCAGGCCAATGCCGAGGACCTGCTCTATGAAGTGGATGTCGATGAGGATGTGAAAGAAGGGCTGTCCGCCATTCAGCGTAATGCCATCCGCGCAGGAGATATCACCAAAGGGCTACTTGAGGCAGCCTCGCCCAAGCCCATGTTGGTTCAGCAGCTCGATGTTGCTTCTTTGTTGCATGATTCTATTTCCCTGCTCGGCTCGAAGAGAAAGGGGCGCGACATCGAAGTGCGGCTTCTCAATGAGCCGATGGTCATCAATGGAGATGAACGAGCCTTGCAACAGGTGCTGGTTAACCTCCTTTTCAATTCTCTCGCCGCCACGGATGAGGACGGAAAAATTATCGTTATGGCCCGTAGTACCGGAAATGGAGAGGACGAAACCGTGCGTATCGTCGTCAAGGATACGGGCAAAGGGATAGAGCAGGAAAATCTGGCTCGCATTTTTGAGCCGTTTTTCACTTCCCGCAAAGGTGGTTTTGGTCTGGGGTTGTTTGTTACCCGGCGGATGGTGGAGCGGCATGACGGATTGATTTTTGCCGAATCGGAATTCGGTCAGGGGACGCTTATGTATTTGGAATTTCCTGCATA
>Ga0070728_10006376_pt1 | contig 11212 bp, 4 predicted proteins | sample tdDd471_FD_66723 | JGI IMG/M metagenome (GOLD analysis project Ga0070728, IMG submission 66723) | Marine sediment microbial communities from the Atlantic coast under amendment with organic carbon and nitrate - tdDd47.1 | ecosystem: Environmental > Aquatic > Marine > Coastal > Sediment | place...
ACGAAAAAAAAAACAGCACACGGACGTGGAACCGTCGGGGGAGCGGCTAGCCCAGCAGTAGGTTGAGCGCAATCACGACGGCCGCGGCACCAACCACCATCACAGTGGCGACAAGCGCGACTGTCGAGGCGGTACTTCGGCCCTTGCGCGTGCGGCGTCCACCGATCTGTCCTAGGCGGCGTGTGCTCACTCGCCTCCCACGGCGCTGGTCGGCGCAGCGCCCGCAGACGCCCTCGACCGGCCCGACGTACGTGTGGTGGATCGCTGCTCCGCACTTGCTGCACGGCTTGTCGAGGCCCACAGTCCTGGGTCTACGCGGCGCCTGTTTCATTCCCAGAGTTTCGGCGTGATCGAAAGCGGACTTGATCGATTCTGCTCCGTCCGAGGCAACCGCAATCCCGGAATCGCGCCGGCCATGGCGCGATCCGCTCGGCAACTGCAGCAATCGGACGTGGAACCGGCGGGAGGCTAGGGGAGGCGATCGAGGATGGCGCGGGTGACGAATGGGAGGGCGCGGACGGAGCGAGCGCGTTCGCGGGCGAGAGCGGCGTTGCCGGGATCAATGCAGTAGTCGAGGGTAAAGGTGGTGACGCCCTTCGAACGGATGAAGCGCAAGTCAGCGAGCATCGTCTTTGTGGACCAGTCGCCCTCGGCCGGAATCGCGGCGTCAGCCCCGCCGGGGTCGTCCCACGCCACGCCCGCCTGGCCCGCAAAGCTGACCGGTTCCTGCACGTAGCCATCCACCCATTGCGCGAGTTTCGGCACTTCGCGGAACAGCGCCCCACCGTTCTGCATCACGACCTGGAAGCGTGGATTGGTTCTTCTGCCGCGTTTGCGGAGATCGCGGAGGAGTTCCGCCATCGCGCGCCCCGGCTCAACACCGGCCTGCCGGGCAGCCGCAACGACCTTCGGAAACTCATACCCGAGCACCCAGTCGCAGTAGATTCCATCGAACCCGCGCGCGACGACGTCATCGATCTGCTCCAAGAGCATCGCGCGCCACTGAGGGTTCCAGAACGCCACCGGGAAGTCGCCAGCCCAGCCTTCAGGGTCAATGGTCAGCAAGAACGCGGGTGATCCGGGCGCTTCGGCGGTGGGCTCTTTCCAATCCTCGCCCCAGTAGCTCCGATAGTTCTCCGCCTGCCCGACGTTGAAATACGCGAGGCAGATCCGCGTGGACCGCAGCCGTTTCACCACGGACGTCGTGTCGTACTGCTCCAGGCCACGGACGGTGTGCACCCGGTCGATGACGAGCATGTCGTACGGCGAGCGCTCAAGCCGGGCAAGCGACGCCGAGCGCTCCAGGCGCTGCAGCTGAATCGCCCAGCTCCGAACGTCGCGCAGGTCGGCGGGGCGAGCCCGGCCGGCACAGGATGCCATGAGTGCGATTCCGAGGGAGAGCACAGCCCGCATCCGGCTTGAATCGGTTGAATCAGCCCCCCACTTGCGTCTCGGAATGAGACGCTGCCCGCGCACATCTCGCGGGCGCGAATCGGCCGCCGCCGTAACACGTTGTGCACCAAGACCTTCCGCTCCCCGCCGCGCCCCTCGTCGAAGCCAACGAGCCGCTGTCGCCGGCGCCCCCCCGGATCGGCCCTAAATCCGCTTCAAGCCACAGGTTGGGGATCGCCGATGGGTGTCTGCCACCTAGTGGCGGGGTCACAACTAAATATGCGTTCGGGAGGTTGCAGCGCTCGCGCTGCACGGGACCGGTCTCTGCACCAAGCAGCCGTTCCCTGGGTCTCACCCGGGGAAGGGTCTGCACGGTGAATCTGGCAGGCTGGCGTTTCGTGCTGTTCGCGCTCATCGGCACGGCGGCCATTGTGCTGCTCAGCAGTATCGGTGTGCCCGAACAGGATGGCTTCGAGATCGACGCACACACCGGTGCGCGGACCAAGAAGGTCCAGACGCCCGCGGAGGCGCTCGCCGAAGCGAGATTCTCCGGCAACGCGCGCACGGCGCTCGAGAGCGTGCGCAAACGGCGCAAGGAATTCCCCGAGTCCACCGCGCTTTTGAGGCTTGAGGCCGTGCTCGCGGCGGAACTCGACGAGTCCCCCGAAGTCCCGCTCCACCATCCGGACGCGCTGGAGATCGAGCGCCAACGCGCGCGCGCCATACGCGCGCGTGAGGAACTCATCACGCGCATACGCGCGCGCGAGGAGTTCTCCCTCGAATCCGCCGTGGCGCTGCTGACCCGCCTCGACGCCGACGACGCCATCGCCCACGCCACCGAGGGCTTCTTCTGGAAGCTCGGCGAGTGGAAGGTGAATCCGGAGACCCACGCCACCCGCCCCGACGAGCTCACTGCCCAAATCCAGCACTCGTTCCAGAAGAAACCCGCCGAGGAGAGCGACGCGGATCTGTTCCTGGGCCTCATCCGCGGCTATCGCGCCGAGAACCGCCCCCGAGCTCGGTTGCGGTGGGCGCTGCGCGCGTTCGGCACCCTCCCCCGCTCGCGCCCCATCGTCAAGGAGTTGCTCGGGACTTACCTTGAGCGCAGCCGCACCCTGGAGGCGTTCGTCGTCGTCGGCGCCGCACTCACGGAGAGCCCGGACAGCGTCGAGCTGTGGCGCATGCGCGCGACCTACGCAGGCTGGCAGATGCTGCCGCACGCGGAGATCGAGGCGCGCAAGAACATCCTGCGGTTCGAGGACAAGCGCGAGCACCACGAGCGCATCGTCACGCTGTACAGCGAGATCGGCGATCCGCTCGGCGCCGTCCCCCACGCCGAGGCACTCGCTCGAAACTCGACCGACAAGCAGGTCCTCCTCGGCCCCGTCCTCCTCGCTCTCGATGCGGGTGACACCGACCTCGCGCTCTCCATGCTTGCGAAGCTCGCCGATGCTTCCGACGACCCCGCCTGGTGGCGCGAGAAGATCATCCACTACGCCTCGCAGGACATGCGCGCCGACCGCGTCATCAGCGAACTCGACTGGTTGCGCAAGCGTTACCCCGACGGCGACTACGAAGCGCGACTTGAGGGCATCCTGCGCCGACGCGGGCGTCACGAAGCTCTCGCTGACCTCCTCGAGGATCGACTCGCGCGCCAACCCGACGACCGCGAAGTGGAGCAGGAGCTCATCCAGCTGCGCTACACGCTCGGCCACGACGAGAAAGCACTCGCCCTGATGCGCACGCGCATGGAACGCACCGAAGACCCCGCCGCGTTCTATGCCGCCGTGCCGACCTACCGCTCCTTGGGAATCGAAGGCGTCTTCGAACATGCGCGCAGACTGGCCGCCTCCCCGCGCATCACCCCCGAGACGACGCCCGCCGTTCTGGGCAGCATCACGCCGCTCCTCGAAGACGAGAACTACCGGCGACTTGCGATCGGCATCGCGCGACGGCATCCGCTCGTGCCCGAATCGCGTGAGTTCCTGATCTACGCATCCGATCTCGGCAACGAGGACGACGCCGGGCGCGCGATCAGTGCCGCCAAGCTGGCCGCCGAGCATCCTGACGACGCTGGCTATCTCCGCGCGTGGATGGAACGCGCCGGCTGGGCAGGCGACCTCGCCGGGGAGACCGCGGCGCGCGAACGCTACCTCCAACTCGACCCCGCCGACCTGAAGAATCGACGCGCCCTCGCCGATCTGTACGACGCGCAAAACCTGCCTGAGAAGTCCCTCGAACAGTGGCGACTGATCGCCGCGACCGAGGGTATCGAGTCCCCCGCTCAACTGCGTCTCGTCGACGTTCTGCTTGCAACCGAGAACATCGAAGAGGCGATGGCGATCCTCGAGAAGCGCGCCACCCTCCCGGGCGCGACGATCGACGATCAGCTGCAGGTCGGCGAGGACCTCTTCGGCAAGACGCACTTCGACCGCGCGCTGCGCTTCTACGACGAGGTCCTCAAGCGCGACGCGTACCATCCGGTCGCACTTCTGCGCGAGGGCCAGATCAAGGCGTGGACCAACGACCCCCGCGGCGCCATCCCGCTGCTCGAACGACGGCTCGCCGCGACCGACGAGGATGCGGCGTCCGTGCAGTTCACACTTGGCGAGTGCTACTGGGCCATCGGCGAAACGCGCAAGGCGAAGCGCATCCAGCAGCCGTCGCTCGAAGCGTTCGGCGCGATGCCCGATCGCACCGTCGAGCAGGACATCATGCTCGCCAAGATGCTCACGCGATTCGGGCGCAGCGACGAGGCCCGGCCGATCTTCGAGCACGTGATCACGTCGCGCCCCGACGACGTCGACCTCCTGCTCGACTACGTCGATTCGCTCATGACCGAAGGCGACCGCGAACGCGCGCGACCGCTGATTGATCGTGCCCGCGAACTGCGCCCGCAGTCGGTGCGCGCGCAACGCGCGGACGGTTCACTATCGTTGCAGGAGAAGCGCTACGAGTACGCTGCAACGACTTTCGCCGACGCCATCGAGAAGTACGGCCCCGACGCCGGCACCGAATCGGAGCTGGGACGCGCACGCGAACTGTCCGGCGATCTCGACGGCGCGCTCATCGCCTACCGCGCGGCGCACGCATTGCAGCCCGACAACGATGATCTCGAAGAGGAGCTGCTGGTTCTTGAGGATGAGCTGGCCCGACTGCTCCACGTGAACGCCCAGGTTCGCAGCGTGGCGCAGGACATCTCGTACGACGCGTGGGTTGCGGGCTCGACGCTCTGGAAGCGCGGGCGCACGCGAGTTGGCGCACTGTTGGGAACCGCGTTCTACTCCGGACCCGCGCAAGCGGTGCAAAATGGGCAGGAAGACGTCGACACGTCGATTCTGCGACTGGACTTCACCGCGACGCATCGCTTCCAGCATCGCAACGAGGTCGGCGTCGGCGTCACCACGTTCGCCGGTGCGAACGGCAACGTCCCCATCGGCCTCTGGGCAGGCGCGAACTTCGTCGGCGAACGTCCGATGTGGCAGATCGGCGTGCGCGCGTGGTGGAACGAGCTGTTCGCCGATCCTGCCGCGGCTGCGGGGCTCGGCGGACGCTCCACCGGCGGCTTCGCGCAAGGCGAGCTCGACATCGGCCGCCGCATGTGGATCGGCGGCACGGTGCGCTACGAACAACTCTCGCTGGAGTTCGCCGATCAGAGCGCGAGCGACCCGCGCTTCGTCGGTTCCGCCACGCTGGGTTGGCGCATCCTCGACGGCCCGCTGCGGGTCGCGGACCCGCATGCGATCGGCGCGGCCCACATGCCGGGCGTCGTGGGCGCCATGCTCGGTGATGAACTGAGCGGTCGTCGCCGGAACATGCTCAGCGCGTGGATCAACGCGGCGACCTACCGCGTTCTGGGCGACGCGGAACTCTCGCAACTCATCCCGCTCGGCAAGCAGTTCGACTACATCACGCTAGCCGCTCGCTTCGACAAGGCCCTCGGCGATGAGTGGGGCGTGATGATCGAGGGCTACGCCGGCCGCGAATTGCAGGAAGCCCAGAACGTCTACGGCCTCGGCGCAGGACTGGGCTGGCGACCGACAGAAAAGTTCGAGTTGGCATTGGTAGGCGCGTACGGAAGCGCGCTCGGCCGTTCGAACGACGAGGCGACGCTCCGCTTGCGGCTGGGTTTGACCTGGCGCTGGTAACCGCAAGGCGATGACAAACGAGCGCAAGAAAAAGCCCCTCGACGAGACGCAGACCGAACTCGGTCCCGTCTCGGGTGATGGCGCGTCGCCGGCGACGCCCGACCATCCCGAGGAGCCCGCGCTCGAGGTGCATCTGCCCGATGACACCGACACTTCGCCCAGCCCGCTCGACGACACCGACTCGTCGCCCGATCTGTCCGCTCCCGTCGAGCTCTCGGAGCCCGACGCACCCGACGGCGAACCGCTCGCCGACGATGCCGACGACCTGACCCGAACGGACCTCTTCACCGGTCCCCTCGACCCGCGTGTGCATGACCCCGCCACTGGAGACGAGACCCGGTTGCTTGAGGTTCGATTGGATCCGGAGGACGCCGACGATACGGCGACCGCAACGTCGGCCGAGCCCGAGGGCAACGAAACCGATACCGGATTCGTCGCGGGCGAGACGATGACGGAGCTCGGCTTCGCGTCGGGCGCGCAACCGAACGTGCCTCCGCGCGACGATACGGAGCCGCCCGTCGACGGCGACGCCCACACCGACGTCGACGATGCGACGAGAACAGACCTCGTCGGGGAAGGCTTCGAGGCGCTCAAGGAGCTGAACCGCATCGCGCAAGAGACGCGCTCCGCGGTCGGGAGCCCCACGCAAACGCGGTACGACCCCGAGGCGCAGACCGACGACCTTCAGCGGGCGCACGATCCCGACGGAATGACCGTCGACATGCCGGGGTCTACCCCCGACGCGGAAACGATGGATCTCGCGCCGTCGCAGGCACCCGGCTTCTCCCACGACGCGCCGACGGTCGGACTCGACCCGAATCAACCGCAGCACACCGCGCAGCCGGACCCGGACGGACCGCTCTACCAGGTCGAGCGCATCGAGGTTCCGACCGCGGCGTTCGTCGACACGTTCTACGAACGGCGTGAGGACCTCGATCGCGAAGAGCGCCGCGGTCAGGCACCGGTCCGCCGCTCGTGGCGCGATCGGCTGGAGCGTGCCAAGCCGACCCCGTGGCGCGACTTCGCGCTCTGGACGGCGCAACGGCTCGATCCGCGGCCCTGGTGGCAAGACCTGAAGGAACGACGTCGCCGGCGCGACGGCGAAGACCCGACCAACCAGCAGGTTGCCAAGGATGCGGCCCAGGCCGTCGCCTCGTGGGTCGCGTCCGCCGTCCGCCCGCGATCCGAACTCTCCGCCGAGCACAACGGCGCATGGTGGCGCCGCACCACGATCGAAACGATCGCGCTGTTCCTGATGGTCGTTCCCATCGAGTGGAGCATCACCGGATCCGTCGGATCGTTCGACGTACACCCGCATCCGTACTGGCTCATCGTGATCCCGATGGCCGCGGCGCGCGGCGTCGTCGCCGGCCTGCTCGCCGCGACGCTTGCGTCAATCCTCTACGCGCTGGGCGCGATGTCGGCACTCAACCCGAAGGAGGTCGCCGAGCACGTCGACATCTTCACGTTCGAGAACATGCTGGATCCGATCCTGTTCTACGTCGTGGCCTTCTTCACGGGCGAACTGCACGACGAGATGGCTTCGCGCTATCGCAAGCTGACGCGAAGACTCGACGATTCCCAGGACCGCAGTGACTCGCTGCGTCAGGAGCGCGACGTTCTTCGCGATGCCAACCGCGAACTCGAAAAGCGCATCGTCGACGCCACCGTCCAGTTCGGCAACCTGGTCATCGCCGCCGAACGCATCGAAAGCTCGGGCCGCACCGAGGTCTTCGACATCGCGCTGGAACAGGTCGAGGAGCATTGCGGAGCCGCATCGTCGGTGCTGCTGCGCCTCGAGGACGGCTCGCTCGACTTCCTCTGCCACCGCGGCTGGGCCTCGGAGGAAATCTCCGACCGCCTCGCGATCGCCCGCGACAGCGAAATTGTCCAGCGCGCCATCACGGAAGGCCGCATCGTCAACGGATTCGAGGACGGCGAATCGGTGCCGACCGCCGGCCCGCTTGTGGTCGCGCCGCTGTTCGACTCATCGGGCCTGGTCAAGGCGATCCTGTGCCTCGACGACGTCCCCGAAACGCGCCTGAACCCGTCCACGATGACGACGTTCCTCGGCATCGCGAGGTGGATCAGCGCCGTCCTCACGCGACTCGCGCGCACCGACGACGAAGCGCGCGTCGCGTCCTCGGCACGCCCGGCAGCGGCCGGATCGCTCTGGCTCGGATCGTCCGAGGACCTCGCCGATCGCCTCCGACTCGAGCTGGAACGCTGCGCGCGATACGGCGTGCCCACGAGCTTCCTCGCCATTCAGCTCACCACGCTCACCGACACGTCGCGGGAAGGCCTCGAGGCCGCCGATCGGTTCATCGCATCGCACTTCACCACCGGCCTGCGTCCGAGCGACAACATCTACCGCTTCGGCTACCCGGGATGCTACCTGCTGGTGCTCGCCGGCACGTCGGTCAGCGGCGCGGAGGTGGTCAAGAGTCGTCTGCTGCGTCGCATCGACTACGCCGCATCGGATTCCGTCGGACCGGTGGAAGTCTTCGCGTCCGGTCCCGACGCGGACGCGCCCGATCTGGTCAGCTTGGCCGAGCGCGTTGCGGTACGCCTCCGCCAGAACTCGCAGCTGGCGCTCGAGGGCACCTGCCCGATTCAGGTGCCGGAGCGCGGACGCGTGATGCGTCAGGACGACCTCGTCCGCCGCCTGCGCATGGAGGCGAGCCTCGCCCTGCGCCACAGCTTCGACCTCAACACCATCGCCATCCGCGTCCGCGACGTCGGACCGGAAGCCGTCGGCACGCTCGCCCGCCATCTCGAGGAGGCGGCGCGCGACATGCTGCGTGCCAGCGACGGCATCTACCAGTTCGACTCGGAGTGCATCGTCATCGTCATGCCCTCGACGCGCGCGGACGAGGCGGCCACCCTCGGGCATCGCATTGTCCAGGCGCTCCGCGATCGCGATGCGAACTCGATTTATGGCGACGTCGAAACTTCCGTCGTCAGCCTCGACGCCAACAACCACGACGCCCACGCGATGCTGCTCGCGCTCGGCTTTCCGTTCTCGCCGGAGTACTCCGCATGAAATTCCTTCGATCCGTCCCGGTTCTCGTGACCCTTGCGACCTGCCTTGAGGCCGCGGCGCTGAGCCTCGCGATGGCACTCAACACGCCGGCCGGCCTTCCGCTCGCGCTCGTGGTCCACCTCGTCGCCGCACGCCTGTCCGCGACGGCCGCCGGCGTGCGCCGCGAGGACCTCAGCCGCACCGAAAAAGACGCGGTGCTCTGGATCGCCGCGTTGGTCCCGATGTTCGGCCCCCCGCTCGCGTGGTCGATGCCCGTACCCCCGCGCGCGCCCGAGGAAGACGAGCCGGATCACTCCGAGGAAATCGTGAACGCCCACGACATGTTCGAGCGCTACGAGGAGCACGTGACCCCCCACCGCCCCGACTACGAGCGCACCCTGTTCACGGGAAACTACGCCGCGGATTTGGCGCGCGAGCTGGACGCCGAGAGCTACGTCGAGGTGCTGCGCAACGGCGGCACCGACCAGAAACGAAACGCGCTGCGTCGTCTCGCCACACTCGGCGAGGCCAAGCACTTCGGGCAGATCCGCGGCTGCCTGCTCGATCCTTCGCACGAAGTCCGCCTGTACGCGTACTCGGAACTGGAGAAGGCGAGCCAGGTCTACGAGGACGAGATCGCGGACTTGTCGAAGAAGCTGGCCAAGCGCCCGAAGCACATCGCTTCCCTGCTGCGCCTCGCGGAAGTGCAGTACCGCTACGCGGCGAGTGGAATCCACGACTCCGCCATGGCGGCGTTCTACTTCAAGACCGTCCTGCGCTACGCCAAGAAGGCCATCGACGCGGGTGCCCAGGGACCCGAAGCGGTATGGATCGCAGCGCGTGCGCTCGCGCGCATGGATCAGCCGGCGGACGCTTTGGCGGAGCTGGCCACGCTTACGGAAGAGCAGCAGAACCTGGCGGAGAGCTGTCTTGTGCGCGCGGGCATCCGCTTTCGCGCGCGGGAGTTCGATGCCGCGCGGGACGAAGCGGACCGCATCGAGTCCACGGGCGGGGAACTTCCGCCGTGGCTGGCCGCCCTGCGCACGGAGGTGGAAGTATGAAAGAAGCCGACGTCTGTCTCGTCCTCGAGGGAACGTATCCGTTCGTCTCGGGCGGCGTGTCGTCGTGGGTCCACCGACTCACGTCCGACCTGCCGGACCACACCTTCCGCATCCTGCACATCAGTCCGAAGCGCGGCTTCTATCCCAAGGGGCCGGTCTACGAAATGCCGAAGAACATCCTCGGCGTGCAGGAGGTCGCCCTGCACGACTACGTCCTGAGCGCGCGCGGACGCCCCGCCGACCTGCGCGGCAAGGTCGAGCGCTTCCGCGAGCTCGTGCACGACATGCATGACGGCAAGTCGGGCTCGTTCTCGAACTTCCTTGAGTCGCTTCAGCAGGAGCGCGGTGAGGGATTCAGCAGCTTCGACCTGCTGCAGACGCACGAGAGTTGGGACGTGCTCGTCGATGCCTACCGGCGCGAGGCGGGCGACGAGAGCTTCCTGAACTTCTTCTGGACGTGGCGCTACGCCTACCTGCCGCTGTTCAATCTGCTCTCCGCCCCGATCCCGCCGGCGCGCGTCTATCACACGATCTCCACCGGCTATGCGGGGTTGCTCGCGGCCGGCGCGTCGATCAAACACAGCCGCCCCATGATTCTCACCGAGCACGGCATCTACACCAAGGAGCGCCGCATCGAGATCAACCGTTGCGAGTGGATCCAGGACTGGGATTCGGGCGAACTCGTCGCCGAGCGCAAGCCGCCGTTCTTCCGACGCTACTGGATCCGGCAGTTCGAGATGATGAGCCGCATCACGTACGAGTACGCCGACGAGATCTTCACGCTCTACACCGGCAACACGCTCGACCAGATCGCGGACGGCGCGGACCCCAAGAAGATCCGCGTGATCCCCAATGGCATCGACCTCACCCGCTTCGGCGAGGCGGCACAGCGCCACGACGCGCGGGAGCCCAACAAGCGCTTCACCGTCTGCTTCCTCGGCCGCGTCTGCCCGATCAAGGACGTCATCACCTTCATCAGCGCCATGCGACTCGTCGCGGACAAGGTGCCCGACGTTCACGTGCGCATCCTCGGCCCCATGGATGAAGACCCGGAATACGCCGACATGTGCAAACGCCAGGTCGATCTCCTCGAGTTGCAGAACAACGTCTTCTTCGAGGGCAAAGTCGACGTTCTGCAGGAGATTCCGCAGATCGACGTCATGGTCCTGACGAGCATCTCCGAGGCGCAGCCGCTCGTGATCCTGGAAGCGGGCATGATCGGCATCCCGAGCGTCGCGACGGACGTCGGATCGTGCAGCGAACTGATCTACGGCCGCGGACCCGACGACCGCTCCCTCGGATCCGGTGGCTTTGTCACTCCGATGGCCAGCCCCGGCGAGACCGCGCGAGCCGTGCTGGAACTGCACGACAATCCGGATATGCGCGAACGTATGCGGGATGCCATGCGCGCGCGGGTCGAGAAGTTCTACGACCAACGTGACATGGTCGCCGCGTACGGAGATATCTACACGACGTACGAACAAGCGCCCGACCGCGTGGATCCGGCCGCGCCGCCGACTGCGGAGGCCAGCGGCGAAGATCTCCAAAGCACGGCGATCGAGCCGATCGAGTCCGAGACCCCGAATTCC
>Ga0070728_10006377_pt1 | contig 11212 bp, 4 predicted proteins | sample tdDd471_FD_66723 | JGI IMG/M metagenome (GOLD analysis project Ga0070728, IMG submission 66723) | Marine sediment microbial communities from the Atlantic coast under amendment with organic carbon and nitrate - tdDd47.1 | ecosystem: Environmental > Aquatic > Marine > Coastal > Sediment | place...
TGCAGCAATACCTCCGGGCTGATTCCATTGTCACTGCTTTGTGTTACTTCTATATTGCCATGCACATTTTCATTGGCTGAGTGAGTGAGGTCGACATTACCACCGTTTGTCCAGCTAGCTTCCACGCGCAGCTTTTTACCGCCAAAACATTTGTAGGTATATTTGTAGCAGTCCCAAGGTTGATCGTCGCAGTAAAGATCATCGCGGGTGGTAAGCAGGTTGCCATTAGCGTTATAGGTATTTGTTCTGCAGTGTTCATCCGGGATGCCATCGCAGTCGTGATCGTTTTCTTCTGTTAAAATATTTCCCATCTCGTCATAGCTGAAGTTATGGCAAACTAAAGTGTGCTCGGCAAATTCGTCAAAAATCTCTTCTGTCAGTACGCGACCTTTTGAATCGTAGGCATAGTTTGTAGTTTTTTCGAAGTTGTTGTTGCATTCATTATCTGATTTGAATTCTGCCAGATTTCCATTGTCATCATAGCTGTAGTAATGGCAAAGGTCGTGAGAGTCTTGACAGTAGAAATCCCAAATCTCTGTTAACATATTGCCATCTTCATCATAGGTGAAGGTTTTGCAGGCTCTTTCATTGTCGGGAAAAAGATAGTCTTTTGTCATTGAACTAAGCATGTTGCCATCTTCATCGTAGCTGAATTCTTCAATCAACTCGTCAATAGATCCATCGCAGTCGCTATCCAGTTCTTCGCTAAGCTTCTTGCCATTGTCACCGTAGGCATAATGACGGCATGCTTTATTGACAAGTCCGGTACAGCCGATATCTGTGGCACTGTTTATAAGCTTGCCGGATTCATCAAACAACTGATACTCGCAGACGAGCTCGTCTCCATCGCAATAGTTGTCTAATTGCTTGAAAATCTGATTGCCATTTCTATCATAACCGTAGGTGGTACACATGCCGTCCAGTGTGCCATCACAATTTCGGTCTTCATTTTTACTAAGAAGATTGCCATGTGAATCATGCTCATATTCAACGCAATATGAGGTAGCACTGTCGAAGGATTTTCTTAAATGTCCGCCTTCATCATAGGTGTAGGACTCTACAATTTCATCAGGTGTTCCATTACAATCAGTGTCCCCTAACCACTGTAATTTGTTACCGTCGGCATCGTAGGTGTTGGTGGTGCATTGTTCGTCTGGTATTCCATCGCAATTATGATCCACATATGATGTTAAAACTTCGCAGATTTTTCCTGCTGTGTCGTCAATAATGTCGCCGTCGGTGTCGGGATTTTCAAAACCGGATCTGTTTGCATCGCCTTTGGCTACAATGTTGGAGTCGTCCAGTTCTTCGCTGTCAACCATTTTGTTGCTGTTGTTATCACCGAATATTGTGAAGTTCGACAATATGCGGAAGGCGAGCAAATCGGCCATTTCCGGGTTCAGGATTTTGTCAATTACGATTTCACCATCTTTGTTTTTGTCCAGCGTTGAAAGCTCATCGCTGCTCAATAAGTCGCTTATATCAAGCCCTGCAACAAGTTCGCTGCTTTGATCTGCCATCCACTTTAATCTGTCCTGATAAGATGCAAATGGTATGAATCCTCCCAACTCGAGGGAAATTCTAACAGCAGTTTCGTCGAGTGTTCGACCTTCAAGAACGAACTGGCTTTGTTCCGGCAGCTTGAAATCTATCGCACAAAACGATTCCTCACTTGGTACCAGGGCTTTGAGCAGCATGTTTTCATTGTCTATCATATCCACTGCGACAAAGCTTTTGCTGCTGCTTAATAGTTTGCCATCAATTGTATTGCATTCTGCCGGGTCGGCCAGAAAGATGCTTTCGAGCCTAAACTCGGCTCTGTTCCATTTGACCAGATGTATATCTGCACCTGCTTCTGCATAAGCTGCGAAGGCAATTCTCACAACTGCGGGGTTACCATCACCCGAACCACCACCAAGCTTAAAGCTTGGTTCGAATGTAGTATCTTGCTCGTTCGGTATATCCAAATCACTGTTGCTGGTGCATGAAACAACCAACAGACACAGCAATAAAATGGATGAAAGAGCGGTAAATAAATAATTGTGTGTGTATTTATTCATAATTACCTCCTGTTTACAGCTTTTTTATAGCTTGCTTGCCAACAGTATTGCCGGAAGCTTGTTTTTTAATTTTCACATTGCTAAGTGGAAACATTTGCACGTTTAAACGCTGAACGACTTCTACTGGCTGATCTTCCAGTAATATGCCTTCCACCTGTTTCATGTATTCTCGTGTGAGTTCGCGTATGGACTCTGATTGCTTATGCGAAATCGACATGGTTAAACCAAGCACCAAACGTTGATCCTGTTCAAGCTCGTCAATGCAAAGTTTTCCCAGCTCTATCATTTGTCGATGGAAGTTGCGCAGTGCCAGAGAGGCAGGTTCGCTGTCCTGATTGCTGTCATCAAAGTTGCCGATGAATGGATCTGCCTGTTTCAATTTGCCGGACTCATCCCGAACTAAAAAACCTAACGATAAAAGTTTAGCCACACCTTTAACGGCCTGTTTGGCTGTTAGATGCAAACGCATTCTGTTTGACATCCATTGGCCGTCTTCCTTAAAATCATCCAGGTTGACAAGCTCGCGAAGGGCAGGGAGGCGCCAGTCTTCATAGAACTCGTAGCGAATCTGTTTTCCCTTTTGGCGATTTTTGAATCCGTTGAATTGCTTGAGCTGTTCCAGGCAGTGATTTTTGTCTGCATCGGAATCTGCTTGAGCAAATGAGGCAAGTAAACTCAGGTATTGAATCTGCTTGACGTTCAGGCCCAGTGCGCCTCCGAAGCGACGCGCAGCCTGCTGACTCATTGGAATGCGCCCTTTTAAAAGTTGCCAGAAATGATTGGAGTTTACAGAATAGCCGGCTTTCTTTTGTAAATAGCGATAGCTGATATCTGCATCCTGCCGGTGCAAATCCAGATATGCGTCGTTTAAAAAACGTCGGTGATCCGTATAATCGTAGATGTTAATAGTTAATGATGCCTTTTTCATTTTGCTGTACCAATCCTCTTTGTCATTGGTACGAGTATACAGTCAGATATTTTCATGGCAAGCGTAAATTCGTATCGAAATATAAAAACTGTGTAGAAAAAATACACAATAGTACATGTTAAAAGATAAAAAAAGTAAGTAAAAACAGCAGAGAAAGTCTGGTGGTATGGTATGTAAAAAGTAAAAAAGTTATAAAAACTATACACAGTTGAAAATATGGTGTAGGCAAAAAAGAATGCAAATAAATAAAAACCCCGTTGAAAAATATCAACGGGGGAAGTTTGTTGAATTCATCACCAGCGAATGTGGTGAATAAATATGTGTTATGGCGAAACGTTAGCCAAGGCAAGCCTTGAGATCGTTTTCGACAGTTGTGCAAGGCATAATATTGAAGTTTTCTACCAGTACGTTCAAAACTGCCGGGCTGACGAATGCGGGCAAGGTCGGTCCTAACCTAATGTTTTTAATGCCTAAATGCAAGAGTGAAAGTAAAATGACCACTGCTTTTTGTTCGTACCACGAAAGGATAAACGACAGTGGCAAGCCGTTAACGTCGGTGCCGAATGCATCGGCCAGAGCCATGGCAATTTGCACCGCAGAATAGGCATCGTTACATTGACCAACATCCAAAAGGCGAGGAATTCCGGCGATATCGCCGAATTCAAGTTTGTTGAAACGGAATTTTCCACAGGCCAGTGTAAGGATAACGCAGTCGTCCGGTACGGCCTGGCTGAAATCGGTATAGTAGTTTCGACCGGATTTGGCACCGTCGCAGCCACCAAGCAGGAAGAAGTGCTTGATATTACCGTCTTTTACCGCTTCGATAACCTTGTCGGCCACGCCTAAAACAGCGTTTCTGGCAAAGCCGATGGTAATGAATTTTTCTGCTTCATCTTCAGTAAATCCGGGGGCTTCCAGGGCTGATTCTATAACTTCTGAAAAATCATAGCCATCGATATGGGTCACGTCGGGCCATGCAACCAAATCGGTGGTGAAGATGCGAGCCTGATAGTTTTCCTTGGGTTTCTGGATGCAGTTGGTGGTCATCAGAATGGCACCGGGGAAGGCTTCGAATTCTTTGCGCTGGTTTTGCCATGCGCTACCATAGTTCCCGACCAGATGCTTGTATTTTTTGAGTTCCGGGTAGGCATTGCAGGGCAGCATTTCGCCGTGGGTATAGACATTTATACCTTTGCCTTCGGTCTGTTTCAAGAGCTCTTCAAGGTCTTTCAGATCGTGGCCGGAAACTAAAATACACTTGCCTTTTAAGGTAGTTATACGAACCTGAGTTGGTTCTGGGTGTCCGTATGTGCCGGTGTTGCCATGGTCTAAAAGTTCCATGGCCTTGATGTTGACTTCACCGACTTTCAATGCCATTCCGGTTAGTTCCTCGGCAGAATGGGTCTCGGTTAAAAAGTTGGATGCTTCATGGAAAAAGGCAAAAACTGATTCGTCTGTTTGACCAAGAATTCTAGCATGATCCAGATAGGCGGCCATTCCCTTCAATCCGTAGGTGATAAGCTCTTTGAGGCTGGTTACGTCTTCGCCTTCATCGTTTTTTCTGAGTGCGATGGACTGGGCTTCTCCTTTTTTAATCAGCTCTTCAAGGTTGCCACCAAGATCAAGTTTGGCCAGGCCGTCAAGTTCTTTGCCACTGTATAAACCTTTTGCAATTTCACGTACTTCGGCTGCCTGCTGGATTAGTTTCTGCAGTCGTGCCGGGTCGAAATTTACGTTGGTAATAGTGGTGAAAAATGCCTCGGTGACAAACCTATCCACTTTTTCGTTTCTTACATTTGCCCGGTGAGCATACATGGAAATACTTTTGGAAGCAGCAAGTAACAAATCCTGAAGTGCCGCAACATCAGGCTGTTTGCCGCAAACACCGATTTTCTCGCATCCTGTACCCTTGGCTGTTTGTTCGCATTGGTAGCAAAACATATTTATTCTCCTTGTTTGTGGTTAGAAATAAAAACTCTTCTATCTTGTTGAATATATATAACTTATCTGCAAAATAATCATAGCTGACTTATGTTATAATTCTTTAGTAGAAATAAGAGTCCTAATACCCGTATTGAATTGCAAGAAACTGCTTACTAAAAACTTCCCCAAGATCTATGTTAGACTTCTGGGATCTAATCGGACGTTTAGTATTTATCTTTAAAGAGAACTTAAAAAAATTATCTTTAACCAAAAAACTCTAAATCAGAAAGCATTATCTGAATACCGATATAGGATGGTTTTGTCAAGTGTATTTTACCAAATAGTAAAAATTAAAATTGGGATTCACCAAAAGCAGGATTTTACCAGGCAAAATTAACCCACAAACAAAACACAACTTAACTTTATAATGCAAGATACATTGGGACACATCGGGTTACATGAGCATAAATCCACGGACATTTAGTTACATAGACTAACATCAGAGTAAATGAAACCACATGAGAGCGCGTCAGCAAACATGAAGCGACATGAGAGTACATGAAGCTACATTTTCCGTCCTAAGCAAATATGAAAAAAACGATAAGTGTATGAATCTACATGGAAAATAAGGCGCCCGCTAAAAGTTTGCAGAAAAAATAGTGAAGTAAATTAAGCTACTTGGAAAACAGATAGATAGGAATTAAATGGGAATTGTGGCCCAATTAGAAATAATAGAAAATAATATGGCCGAAAACAACAGGATTTGGAAAATCATAAATATAATATGAATAAAAACAGCATGTTACACTGTTGATACTGGTCCAAACAGTTGAAAATATCACTATATATCATTTGCAATAAAAAATTATGAGCCAATTTTGAAACTTGGACGAAACCAGATAAATCACAATTTTGGCAAAATAATACCAATGGGAAATATATGCTTGTGGGAATTCTCAGAGCTTCTTCCATCTCTCTATATGTGATGCAATCTGTAAAGTTGCCGTGTCTTGTAACACGACAAATGAGGAGTAACAGTGAAGAAAAAAACACAAGTAATTCTTGCCTCGATATTTTTTGCACTAGTGTTTTTGTTTGGGATAAATAGAATACATGCAGAGGATTTCTCTCCAGAACCATTGGTCAAAGAAGCTCTCGATGAAAACCCGGAATTGAAGTCGATAAGTTTTCATATCCAGTCATTGCAGCATAAATCAAAGGCTGTGCAAAAGTGGATGGATCCTACTTTGGCGGTGGAATACAGTAATTTTCCATGGGATAGCTGGAGTATGGGAGAATCTCCAATGAGTGGAATTCAATTCAAACTGCAACAGACTTTCAGTCTTCCAGGAAAAAATGCACGCAGAGAAAAAGTTATTAAAGCAGAAGCTTATGCCATGAGTTTTATGCTTGAAGAAAAACGTCTGCAGCTTGCAGCACTGATCAGGCGGAGTTATTGGAACCTTACTCTGGTGCGACAGTTGGCAGCTATTACTGAGCGTCACATAGGCCTGATTGAGCAGCTGGTGGAGGTTGTCAGGGCCAAATATCAGGTTGGAAAAGTAGGGCAGCATGATTTAATGCGCCTTCAACTTTTGCAGGAAAAACTGAAAGATGATCTGGCTGATTTTAATCGTCAGGATCAAGAAGTTTCAGCGATAATCAATGCTGCTTTGCACAGAAAAGTTAGGATTAAAATTGAGACATCTGAAAGTTTTGAATCCCGAATGGCATTGTTAAAAACCACTGATGAGCTTTTGCAAATCGCAATAGAAAAAAGACCCATGTTAAAAGCTCTGCAGGTTAAGACGCAGGCTTTACGACTGGCAGCGAAACAGGCCCAGTATGAACGCTGGCCCGACATTACATTTTGGCTGGGATACCGCATACGTCGGCAGGCTGGTATGGACAACGGAACGGATCAGATGACTTTTGGTATGGCTCTGCCTCTGCCGTTTGACTACACGGGAAATGCCAAGGCGAAATATTCCATGAACATTTCAGAAGAGTTGGCTTATGAGCAGGAAACAGAATTGCTGCTTGACAGGATTGGGATGGAATTGGAAAGGACGAGGTTAAAAAGGCAGCGTGCAGTTGAGAAAGTTGTGACCTACCGAGATAAATTGATTCCGGATGCACAGCGTCTGCGGGATTCGACCTTGTCTGCATACCAAAGTGATCGTGCAGATTTTGCCACGGTTTATCAGGTTGAATTGCAGTTGCTTGAGTTTGAACGCAGCTTGAAGATAGCCGAGTCGCAAATACTGATTCAGGATGCAGCCTTGCAGGCTCTGACTGGTAGCGATGCTATCAAAAAAGGCAACTTAGGAGGGCAAGATGCGAATGGCGCAAAATAAATTTAGGCGAGTTATATTTTCTTTTGCTGTAATGTTGATCATAGCTGTTTTGGTGGCGGGTGTTTCTGTTTTTTGGCAGTTGCAAAATGTATCAAATTTGCATCATGGTAATTTTGTCTTAAGCAATGCAGATGCTGCTGAGGAAATATATTATACCTGTCCCATGCATCCAACTATCGTGCAAGAGAATCCCGGCAGTTGCCCCATCTGTGGAATGGATTTGGTAAAGGAGAAAGCTGCAGGTAGTGACCATGATGGACATACACATGCGAGTGCTGAGGAAATTGCAGGACAGACTCTTTTTACCTGTGGCATGCATCCGAATGTTATTCAGGAAGAACCCGGCACCTGCCCCATCTGCGGGATGGATCTGACGGCTATGGAGAAACCAGCAGCTAGTGAAGGTAAGAATAAAACGGCCAAAGGTGTTGTGCTTGTAGATCCCGTTATGGTGCAGAATATGGGGGTGCGGGTGGCTGAAGTTAAAAGAGTGCCAATTTTCAGACACGTCCGCACCATTGGCGAGGTTGATGTGGCAGAAAATGAAATAAGCGTGGTCAATCTACGATTTTCAGGCTGGGTTGAAAAGATCTGGGTCGATTCGACTGGAGAAAAAATTAAAAAAGGACAATGGCTATTTTCAATATATTCGCCAGAGCTGGTAAGCGCGCAAAAGGAATATCTGCTGTCCTATAACACCACAGGTGCCACAAGCGAATTAACCAAATCGGCTGCAGAACGATTGCATCTTTGGAACATAAGTGACTCGGTATTGAACAAGATAATCAGCCAGCAAAATGTTTCGCGCAATCATATTATCACTGCACCGGAATCGGGCTATGTTCTGCGAAAAAATGTTGTAGCAGGAGCGCGAGTCAAGGCTGGTGCGGATTTGTACCGTATTGGTAATCTGGATCGGATCTGGGTAACAGCGGAAGTTTATGAGTATGATGCACCATGGATCAAATTAAAACAGCCAGCCAAGATGGAGCTTTCCTTTCAACAGGGGCGACAATATGACGGACAGGTTGCATACATATATCCCACGCTCAACCGAAAAAGCCGTACCCTAAAGGTGCGTCTCGAATTCGAAAACCCTGCGGTGTTGTTGAAGCCCGGAATGTTCGCCACAATAAGAATCGAAGCCCAACGCAAGGATAATGTATTAGCCATTCCGACGGAGGCGATAATACATTCGGGCCAGCGCAACCTTGTTTTTGTTAGCTCTGAAATTGGAAAATATCAGCCACGGGAAATAGTAACCGGGCTGGTAGGGGATAATCATTTGACTGAAGTTCTTTCCGGTTTAGAGGAGTCGGAAACGGTAGTGACTTCCGGACAGTTTTTACTTGATTCGGAATCGCAGTTGCAGGAGGCGGTGCAGAAGCTTTTGGCAGAACGATTACAGGCGAAAAATATTGGTAAACATAGACGTGATGCAGACCCGGGCAGTCGTGATGATGGACATAAACACAATAAAGATGGCAGCGGAACAACAAGCTATATGACTTGCCCCATGCATCCTCAGATAGTGCAGGATGAGGCTGGTGACTGTCCCATTTGCGGGATGGATCTGGTCGAGAAGAAACGTTAGGGTGAAAGGATCCTGAAATGATTAACTGGGTCATTGAAGCCAGCGTAAGAAACAGAATACTTGTGATGATTGTTACAGGTATTGTAATCATAGCAGGCGTTTGGGCCATGCTCAATACGCCGGTGGATGCTATTCCAGATTTGTCTGACGTGCAGGTTATCATTTACACAGAGTATCCAGGGCAGTCTCCAGGTGTAGTGGAAAATCAGGTGACGTATCCGCTGACTACTGCAATGCTCTCTGTGCCATATGCCCAGACGGTGCGTGGCTATTCCTTTTTTGGGTTTTCAATGGTCTACCTTATATTCGAGGATGGTACCGACCTTTACTGGGCGCGTTCTCGTGTACTGGAGTATCTGAATTTTGTGCAAAGTCGCTTGCCTGAAGGGGTGACGCCACAACTGGGGCCAGATGCTACAGGTGTAGGATGGGTGTATATGTATTCACTAACATCCGAAAAGCATGACCTGCAGCAGTTGCGTTCCATGCAAGATTGGTATTTGCGCTACGAATTAATGAGCCTCAAAGGGGTTTCGGAAGTTGCCTCTGCTGGTGGATATGTCAAGCAATACCAGATTGAAGTCGATCCTGAAAAGTTGCGTGCTTACGGCTTGACGCTTAAACACGTTAACATGGCAGTGAAGGATTCAAATATAGATGTTGGTGGACGTCTTCTGGAGATGGGCGAAACTGAATATATGGTGCGGGGCAAGGGCTATGTTCAATCTATCGAAGACTTACAGAACATTCCGCTTGGGGTAGAGACAGAGTCGCACACGCCGATACTGTTGAGGCAGGTTGCAAATATACAGCTTGGGCCGGAGATACGTCGGGGTGTGATCGAGATGAATGGCGAGGGTGAGGCTGTTGCCGGCATTGTGGTTATGCGTTTTGGTGAGAATGCCTTGAAAGTAATTGAGCGTGTCAAAGCCAGACTGGCAGAACTTGAATCTGGTTTGCCTGAAGGGGTTGAACTGCATACCAGTTATGACAGATCGAATCTGATTCTGCGTGCCATTGATGTGTTGAAAAAAAAATTGACTGAAGAAATGATTGTTGTTGCGCTGATCATAATTATATTTCTACTACATATTCGATCAAGTTTCGTGGTGTTGTTTACGCTCCCGGTGGGAATTCTGATAAGTTTTGCGGTGATGAAATTGATGGGGATCAATGCCAATATTATGAGTCTTGGCGGGATCGCAATTGCCATTGGAGTGATGGTGGATGCCTCTGTGGTAATGGTGGAGAATTTACACAAACACAAAGAACGCAACGATAATCTGAATCAACTGGAACTGGTGATAAAATCATCAAAAGAAGTTGGCCCGGCTTTATTCTTTTCACTTTTGATCATTACAATAAGTTTTTTACCTGTTTTTACTTTAGAGCAGCAAGAAGGGCGAATGTTCTCGCCATTGGCCTATACAAAAACCTTCGCCATGGCTGCCTCGGCTGTTTTGGCTATAACCATAATTCCTGTTTTGATGTATTACTTTGTGCGCGGAAATATTGTCAGTGAAAAGAAAAACCCCTTGAGTCGCTTGTTTGTCTGGCTTTATAAGCCGTTTATTCGTCTGGTATTGCGATTTCCGAAAATTACCATACTGCTCGCTTTGGTGATTCTGCTAGCAAGCTGGATTCCCTTCAGCAGGCTCGGTACTGAGTTTATGCCACCCCTCAATGAGGGCGATATATTATACATGCCTACTACGCCACCGGGGATCTCGATTACCAAGGCAAAAGAACTATTGCAGCAAACTGATAAAATCATTGCCAGACATCCGCAGGTAAAACATGTGCTGGGTAAGATAGGGCGGGCAGAGACAGCAACCGACCCCGCCCCACTTTCCATGATTGAAACTACTATCATACTGCACGATAAGAATGACTGGCCACCAGGAAAAACTATCGAAGATGTTATTTCGGAATTAGATCAAATGATTCAGTTTCCAGGACTGACCAACGCCTGGACTATGCCTATAAAAACACGCATAGATATGTTGGCCACAGGAATAAAAACTCCGGTTGGTATCAAACTTCTGGGGTCGGATCTGTCACAATTATCTGAAATTGGAGAAAGAATAGAGGCCATTGTTCGCCAGATGCCTGATACGCTTTCGGCATATGCAGAGCGGGTAACAGGGGGTAATTATGTTGATATCAAGATACGCAGAGAATCGGCTGCGAGATATGGTTTAACTGTTGGTGCGGTGAATGATGTTGTTAAAAGTGCCATTGGGGGTATGAACATAAGTTATACGGTTGAAGGGCTGGAGAGGTACCCAATCAATGTGCGCTATCCCCGCGAATTGCGCTCTGATGTGGAAAAGCTAAAAAGAGTTTCCGT
>Ga0070728_10006379_pt1 | contig 11206 bp, 6 predicted proteins | sample tdDd471_FD_66723 | JGI IMG/M metagenome (GOLD analysis project Ga0070728, IMG submission 66723) | Marine sediment microbial communities from the Atlantic coast under amendment with organic carbon and nitrate - tdDd47.1 | ecosystem: Environmental > Aquatic > Marine > Coastal > Sediment | place...
ACAAGTTCACCTTTGTTTTTGATTTTTATTTGGAGCGTTTTTCCGACTCTTTTTACTTTTTGTATAGCATAATCGTAGTGCTTGGTGCTCCCGATAATATCACGAAATAGCCAATCTAAGTTCTCATTACTGGCCTCTTCTAAGTAGAATTGCAAGTCAATAGGAGAGGGGTGCTTAAATTTCCATTTTTGATAAAAACCCTGCATGATTTTATCAAAACGAGCGGTGCCCCAGTACTTTTCTAGCATTTTAAAGGCTAAAGTGGGTTTGCGATAAGTAGCAAGAACATAGTTGTTAGTCGTTAGTTTTTCCGCGGAAGTATTTGGCGCCTGATCTTTTCGAATACGCGCTTTGTAGAGGTACCCCAAATGCGCTAATGGGATCTCCTCAACTAGTAATCGTTTGGTTTTCTCCGTGGACTTTTGAGCTAGTGTATAGCGCTCTTCGTAATAGGAATTGATTCCTTCATCCATCCAGGCATGTGCTCTTTCATTGCTGGCTAGAATACCATAGAACCAATTGTGGCCCACCTCGTGCGCAATTACCTCATCAAGAAAATCAGCACTTCCTACTTCGTCTATCACGGTAATCATAGGATATTCCATTCCTCCACCAGCACTCAAGGCACTTTGCACGACTGTCATCTGAGGATAGGGGTAATGGCCGACCTTCTCCGAATAAAACACCAGAGATTGCTTAAGGTAAGTCAGGGCGTCTTGCCAGTATACTTCCTCACTCTCGGTAAAAAAGGCCTGGATGTCTACCTTTTCGCTATTGGGTAACTCTACCTGGTCCAATAAGACTTTGAAGCGTTTATCGGCAAACCAAGCAAAGTCATGCACTTTTTCTGCAGTGAAATGCAAGGTTTTAAGCTGTTCGGAAGAGATAGGGGCGTCTTCATACTCGATAAATGGAGAAAGGTATTCCGTACTATCTAAATATGCTTGTGTGGTTTTGCTTTTTTGTGCTAACCAAGCTTTTTCTGCTTTGTTTTGTAGGGTTCCGGTCGCTCCGACAAGGTAGTTGGCCGGAAGGGTAATATGGACATCATAAGAACCAAACTCTGAATAGAATTCGCCATCATCTAAATAGGGCATGGGGTGCCAACCATCTCGATCATAAACAGCGGGTTTGGGATACCACTGTGTAATTTGATAAGATTGAGCGACATGGCCCAGGCGAGAAAAAGAATCAGGCAATTTGACTCGAAAAGGAGTCTCTATGATAGTAGTTGCACCTGGTAATAGTGGGTTCTCTAAGTGGATAATCGCAATATCTCGATGTTCTTTGTCAAATCGCCACCTGGCTTTCTGGCCGTCTAGGCTGAAAGCCAAGTTTGAAATGTGCCCCAATTGGCTATCTTTGGCAAAGTAAAAATCCAATTGCCCTTGTCGCAATAATTGTTGCGCAAAAGCGGTAGTTTGATCGCGATAGGCATTGGGCCAAAGGTGAAAATAGAGCTCGGAAAGTGTATCTGGAGAATGGTTCTTATAGGTGATTTTGGATTGCCCATCGAGGAGGTGCAATTCATCATCTAAACGCACCTTTATTTCGTGATTGACTTCTTGTTGGAAGTAAGGAGTTTGGCTATCCAGCGTTTGGCTCCAAAGGAGGAGTAGGATGAGGGGTATTTGTTTCATGAGGGACTCTTTAATCTATATGTATACGAAGGTTTGTGCAGATTGTTGAGTAAGAGACGAAATTGAAAGCTTATTTCTTATTTTTAAGAACTTCATTACTAGAATTTAAACATGTTCTAAACGATTTCTCAAAAGAAGGGTCTAAGCAAATGTATTTATATCTATCTATCGATTATTATTGGGAAGTATTCTTTATTTGCTGAAACCGACACTAATGGCTAATCCAGATCATATTTGTGAACAAGCAGTTTTCAAGGAATTGTTTTGGGCGTATTCCCGTCCTCTACGCAATTTTTTGTATTTCAAATGTGGCGATGCTCAATTGTCGGAAGATCTAGTCTCGGAAGCCTTTCTAAAAATGTGGGAAGCCTGCCAAAAGGTGCCTTATGATAAAGCTAAAGCCTTTTTATTTCGAGTGGCGAATAATCTCTTTTTGGATGAAGTAAAACACCGTAAAGTGGTGGCTAAATATCGAGTGCAAATCCCAGATGCGGTGCAGCACTTTACACCCGCGCATGCTTTGGAAGAAACCGAGTTTCGAGAGCGCTTGGAAAAAGCCCTAAGCCTATTGCCGGAAAAGAGCCGGACCGTTTTTTTACTCCATCGGGTGGAAGGAATGAAATACAAGGATATTGCCCTTTTGTTGGACATTAGTGTAAAAGCGGTAGAGAAACGGATGCATAAAGCTTTGGTTGAACTGCGGAAATTGAGCGAAAAGATATAAATCGGGTAGGGGAATCGAGCTGAATATCGTTTAATATCTGTAGCGCCCCCGTTGCGGCCCAACTTATTGGGTCAACAGGTGTGAAAGAGGAGAGGGGGGAGTGTCGGTCGGAAACCGAAAGGCTAGGACAGGACAGCTTCCGGTTGGAAACCGCGAACCAACGGCGAGGAAGGCGGTGGTCAAGGCAGGGAACTGCGAACCAAGGGCTTCGATTTTTGATTTTAATTCTAATTGCCCTTATCATTAAAAAAGCTATTAGTCAAATAAAGTAAAGATGTCAAAACCATTTCCGGATGATGCTTTTCTGGCCAGGTGGCTAAATGGCGAATTGAGCCCAACGGAAGAGGCATCTCTACGGGCGAGGGATGACTATGCAACCTTAAAAAGGATTGCAGAGGAGTCTTCACAATTGGAGTTGCCCTCTTTTTCGGAAGGAACGGCCTGGGAAAAACTATTGGTGCAAAGAAAAGAGAGGAAAGAAGGGCCCAAACCCAAGCTTCGTTCTTTGAAGCGTCTTTGGTGGTATGCCGCTGCTGCCGCGGTGATTGGCCTCTGCGGAATCGGCTATTGGTATTGGACGGATCTACCCACTCCAGCACTGATCGTTACAGCGATTGGCGAACAATATGAAGGGGAATTGCCAGATGGCTCGAAAGTCATCTTGAATGCAGTTGGAAGCTTGGATTATGACCCTGAAAAGTGGGCGGTTCAGCGCAAACTAAGCTTAGCAGGAGAGGCTTTCTTTGAGGTAGAAAAAGGAGAAACCTTTACCGTAGAAACCCCATCCGGGCGGATAGAGGTACTGGGTACTAGTTTTAATGTTTGGGCAAGAGAGAATCAATTGGAAGTGGTCTGCCATTCGGGAAAAGTAAGGGTAGCGAATGGCACGCATGAATCGGAAATTGTGGCGGAGCAAAAGGCGGTATTGAATGCTGAAGGCGGATTCGATATTAGTAATCTGCAATTGACCCCGACTCCCAGTTGGTTCCGAGGTTGGACGGCTTGCGAGGGCTGGCCATTGACGCGCGTATTCGATGAATTGAGCCGTCGATATGGGATCGTCGTCGATTGGGAGGATGCATCCTATCGGGTATACGATGGTGGTTTCCCCAATGATGATCTCGAAAAAGCAATTTACTTTATTTGTAATCCGATGGGCTTAGCATATACCCTCAATGAAGATAAAACCAGGGTAAGTATACGGTCAAAATGATGAATAAGGTAGGTGTTTTAGTATGGATGTTGTTCGGACTTTGGGCGACGGATGTGTATGCCCAAGCTTCTCCAAAGATTGCCTACCAATTTGAAGATATCCCGCTGATGCAAGCTTTGGATATCCTGGAAGATCAATATGACCTCACCTTTGCTTTTGATCGCCTACTCCTGGAAAACCGCGTGATCAAACGCGCTAAAATTAGAGCAGCTGATTTGAAAGAAGCGCTTACTCATCTTTTGCAAGCTGAAAAATTAGCCTTTGATATTATTGGAGGGAAACACGTATTGATCCGAAAGGCAGACCCAGAAGAAATACTTGACATCCCTGCTCCGCCCTTGCCAACGATCTGTGGTCAAGTCAAAGATAGTTTGACTGGACTAGTGCTAACGGCCGCAAATGTATGGTTGAAGGGCACAACAAAAGGGGGCTATACCGATGAGCTAGGCTCCTTTCGGCTAAAAGGGCCTTTCCAACCCACAGATACCCTAGTACTAAGTTATGTGGGGTACCAGGAGACCGCACTTCCGATTCTTCCATTGCTCAATCAACCTTGTGCGACGATTGAACTTGCACCCATCGAATTTGCCTTTGAACAAATTCTGATTAAGGATAAAGCGATCACTTTTTTATCGGCTGGGGAGCGGGGAGATGGGCTCTATTTAGATGTGGATCAATTGGGGGTGATTCCGGGTTGGGGAGAGCAAGATGTGCTACGCATGGCGCAGCTGCTACCTGGTATTAACACTACCGATGAGTCAGCTAGCAACCTTCACATCCGGGGCGGCACACCCGATCAAAATCTTATTCTTTGGGACGGGATACCGGTTTATCATACGGGGCACTTCTTTGGGATGTTCTCCTCTTTTAATTCATCTATCGTAGAGGGAATTGATATTTATAGAGGGGATTTTAGTGCTAGGTATGGCGGCCGAGTATCAGGGGTATTGGATATCAAAACAAAACCCATGCAGTTGGATTCAGTCGAAGCTAGCATTGGCATAAACCTGATCAACGCGAATGCCTACGCCAAGGTCCCTCTTTTGGGCGGCCGATCCGCCTTGTTGATTGCTGGCCGACGATCCTTATCCGATTTATTTGAAAGTCAAATCTATCAAAATATCTTTAATCAGGTGGCGGGGCGAGGCCGGATAAAAGAAGAGTTTGAGCCTAGTCAGAAGGAGCATACGGATCTTGAGTTATCTCCTAGTTTCTATTTCTCGGACTTCAACCTTAAATGGGTGATTCAGAATGATCAGGGAGGAGAAGGATCCGTCAGTTTTTATCAGGGAGAGGACGCCTTGGATTACGGTTTGTTATTTGATCGGAAGAATTTTTATTTGAATGCACTATATGAAATTGATTTATCTAATTGGGGACTCAGCGCGCAGTGGTCGCAACAATGGAATGAAAAGTGGCATTCCCAGTTCTTATTTGTATTGACAAAATTTGAAACAGCTTATAATCATAGGAATGACCTTGCTCCTGGTCAAATCGCCAGTATTATCACCCAGTATAATGCCATTTCGGAGCAGCGCTTGGAGTGGAATAATAGTTACAAGATCAATGCAGATCAGCATCTGAATTGGGGGTATCAAGGTGTGCTGAATGAGGTAGAATTAACTTGGGCAATCGATGCGCCCATATATAATGCATCCAATAAAGATGGGCGGTTTTTTGGCGGCACGACGCACTCTTTTTATATCGATTATGACTATTCGATCCCCGATAAGCTCCACCTGGATTGGGGCTTGCGGTATAGCGCCTTTGATAATGGATATACGGGGTCTTGGGAACCGCGTTTTAGCCTGGCTTATCATTTGTCGCCCGCACTATCCACCAAGATGAGTATTGGTAGATATACCCAGGTTGTCAATCAAATTGTGCTTGAAAATGACTTGGGGATTGGTGAACGTTTTTGGATCATGGCTGATAATCGGCAAGATATTACTGCCGTAACTTCTGCCCAATTCGCGACGGGGGCAAGGTGGAAGGACAAAGGATGGCTAATAGATGTGGATATATACCGGAAATGGATAAGTGGTTTGGTATCGCTGAGCCTGGATTTTGATGGAGAATGGAACAATCCTTACTCCGGAGGCAGTGCACAAATCACAGGAATGGATTTATTCTTGAAAAAGAGCTGGCCCAATTATGACAGTTGGTTTTCTTATACACTTGGGCGCACGAGCTACACTTTTGATCAGATCAACAACAATGAGGCTTTCCCCACTTTACATGATCGATTGCATCACATTAAGTGGACACATCAATTTCATTTAGGCCAATGGGAGTTTACTTTGGTTTGGATTTATGGCACAGGCTTGCCCTACACGCAAGCGACCAGAGGCCGTTTTGTTCCCAATGAAACAGAAGAGGAGTATGATACACAAATAGAATATGCCCGCGTTAATGCGAATCGTTTACCTACCTATCAGCGGTTGGACTGGAGTGGTGCCTATAACTTCCTACTCGGACGAAAACTGAAGGGAAAGATAGGCTGGTCGATTTTCAACCTAACTGACCGAGCCAATTTTTATAGCCGCACCTATTTTTTACGACCGACCAATGGAGACTATACGGATCCTAAATTGATCACTTATGATCGGAGTTTACTAGGCTTTACCCCCAATTTGTTTTTGCAATTGGAATGGTAAGCATATAGAATTGAGTAGTAGTTTTTCTACTTAAGTAGCTGGATGTATATAATCGTCAATTTTGGAGGAGGGTGTTTTTGTGTTAGACTAGGCAGATTTGATGATAATAGCCTAAGCTACTTGAAGAAAATCTAACGCAGTATAACGCAAAAAGAGCCCGCCATAAAGTGTCGAGTATATAGGTTCAGCTACTTAATTCGGTTTTAAACGATCAAATTATCTTTACTTACCTTTTTCCTTTGCTTCTGATTTATTACTTTGCGGGTAGAAATCATGTGATTTCATTCACCATACTGATATTCTGAAGGATCCAAGCCTTATTTTATAAGGTTTGATCACTAAAGACAAGATTTTTGTCTGGGTAAGGGAAAACAAATGTCCTTTACCCTTTTTTATTGTACACTTTGGCAGATAGCCTGATTGTTTAATAGCGAACACTGATATGAAAACCTTGACTTACCTCTTTGGCGGCTTATTCCTTTTTTTTCTTGTCCTTTCTTGTAATAACACCCCTTACCAAAGCGGTGCCGCTAAGCTGGATCCCGTCATCGAAAAGCGCGTGGATTCTCTACTTAGTCTGATGAATTTGCAAGAAAAAGTAGGACAAATGACGCAGTACAATGGAAGTTGGGATGTCACAGGTCCAATCCCAAAAGGAGGAGATAATGAAATGAAGTATGCTCATATCCAAAACGGAATGGTGGGTTCGATGTTGAATGTCGTTGGATCAAATGCGACTCGTAAGGCCCAAGAACTGGCCGTGAATGATAGCCGTTTGGGGATTCCCTTATTATTTGGGTATGATGTGGTGCACGGCTATAAAACGATGTTTCCGCTGCCTTTGGCGGAGGCCGCGAGTTGGGATTTGGCCGCCATTGAACGCTCGGCGAGAATGGCGGCGGTCGAGGCGGCCTCGGCTGGCCTCCACTGGACCTTTGCGCCAATGGTAGATATCACGAGAGATGCGCGTTGGGGGCGAGTAATGGAAGGTGCGGGGGAAGATCCTTATTTAGGGTCTTTAATTGCAGCGGCGCGTGTAAAGGGCTTTCAAGGAGATGATCTTTCAGATAAACAAACGATAGCGGCTTGTGCGAAACATTTTGCGGGTTATGGCTTTGCGGAGGGGGGTAGAGATTATAATACAGTAGAAATTAATGAACATACACTGGAAAATATAGTATTTCCACCCTTTAAAGCTGCGCTAGATGCAGGAGTAGCCACGGTCATGAATTCCTTTAATGAAATAGGAGGCCAGCCCGTCACTAGCAATGCTTACCTACAAAAAGAGGTACTAAAAGAGCGATGGGGATTCAATGGTTTTGTCGTGTCGGATTGGGGTACGGTGGCAGAGTTGATTAGTCATGGCGTAGCGGAAAACCCTAAAGCCGCCACGAGAATGGCAGTAAACGCAGGTTGTGATATGGATATGGAATCACTCGCTTACGTCAATGAATTGAAAGAATTGGTGGAAGAAGGAAGTGTGCCGATGGCTAATATTGATGCCGCTGTTCGTCGTATTCTTCGCTTGAAGTTTCAATTGGGCTTATTTGAAGATCCCTATCGATACAGTAATCCGGCGGCAGAAAAACAAGATTTGATGCGAACGGAGCACTTGGAAGCTGCTCGTGATATAGGCCGAAAGTCAATTGTATTACTTAAAAATGAAGATAATATCTTACCGCTTTCAAAAGACATTCAAACCATAGCAGTCATCGGCCCCTTAGCCAATGATAGAGACTCACCGCTTGGGAGCTGGCGGGCGAAGGCAACCAAAAACTCCGCTGTCTCCTTATTGGAAGGCTTGAAGGAAACAGCTAGTGCCAATACCGAAATCCTGTATGCAGAAGGTTGTAAACTGGCAGTTGGCAAGCGTAGTTTTGCCAATGAATTAACGATCAATCAATCGGATAAATCTGGCTTCCCCGCAGCAATTGCGGCGGCACGGCGAGCTGATGTTGTCCTTTTGGCGATAGGCGAGGATGCTTGGCAGACGGGAGAGGGACGTAGCCAGATGGATATCGGATTGGCCGGCGTACAAGAGGAATTGCTGCAAGCGGTATATAAAGTTAACCCAAAAGTAGTGGTTGTTCTGATGAATGGCCGCCCCCTGACCTTTAACTGGGCTGCTGACAATGTGCCCGCTATTGTAGAAGCTTGGCACCTGGGCCATATGGCTGGGATGTCGATTGCTGATGTGCTATGGGGAGATTACAATCCGGGCGGTAAATTACCAATGTCTTTCCCTTATCATGTAGGGCAATGCCCTTTGTATTATAACCATAAAAGCACGGGACGGCCATCTACCGAACCGGGGCTCGTATTTTATTCTCATTATACGGATGGTCCCAATGAAGCTCGCTTTCCCTTTGGATTTGGTTTGAGCTATACCAACTTTAGTTATGGAACGCCTAGCTTGAGCACGACTCGATTAACGAATGATAATACAATAGAAGTTAGCGTGACGGTCACCAATACAGGGGAACGCAAGGGAGAAGAAGTCGTCCAACTTTACGTGCGCGATTTGGTGGGTAGTGTGACCCGACCGGTCAAAGAACTGAAGGGGTTTAAGAAAATTGAATTGGCACCAGGGGGAAAAGAGACGGTAAGCTTCACGCTTACAGCTCAAGATTTGGCTTATTATACCGCCAATAAGAAATGGGAAGCTGAAGCAGGGGACTTCATGCTGTACATTGGTACAAATTCTCGCGATGTACAGGAACACCCTTTCGAGTTATTAGCAGCGCAATAAGAGACCAAGCTACTGTAGCCATCTCACTTCTGTCATCTCACTTCCGTCATCTGGATTCTGGCCTCTCCTTTGTCCAGTAGTATGCTGTTATCTACAGGATCAATGACTAACGATCATTTCTCCCGCAGCTCCATTTAAGCAAGGCAATACTTGGTTTCCACCGGCCTCACCAGCGTGATAGTGGTAGCCTCTTACCTCATCTTCGTGGCCTCTGCAAGCATCTAGATCAGTTGGGCTGTTCCCAGCTTTATCCAAGAGGGCATAAATACCGAATCCATCAATGGCATACCCAATCATGGGTGCATGCTGATCATTCTGGGGGATTTCTTTCGTACAGCCAGTTACTGCATGATAATGATACCCGGTATGTGGATTGACATGTCCTCCACAATCATCCAATGGGGCTAGGGTATGTGCTTTCAAGATAGCATCTGTAGGAGCCGGTGGATCAAAGTTAACACCATTGAAGGCGACGCCCATGATCCCGCTCCTGATTGTAGTCGCTCTGTTTCTATAAACAGGGTTTACCGGAATGTAGTAAGTGGTGACGTGATCGTGGTAAAAGGAAGGTTGACACTCCACGCAATGGTTCTGGTATATGTCTTCTACATTGGGTTTGGCGGCCCCTTCGCATGCCTCTTGAGAATAGGTTACTTTAATAGAGCCATCATCGTTGTATAATTTCCATTGAGCATCTGCATAGAATTCTCCAATATTGGCGATAAAATGGCCGTCAACATCATATACTTTCCCATCCTCAAACCAGATACCTCCCTTTTCCTTCCCATCTTCAATGTGAGTGGGACACCAAGGCCCCATTTGATGCTCATGCGGAACGGATTTTACCACTATTTTATAACATTCTGCTTTGGGACCTACCGAAAGTCGATGCTCTTCTTTGGTGATGTCCTCTAATAAGTTTTCTTGTATAAAATAAGACGGATTGACGGGAAGAATTTCTTCCGTTAATGTTTGATTTTCAGGCCCACAACTGCTTAGTACGAAAAAGGTCAAGAGGAAGGCTGGAAGACATTTAATTAGATTCATTTCTTTCATGTTAGTCTGCTCTTAGTAATAGAACTACCCTTTAGACGCCTACTATTTATTTTTCTTGTGCTTGGATGGACTTTTTTCTGTTTCCATAATCAATGTATTTAGATTGAAATTCCAAAGGTTTGCTGCTAGACTTGCCACTTTGCTATATCGTGTTTTGTCTCTGTATCTAAGATGACCGCTTAAAAAGCAATACTTCTTCATAGCTCCAAGGCATTCTCCACTGTAATTCTCTACCGAAAAATTGGGTGATGTTAAAAAACTTGACCTATCTTTAGGCTTAGACATAGACAATAGCTGGTTGATTGTGGTAGCAAAGGAAGAACAAGATGGATCAGAAATTTTGTTGAAATTCGCACCAACTACTTTCAACCCGTTTAACATCCACAACTCCCGTTCTGTCACCACAGTAAATACACTAAGTCTCTGACTATCTACACTGACCACTGACTTTCCGTCCTAGGGGCTACTTTGCCCATCCCTTGTTTGTATAAGATCAAGGCTGAAAAACATTTGTAAAACCTTATCCTTCTCTGGCTACAAAAATGGTCGGAGAACCCACCGTCTAAATCAAGAACTGTGAAGACAAGATTCATTTACCTATTCCTTTTTGTCAGTTTTCAATCTTTTGCGCAGGATGTCTGGACTAATTTACCGCAAGAAGATCAAGCCGAAAAAGCCCTAGACGAAGGCAACTACTCTCTTGCCATCTCATTGTATGAGGAAGCGCTTGAAACCCGAAAAACGAAATACCCAAAGGGCCTTCATTGCAGTCTCACTGCCTTCAAGGAAATCACAACAGCCATGGACCATCTTATTGTGGCCAATAGTAAAGCTGGCCGCTACAAGAAACACATTGAGCTTTGTCAAGAGTTGTCAGCATGGTCAAAGAAGGGGATGGAGGTATTCCCTAGTAAGCCAAACCCATATCTGGAGTACGGATTAGTACAAATTAAGATGGCCGAATCGTATCAGGCGCTTGACCAATATGATAAAGGCGTAGAAGTATGCCAAACCCTGGTCGACTACTTTTCGAACCCCGAAAATAACCGGCCGTTCAAGTTTGTAGCCCAGCAAATTGTCCCATTTGCGCATAGTAGGGCTGGTGAAATCTTAAAGGATCAGGGGAAGCTGAAAGACTCTGCCACACAGCATGAAAAAAGTGTCGCC
>Ga0070728_10006384_pt1 | contig 11202 bp, 9 predicted proteins | sample tdDd471_FD_66723 | JGI IMG/M metagenome (GOLD analysis project Ga0070728, IMG submission 66723) | Marine sediment microbial communities from the Atlantic coast under amendment with organic carbon and nitrate - tdDd47.1 | ecosystem: Environmental > Aquatic > Marine > Coastal > Sediment | place...
GCGTTGCCGTCAGCAGCTGTAGCGCACTCACCCGGTAACCGTACAAACCCAGGTGTCGCCAGGCCTCGGGAACAACTTCAGGCTGCCGGGCATTTGAAGGGATGGGTGAACGACTGAAATACAGCGCTCTGCCAGATTCATCAAACACCACCTTAACGACATTGGAATCGTGATACTCGGCGTCAGACTCAACCGGCACACACAAGGTCGCGACGGCAGCATCCGGATTATCAATTAACAGATCGGCAACCTGCCTGATGCTCTCCGGCGGAATCATCGGCGCATCACCCTGCACGTTCACGACAGGCGTATCGGCGGACCAGCCACGCAACTGCGCAACCTCTGCAACCCTGTCGGTGCCCGAGGCATGATCCTTATCGGTCAGGACAACTTCACCACCAAACGCCTGCACGGCTTCCGCCACACCGGCATCGTCGGTCGCAACTACCACTTCTTCGGCACCCGCCTCACAGGCACGCTCGTACACGTGTTGCACCAGCGGTTTACCCGCGATATCCAACAAGACTTTGCCGGGCAAGCGCGCCGAAGCGAGCCGCGCCGGAATAACGATTTTGAAGTTTCTTTTACTCATAGCTGTATACGATACTTCCTAATCGGTTCTGAGCAAACTGCGGATTTTCATGACCAATGCCTGCTCCTCTTCCCGTTTAAATACGGCACGGACCGGCAAATACCAAAAGTTTTCCGGCTGCAGAGGTTCAGACCCCGGTTGATACTTCACTGCGTCTTTCTCAGTCATAAGCACCGGATGATCTGACGGCAGTGCATTCAACGGAATACGCTGGTGATCATCCGCAGGCACGGGCTGCACTTGTAACCCGGCCCCGGTAAGCAAACTATAGAAACGCTGCGGGTTCCCGATACCCGCCAGCGCGGCAACCGTCACACCTGAGAAACTCTCCAATGAGCGTTGCTCCCCTGTCGAAAGATTCACCAGGGGACCGGGTATCAATTCAAAGCGATTAGCGGCTTCTTCACCGCCGTTAAACACCACGGCATCGGCTGCCTGCAATTTAGTTGCGGATTCACGCAAGGGGCCGGCGGGCAATAAGAAGCCGTTGCCAAGCAGGCGCTCACCATCCACCACCACAAGCTCTGCATCACGCTCCAACGCGTAATGCTGAAGACCGTCGTCAGACACAATCACATCAATATCGGTACGAATCAGCAGCGCCTCAATGGCAGCACGCCGGTCGGCACCCACCTGCACAGGAAATCCGGTTGACCGGGCAATAAGCACGGGCTCATCCCCCGCCAGTTGTGGATCACTGTCAGCATCCACCGGCATAACATCAACATCACGCTCACCGCCGTAACCCCGGCTAATAATTCCGGGACGCAAACCCGAAGCCTGAAGCTGACGCGCCAGCCAGATAACTACCGGTGTTTTGCCGGCACCACCGGCCGTCACATTGCCGACCACAACTACAGGCACAGGGCTACGGTAGCGCTTGAATACACCGGCGCTATAGCACCAGCGATGCAGACCGCTGATCAACCAATACAACAGGGATAAAGGCAGTAACAACCACGCCAACTTTGAATGGCCGTACCAGAGTGACTCGATGCGACGGGCGTTGGATTCGGCCATAGGCTTAGCCGGCATCTTCCTTGAACTGCATCTTATGCAGTGCTGCGTAGGCACCGTCTTGTGCAAGCAGCTCATCATGCGTACCGCTTTCAGTAATCTTGCCTGCGGACATCACAATAATCCGGTCGGCTTTTTCGATAGTCGACAGACGATGCGCAATCACAAACGTGGTACGTGACTGCATCAGATCTTCCAAGGCTTGCTGAATGTGTCTTTCAGATTCGGTGTCGAGTGCCGAGGTGGCCTCATCAAGAATCAATATCGGTGAATCTTTAAGCAAGGCTCTCGCTATTGAAATACGCTGACGCTGGCCGCCCGACAACAGCACACCCCGGTCACCGACAACGGTATCAAGGCCGTTGGGCATATCTTTCACAAACTCATCGACATGAGCCGCATGGGCTGCTGCCTCTATTTGCTCCAGGGTTACATCCTGCTCACCGTAGGCAATGTTTGCCGCAATACTCTCGTTAAACAGCGTAATTTCCTGACTAACCACACTGATAAACGAACGCAGCGAGTGCAACGTGTAATCGGTAGACGGCTGACCATCGATTAAAATTTTACCGGTGCTGACATCATAAAAACGCGGGATCAAACTCACCAGCGTCGACTTGCCACCACCCGAACGCCCGACAATCGCCAGGTTCTGGCCGGCCGGCACATCAAGATTAATATCTTTCAGAACCGCATCGCTGCCTTCGGTGTAGCTGAACGACACATTCTTAAACTCAACTTTGCCCTGCAGTGTTTCGGGAGCCAGCGTACCGGTGTCCACTTCGCTCTCACTGTCGATGACATTAAAGATGCTTTCGCCCGCAGCGATACTGCGCTGAATCGTGGCATTAATACCGGTCACCCGTTTCAGCGGTGCCATCAGCAATACGATAGCCGCAATAAAACCACTGACCTCGCCGATCCCGGGAGTTAACTGAGTCACGAGATAAATAACACCGGACAAGCCCATGGCGGTAATAAACACAGTGACCGCATTACCCATACCCTGAGTGGCAGCCAGACGCACATTCAAACGACGGTTCTTCTCGTTGATCTTACCGAAGCGGTCGCTTTCAAATTGCTGGGCATTAAAGATTTTAATAATGCGGTTAGCCTGAATAGCTTCCTGACCCGAACGGGTCACTTCGCCCACCGACTGCTGAATACGTTTGCTGTGACGCCGGAATATCTGGCCCAGGAAACGCACGACAAAGGTGATCACAGGAGCCACCAGAAACACGAATGCGGCCAGCTTGTAGTTGAGATACACCATGTAAGAGATCAGGCCGATCACCGTCAGCGTATCGCGCACCACTACAATCAACACATTCGATGCAGCCGCAGCCATCTGCTCAATGTCGTAGGTCAGCTTGGCCAGCAAACGCCCGCTGGAGTTGTTGTCAAAGAACTGTGTCGGCAGCACCAGATACTTTTCAAACACTTGCTGGCGCAGTTCCTTAATAACCCGCTGACCGATCCAGGCAATGCCGTAAGCCGACAAGAAGCCTGCAATACCGCGCGTAAAAAACAGAATCAGGACACCGACCGGCAACCAGGTTTTAATAAACTGCTGCTGCTCAGTCAGATTGTCACCGGCCTCGATAATCTCGGTCAGCGTTTTAATCAGGAGTGCAAAGCCGGTATCGGACGCGGCAAAAATGGCCATGGCGATCACAGCCGCTAAAAACACCAGCCAGTTGCGTAGTGACAATCGCAGCAAGCGGCCATAAATTTCTTTGGCCGACATTTCGACTTCGATATGCTCGCCGTCACCCTGCCCGTTGTTTTGCTCGTCTGTCACAGGTTTACTCTGCGTCTACCGTAGAAATACTGATTTCGCGATACCCCAACTTTCCTGCGATATCCATGGCCGTCACGACATTCTGATGCGTGGCATTGGCGTCGGCGCTCACGTTAATAGCCGTTGGCGAATAGTCTTCGGCCAGCTTGGTAATCGCCGCTTCAAGCGTGGCGGCACGGTTATCAATCAGCGGCTGACCGTTCACCATATAGGTGCCCTGAGCAGTAACAGAAATAGACATCCGCTTGTCCAGCACCTGCGCAGGCCCTGAACTACTGGCTTCAGGCAGGCGAATTCCGATTTGCGATTCCTGCACAAAGCTCGTGGTGATCATAAAAAACACCAGCAGCAACAACACAACATCAATCAACGATGTCAGATTGATATCAGGCTCGTCACGCTCAACGCCTTTACTGAGGTTCACTGCTCACCCTCGGAGTTCTGCCCCAACGTATCGAGATACTGTTTTCTCAGTAGTGCCTCAACCAGGGTCAATGCTTCGCGTTCCATCTGCACCACCAGTGCATCGATACGACCGCGCAAATAGCGGTAACCGATCAGCGACGGAATCGCGACACAGAGCCCGGCCGCGGTAGTAATAAGTGCTTCTGAAATACCGCCGGCCAGCACACCGGGGTCACCGACACCGTGAGTGGTAATGGCAGCAAACACATTGACCATGCCGATCACCGTACCCAACAAGCCCAGCAACGGCGTAATTGCGGCGATGGTACCCAGCGGGTTTAAGAAACGGTTGAGCTCATGCACGACATGCCGCCCCGTATCCTCGATGCTTTCTTTCATCACCTCGCGATTGCGGTGACGGTTATTCAGCCCGGCGGCAAGAATCTGCCCCAGTGGTGAGCTGTCATGGAGATTCTGGATGTGCGAATGATTGAGGCTGTCGCCCTTCACCAACTCCCAGACTTCTTTAGCCAGATTGCGGGGTAATACCCGCTGATCCTGAAGTGTCCAGAGCCGCTCGACGATGATCGCGGCGGCCAATACAGAACATACGATGATGGGCACCATGACCCAGCCACCGGCTTTAACAATTTCCAGCATATTGCGCCCGTTCCCTTACGGTATGGTTCAACCCGAATTCGCAGCCCCAACTATACCCCGCAGCCCAAGCCCTGCCTAGCCTTGCTACATAGTGCCGGCAAGCTCACTGCAGCCTCCCATAGCAGCGGATACCTGCCAGGGCCACCATCCGCTCCAAAAAGCGAACAACGATCCATATGAACGCCCGTAAGTTTCAAGACGAATCCGGTCGTCATACACCACAAACCGTAAGGCACCGGTGTCCGCCGTATTCAAAAGACAGGTCCCTGCATCAAGCCAGCGCTTCACCACTGCCTCCCTCGGAAACCCCCAACGGTTGGCGTATGCCGCTGATACCACAGCAAACTGTGGCGTTGTCGCCGTAACAAACGGCTGCGTCGATGAGGTTGCGCTCCCGTGATGCGGTACCGTCAGCCAATGCACTTCCGGCACACCCTTTCGCACCAGCAAATACTCAGCAGCCGCCTCCACATCACCGGCCAGCAATAAACGCATATCGCCGTAACGGATTAATACAACGCACGAGGCATTGTTTTCTGAACCGCGATAAGCCGCTGCCGGATGCAACACGGAGAAATCTGCGCCCTCCCACTGCCAACTCTGACCGGCCACACAATTGTATGGCTCTAATTGCCGCCACTGCGCCTGCAGCGACTCGAGCCCGCCGCTGTGATCGCTGTCCGGGTGCGAAACAATCAACTTATCGATGGACGTAACACCGAGCGCACGAAATGCCGGCAATAGAATCCGCTCACCGGCATCACCCGAGCGCCAACGCGGCCCGGTGTCATACAACAGACTGTGTTCCGGCGTGCGTACCAGCACCGCCAGGCCGTGCCCTACGTCGAACACATCGATACGCAAACCTTCCTGCGGCACCGCTTTAACACCGAACACCAGGGGCAATAGCAGAAACACACACAACGCCCGCCCCGGCAACGTCGCCGGCAACAACACCAGCGCCACAGCGCCAGGCAGATACAACAGCGTTGCAGTGGTATCGCCCGAATGCGGCTGCCACGCCGCAAAGTCTGATGCAGCAATGACTGACAAAACGGCAAAAGCCTTATCCAGACACCATGCGACCAAATCAACGGGTAACAACAGGGTGCTCACAGAACCACCCGCAACCCAATCAATGAATAGCAACGGCAATTGCATCAGCAAAGCAGGCACCAGTAGAAAACTGAAACATGGGATCAAAACGAAATTAACCACCGGCGCCACCAGCGACACTTCATCGAACCACAACAAAACCAACGGGGATAAAGCAATGACCAGCCGCCATTGCACCGGGCCTGCAAGAAGTGCGGCAACACTCCGGCCTTCGCGACGGGAATCGGCACTGCGCTCTACGGCTGCCAGATAGATCAATACCCACACGGCTGCAAACGACAACCAAAAACCTGCAGTGAACACGGCCAAAGGCCAGATAACGGTAATCACAATCGCCGCTAATGCGAGAATATCCGGGGCTCTGAATTCACGCCTGCTGAGTAAAACCAGCAAAGCGATACCCAGCATCACCAGCGCGCGCACCGCCGGCAAACCGGCGCCGGAAATTGCGGTATAGATTGCCGCAAAGACAAAAGCCGCGACACAGGCGACACGCCAACTCAACAAACGGCCAAGCAATAAACCGAGCCCTGCCGCCAGACTGATGTGCAAACCGGATATCGCAAACAGATGCGACGTGCCGGTGCGCCTGAACACCCGCCAATGGTCGTCGGTAAAATCACTGCGCTCACCCAGCAACAATGCTTTGACCATCGGCAAAGCCACCTCACTTCTGCGTCCTTTGCTCAAGTGCTCACCTAGCCGGGCTGCAATGTACCGGCGCACATCACGCAGCAAAGACTTTCCGGCAGCCCTCAACACACGGTTCTCTTCTGACTCACGCACGTAGCCAAAAGCACCAATACCTTTTAGATAGGCTTGCTTTGCCCGGTCATAGCCGCCGGGGTTCAACAGGCTGCGCGGCGCGCGGGCCCGCACAACCAGTTGCCATTGCTCACCTGCCGCAGGCCGCAGCACCGGGTAATACCAGGTCAGCTGCACCCGTGCCGGCCAACCCTCACCGGTGTGAACTTTATCGGGTGCGAATACAAAACGATGCATCGCATCGGACTCACTCAACACCGCTATAACTTCGCCGCGCAGTCCGGTGTCGACCCCCGCCAAACGCTCCGGCAGTTGCTGCTGCTGATAATTGAAGCAACAGAACCAGCCAAACAGAAACAATCCGGTCAAACAACGCCAAAAGCGCACGAGAATCAGCAAACAACACGTGCCTAGCAGCAGCGCAGCGTATACACTAAGAGGCATCAACTTTGGCAACATCGGTGCAACTGCTGACCCCAGCAGCGCGAAACCGGCAAGCCGGTACATAGCACGTCTCCGGAGAAACTCTCTTTTACGGATGGGCTACTACAGGCACGGCAAAACCGGTTCGTCCGGACCGATGTTCAAAACAAAGTTCTGATCTACAGTTTGTTCAATATCTGGTTTGTTTTCAGACCAACACATCGGGAGTCATGACTGCTGAGCAGGCAGTCGTAATGGTAGGTAATGCCAAGGCAATATTTCACAAAAGTTTCGCGCCAATTCAGGCAGAAAGAGCAACCCTGGTACCTGCACCCGTTCCGCTACATCCTGAGCCACCCCGTCTATTTTTCGGCAAACCGGCGCAGCGTTTGCCGGGCGATCTGGATCGGTGTGTTCTGCGCGTTTATCCCGATTCCCGGGCAGACCTTAGTGGCTGTACTGGCCGCTCTGGGTGCAAGGGTGAATATTCCGGTATCTGCGATCGGCGTTTGGGTCACCAACCCCCTGACTATGGCTCCGCTGTTTTATTTAGCGTACCGGCTGGGAGCAACCTTATTAAATGTACCGCTGGAGCCGTTCCCTTCGGATTTTTCTATTGAAGCAATCCGCGGGCTTGGCAGCGTCTGGACGACGACCTTATACGGTGGTTTATTTTTAGGACTGGCCAGCGCGACTCTGGCGTATATCAGCGCCAGTGCAATCTGGCGTTTGTCGACGGCATCACGCTACCGCATGCGGCGTGCGAAACGGAACAACGAAATCCAGCGCTAAGCACCGGACCATTCGGTTAAGCCACCCTGATCCAATTCCAGAACCCGGTCCATACGTTGCGCCAGATCAAGATCGTGCGTCACGACGATCAAACTTGAACCGGCCTGCTCGTTTAACTCAAGCATCAGATCAAATACGGTCTCACCGGTTTGCTTATCAAGGTTGCCGGTCGGCTCATCAGCAAGAATGACTGCGGGCCGGGTCACCAGAGCACGTGCCACAGCAGCACGCTGACGCTCACCACCGGACAACTCACCCGGCCGGTGCGTCAACCGCTCACCCAAACCTACCTGCTCCAATACATCAGTCGCACGCTGCAAGCTGTCCGACACGGCATCCTTACGCATCAGCAGCGGCATGGCTACATTCTCGAGTGCGGTAAATTCGGGCAGCAAATGATGGAACTGGTACACGAAGCCCAGCGCTTCATTACGCAACACGCCACGGTCACGGTTACTTAACGTTGCCAGGTCCCTGTCCTGCACCTCAACGGTGCCTGAAGTTGGTAAATCCAGACCGCCGAGCAACTGCAACAAGGTGGTTTTGCCGGCGCCGGAACGTCCGATAATCGCCAACCGTTCACCCGGTGCGACTGACAACTCAACATTAGTCAGTACATTCAAAGTCTGCCCCGCATCAGAGAAACTCTTATTGAGATTCCTGCAAGCCAGTACCGGTTTAGATTCTTCTGTCATAGTGTCAACCAATCGTGCATCAATCGTGTCGTAACGCATCAGCGGGTCGGGTAATAGCCGCGCGCCATGCCGGATAAATAGTAGAAAGTATCGCCAGAACAAATGCGATAAGCCCGACCTTACCGACGTCCGCCCAAATCAACTGACTCGGAAAGTCACTGATGAAATACACATCAGCAGATAAAAACTTAAAGCCGAACAGCATCTCAATGCCGCTCACTATAGCCGGCATGTTCCAACTCAGTAACACTCCGGCCAGCACGCCGAACCCGGCGCCAACCAAACCAATCAACGTGCCCTGCAACATAAAGATAAACAACACAGAACGCCGCGATGAGCCCAGTGACCGCAGGATACCAATCTCGGCACGCTTATCACGGACCACCATCACCAGCGTCGACACAATGTTGAAGGCCGCCACAGCCACCACCAGCAACAGAATGACAAAGATGATCGACTTGGTTAACTCGATCGAACGAAAGAAGTTGCTCTGCTGGCGGGTCCAGTCGGTAACGTAAACACCGCCACCGTAAGCTCTGGCTACCTGACGCACCAGACTGGCTGCACGCATCGGTTCGTTCACAGCCAAACGCATACCGGTCACGCCCTGCCCCATGCGCATCAGGCGCGCGGCATCACTAATGTGGGTATAAATTAACGTACGGTCGTACTCGTACATCCCTGCATGAAAGACCGCAGCGACGGTAAAGCGGCGCGTCCGCGGCATCAGGCCGGCAGGCGTCATCGTGCCCTGGGTTGTCAGCATCACGACTTTGTCGCCGACACTCAGGCCCAGTTCAGCCGCCAACACAGAACCGATCGCAATCCTGAAACTGCCGGGTTCGATATCATCAAAACTGCCGGCCGTAATGAGTTGGTCGATCGATGAGGTCGCCTGCTCTGCCGCAGGATCAACACCCAGGAGCTTAACGCCGGCGATATCCCGTGGTGACACAAGAATCCCCTGCCCCTCAACGAAAGCCGAAGCAGCGGCGACACCGGAATCATCGGCGGCCACCTCGTACATATAATCAACATCGGAGATAGCACCGTCGATGCCGGTAATAACGGCGTGCGAAACAATCGACAAAATACGATTCCGTACTTCCGACTCAAAACCGTTCATGACTGACAACACCACAATCAGCACGGTCACAGCCAGAGCAATACCAACGACCGAAATCAACGATATAAACGAAACAAAACGACTTTTGTTTTTCGAACGCAGATAACGCAGTGCCACGCTGAGTTCGTAAGGCTTAAGAATCACAGCACACCTCACTCATAACGCAACACCTCGGCAGGCTCGACGCCTGCCGCACGTAAGGCCGGATAAATAGTCGCCAACACGGTCATCACGAGCACCGCCACACTGGTCCAGACCACATCAGCAGTATGCAAATCAGAAGGCAATGATGTCAGGTAGTACAAATCAGCCGGCATAAACTCAAAGCCCAGAAGGCTTTCAAGCGCTCCGGCCAGCTTGTCGATGTTCAGTGCCGAATACACGCCCAGCGCGATACCGCACAGGCAACCCAGCCAGCCGATCATCGTGCCCTGAAACACAAACACCCCGACGATCGTGCCGCGTGAACAACCCAGCGTTCGCAAGATGGCAATGCCCGCACGCTTCTCCGTTACCACCATCACCAGACTGGCAACAATATTGAAAGCCGCCACACCAATAATCAGTGACAGCAATAAGGCCATCATTATTTTCTCGATACGCACGGCGCGGAAGTAACTCGCGTTCTCAATCGTCCAGTCACTGACCACGGCGCTGTCGCTAAACCGATTCTCTGCTATCCAGTTAGAAATAATGCCGGGTGCCGCAAAGATGTCATCGACCTTCACACGTATGCCGGAGACTTTATCGCCGGTGCCGAGCAACGCGGCTGCATCATCGATGTGAATGAGTGCACGGATCGAGTCATGATCCTGCAGCCCCATTTCAAAAATACCGGTAACCAGATAGCGACGCAGATTCGAGGTAAAGCCGCCGGGGCCGTTGCCTCTTTGCGGGACAAGCACGGTAATCCGCTGCCCGGGGATAACACCCAACTCACGCGCCAGACCGCTGCCCAGAATCACATGGGCACTGCCGGATGTTAATGAGTCGTAGGTGCCGCTCACCATGTGTTCATTGACCGAGGTCAGCTGTGATTCAGCCGCCGGATCCACGCCGGTCAGGATAGCCCCGGCCAGGTCACGGCCGGTCGACAGCATGGCTTCCATTTCTACAAACGGTGCACTCGCCACCACACCCGGCACCCTGTCCAGACTGGCAGACAACGATTCCCAGTCTTCTATACCCTCAGGATCGCTGACACTGGCATGCGAACTCATGCTGAGCAGCCGGTCACGCAGTTCGTTCTCGAACCCGTTCATCACCGACAACACCACGATCAATGCTGCCACGCCGAGCATTACGCCAAGCACCGACGCAACGGTGACAAACGACACATATTGACTGGCATTACGGGGCCGCAGATAACGCAGCCCGAGGAAGATCAGAAGCGGTTTTTTCAAGCAAACAGCTCCGGATTGATCGACACGCACAAAGACGCCCTATACACAAAGCCGTTAAATGGTTCTATCGATTGCGTTGTTTTAAGCATATCGGGGCGGTGCTATAGTCATCGGAGGCACTAAAAACACGAGGTTACCATGCTACGCAACGCTTTGTTCACCTTGGTACTGGGCGCTTTCGCACTACCAGGCACCGGCATCGCCGACACACTGCTTCTTGAAGATGTAGCGGCCTCACAGGAGTCTGCCGCGCAACGCCCTGCGAGGGGCATGACCATGGAAGAAGTGACCGGACGCTGGGGCGAACCTGCTGTGAAAGATGCTGCGGTTGGCGAGCCGCCTATTGTCCGCTGGGAATACACCGGCTTCATCGTGTATTTCGAAAGCAACGCAGTGATTCACTCGGT
>Ga0070728_10006388_pt1 | contig 11196 bp, 11 predicted proteins | sample tdDd471_FD_66723 | JGI IMG/M metagenome (GOLD analysis project Ga0070728, IMG submission 66723) | Marine sediment microbial communities from the Atlantic coast under amendment with organic carbon and nitrate - tdDd47.1 | ecosystem: Environmental > Aquatic > Marine > Coastal > Sediment | place...
ATCATCTTGTCCGCGTCCTTGGTCGGGAGGGAGATGATTTTGCCCGGAGGCACAACCTCCCCCTTCTTGTCCACATAGGAGACACCCAGCAGGATTTTTTTGTTCTTTACTGCCATGACAAACTCCTAATCGAAGTTAACGACCCTGATGTAGACGTAAGCGCCGGAACGCTTGGTCCACGGCAGGGGCCGAGTTTCAGTGATGAATTCGACACCGGATGGATCGGATTCGACATGCGCCTTGGTGAAGTATTCGGTGGGACCAGAGCATTCAAGATCAGCGGGAAGGCCATACTCGATGACTGCATCGGCATCGGTTACGCCAATGAGGACATAGTCTGGGTGCATCATGGTGGACACGTTGCCAGCGCCGTCGGTGTAGGTTCCACCGTAGCGGAAGCAGTCCAGCCCCTCATAATGGCCGAAGCGAAGCTGGCCCACACGAGGAGCGAGTTCTCCGATATTGAAATCACGCTTGTCCATATCGCCTTCCACGAATGGATTGCGCTTGAAAGCATTGGCGGCATTCTTGCCGCAGACCATGACATTTGGGGCCATGCCCATCTCATCAATGATGAGATCGGAAGCCATATTGATGGTCTTTGAAGGATCAACGCCGGAATCATTCCACATAGCCCCGGCACCAAGCACGATCTGATGCGCGGCAGGCATTTGGTAGTCGATCTCGAACTGGATGTTATCCTGATTCACGGTGATCTTACCGCCACAGAGAGCCTGAGCGCACATGTATTCCGTGGTCAGTTCGCAGTCATCCTTGATGTCTTGCAGATCACCGGCCACGGAACGCTTGATCTCTCCCTCGGTCACGCCGGGCTTGAGAATGGGGGAAGCGCCAGGTTCCGGAACTTCCAACAGTTCGGGCGCGGTGTAATGCACCTTGGGACGCATGCGCGGAGCGGTAACGGTCTTCATCTCGCGGGCACGTTTGGACACCAGAGTGCCGCCCTCCACTGGAGTGACAAAGGGAACCAGAGTCTTGCCGCCGGAAATGATTTCCAAATCGAACTTGGAAGCGCGACTCGGCGGGCGGCGTTTGAAAAACAGGTCCTTGAAAAGGCTGGGTACCACCTTGCGCTTTTCAATGGTGCCGGTCAGAACGCGTTTATTGAAATAGAAATCCAACATGGTGGTTTCTCCTACAGGACGTAGAGGCCTTTGGCCTCAAGGTTGGCGATGGCTGCCACAATCTGGGCCTCGTTGGCACTGCCAAAATCGAGTCCGGCCTCACGGAAAGAGCCGTGGGCATAGAGCGGGCTGTTCTCATCCCCTGCTGCGGGGACGCTGATATCGGCAGGCAAAATGGTGACAGCGATTTCACTACCGTCACCTCCGGCCGGATTGAACGGAACGAATTTGCCGCTGGCCGATACTTTGCCGAGCACAAGACCACCCTTGAGTTCCTGAATGGAACCTGTGGAGGCCAGAGTACCGGGCTTCATAATCGGCGGATGATTCCCCAAAAAGTTGGGAGGGGTCATGGAGGTGGAATCAGTATATTTCTGCATTGATCAATCCTCCTATGCGTCCAGCTCTGCCATTTCGGCAATGAGCTGATCCTGCTTTTGAGTTTCAGACATTTCAGTCTGTCCACCGGGCTTTACGCCGCCCTGGTCAGACTTCTGAAGACCTTCCAGAATGGCGGCCCGAGAAGTGGACGAGGCAACCTCTGCCTTGGTGTCATCACCATCGCCTTCCGGCTGGGCAGAGACTGCAGCGGCAATGGCCGTGGCCTGCTCAACTGCAGTAGAAGCCTTAAGAACAGGCTCCAGTTTACCCTTGGCTTCGTCACCGAGGATGACGCCCACCATGGACAGGCATTCATCTGTGGCTGTGGCAGTCGCTTTTTCGACCTTTGCCGCAGTGTCCTTTTCCGCTTTCGTAAGCACAGCTTTTTCTGTCGAGCTCACGATTTCCTGCACAGCGCCGGGATGGTCGTTCCGGAGCTCCGCTGCCGTTTTGGTCATGGCTTCCTCCTTGAGGGATGCAATGAGTTCCTGCCGGGTCTTGATGTCATGCACCAGTCCCAACTCCAGACCGACTGTCGCCCGGAAGTGCTGACCATCCGCCCATGCGGTAGTCTCTGCCGGGTTCAGCCCGAGATATCGGGCCACATCGGAAGTAAAAATTTCATAAGATTGATCGAGTCGCTCCTGGAGATAGGCGCGATCGTCTTTGGAAAGGGGTTCATCAGGGTTACCAACGGCCTTGAATTTTCCTGCGTGCATCCAGGTTGGATTAACGCCGATCTCAGCGTTCAATTTGGACCAATCAACATGCAACTGAATCACGCCGATGGAACCAATCAATGTGCTTGGACTGGTTGCCACAATTCGCCCGATGCTCGCCCCAATATACTGGGCCGCGCTCGTCATCATGCCGTTGGCAAGAGCTGTCATGGGTTTGTTGTCGCGAACAGAATAAAGATACTCGGCCAGCTCGCGATTACCGTCCACGGTGCCACCAGGCGAATCGATATCCAGAATCACGGCATCAATGGAATCATCGCCGAGCGCATTTTCCACGGATGCCCTGACGGCTTCGTAGGAGGCCACTTCGAATCCACGAGGTGCTGCCATGGGGCGCTTTACCAAAGGACCGCAGATTTCTATCACTGCAATATTGCCATGGTCCTTGCGTGGGGCTTCTGTTTTAGCGTCTTCCCAATGCAAACCAAAGAATTGCGAACCGCTGTCCGGCCCCGAATGGGACAACCCAAAGGAACGAAGCATGGACTCCATGCCTTCATCAGAAATGGCCCATGGCGCGTTAAAAATGGATAGCCAGTCATTCATTACGCAGCCTCCTCTTCAGCAAGCCCAAGCCGCAGGTCTCGCGCGCGTTCGGCTGCACGAATTTCCGCCACTTCCTGGCCGTCGCGCCCCTGTTCCGCCACCACATCTGCGTGAGTGAGGATGTTGTTTTCCAGCCCCTTGATGGACGCCACGATCTCTTTCACAGGATCAATGTAGCCGCGAGCCGGGCCGATCCAACGAACGCCAAGGTAGGCGTTGCGAGCATCATAAAAATCAGGAGCTCCAGCCGGTACCGTCCACAGGCCGCGCAGGAAGGCCTCTTCCTGCACCATGGCCCAGTTGATCCGACAGAAATGAGCGCCAGCCCAGTTGCGATAAATAAGGTAAACCCGCCACGCTTCGAGGAGAGCCGCCCGAGCGCTGGAGTAATTGGTCTGGGAAAAATCTTTGGAAAGGACTTCGTAGGGCATGCCCGTTGCGGCGGCCATGGAACGAAGTATCAGCCGCGCAAAGGCCTCAAAATTATTGCCGGGATTATTTGACTCCAAAAGAAACGGCTTTTCATTGGGCGAACCGTACATGATGGAACCGGGAGCAACGGTCTTATGGTAATATGGATTGGGCTGCCCATCTGCGTCTTCAGGACGCGGAGCAGAATACCCTTCCGAGGCTCCGGCCATGGCTGCGTCATACGGATTCTGCGATGCAATAAACACCGGAATTGCTGCGGCCATGATCTGAGCAATCAAGCTGTACTCATAGGAGTCATCTAACAGTCGAAAAGATTTCATGGCAGGAGACAGCACGCTCCGGCCTCTGTATTGCTCCTCGCGGGTCAGCCGAAAACCATGCAAAAGACCAGGGCGATGCCCATTCTTGGCCGGGATATAAGAATACTCCGAACTGGGAAGACGCTCACCAAACGAAAACTGGGTAGGATTGGAAATCCAGTAGCCAATAGGCATTCCATCGCCATTGATATGAATGCCATCTACAATATCCTCACGCTTGAAGAAATCGGACGGAGTAGACAACCGCGAGGGATGGATATCCTGCAAGGCATAGGAAAAAGTACGCTCCGGATACATTTTTTGATCAAGCATCCGAGGCAAATAAACAAACTCGCCCTTGGTCAGAACGGAATGAATCGAAAGAAATTGAAGATCGCCAAAGGTCGCCATGCCTCTGGAATGGGCTTCCATATCCCAAATGGTGTGCGCCAGCTCCATGGACTGTTCAAGTTCGATGGCCTGGTCTTCAGTCAATCCAAGCGCCTTGCGATCCACCTTGGCCTGCGGGCGTAGCCCCGGTCCAACAATGTTGACCGCCATGGAGTCAATGACAGAAGCAGCGTTAGGATCGTTATCGACCAGCGACTCGGCTCGACGGGATATGATCTCGCGTTCAAAAGCCTCACTGTCTTGCGTTGTACGGTTGGCATGCCAGTTGGACATGGTCCCGCGATGGCTCCCAGCCACTGATTGAATACGACCCATGCCACGAGCATTCACACTACGCTGACGCGCAACCAGGCGGGACTTGGCAGAGGGAAATCTCATCGCCTCACCATCCCTTGAACAACGACCGGGCCAGCCTTGCCGTCCCATGCATCCAGTTCACCTTTCAGATACTGGATGTTGCGCCTGACTATATCCAAATCAATCTGCTCGACACTATCGCCGTCTGCCGTATAGTTCGGATCAAGCGACCTTTTCAGCGCCGCTTTATTCTCCGCCAACTGCTCGACGATTTCTTCTCTGGATTCCCAAATAGACATGCCGCAACAGTAGGCACTGTTGCGGCATCATGTCGTGGACACTATGGACAATATGGACAGTGTGGACAGAAAGTGAGTTTTTTTGGAAAAACTCACTTTGCCTAATCACACTACGCGCATCCGTTCTCTGTATTCATTAACATCGCACTGAGGGACTCGCACACCCCGTGAACCCATTTTAAATGCATTAGGGAACTCCCCTTCATCCACCAAACGGTAGAACATGGACCTGGAACATCCGAGTTGTTTGATTGCCTGTTTCCAGTTAAGTGCCGGTCCCAAATTCTTCTTATCTTCCATGCCGTCTCCTTAGCGAGTTCCAAACCATCCCGGTCGCCAGCCGCCGAGGATGTCAGATTGAGTTGGTTGCTTCTGCTTGATTTGTTCTTTGGGTTTTCGCTGAATCTTGGGTGGCTCGCGATTGGAGCCGCCCAGATGATACCAGGCAGCGCGAGCGTAAACTTCACAATCCCAGTAATCCACCTTTCTGCCTGATGGCTGCATCCAAGCCTGCAATTCATCATCAAAGAACTCGGCACACATCTGTGCCGCGTAGTCGTGGGGCATCTCATCCTTGTTGTAGAGATGGAAGCCACCCGGATCACCCGGCTCCACAGACAGCGCAGTGCTCAAGTCATCCTTGAAGAACTTGGTGTCGATGTTCACCAGCTTCACGCCGCCGGGAATCTTGATTTTGGATTTCGGAAAATATTCGATATCGGAAAAGGTCAACGGAGCATTAATATTCACCCGACCCCTGATAGGAAGCATCCGACCGCGCCTCTGTGTAGCAACGGTATAAATTTCCTTGGTCCTGTGGCCCATGGCATCCCAGAAAACCAATTCCACGCGATGTTCATTGCCTTCGGCATCCTTGTATGTCTGCCCCCAAAGTATTTCCTCCAGATCGGAAATAGTAAGCGCGTACCCGGTACGAACCCGCCATGATTCTTCAGCCTTGCCATACCCAAAGGCCACAATGACATAAGGCAGGCTCTTGTCCTGCGTATCCACCCCGGCAACCAGTCCCGCAATTCTCGGCAGTCCATCAATCGGCCCCGGCACCATCATGCGCGGACGCTCATCACACATGGCGTCGATCTTGTCCTCATCGCGCTGAACGTGGAAATCCTCCCACGGTTCAGCCTCGTAGCCGTTCTTGAAATCCTTGGCCATTTCCTTCCAATCGCTGCCGCCGTGTTCCTTGGTCCCTTTCAAAAATGCGGATACCACCTCGGACAACGTGACAAAGCGAGACAACCAGGCAGGAGTCTGAAATCCTATTCGGCGAGGCCGATGCACCTTGAGATAGGCGAACATTTCCACTCCGGAAACTGGATCACGGTACTCACCGAGCTGCACGGCCTTGTCCCTGTCATGGTCGTCCCATCGGCACCCCATGTTTTCGCACTCATACCAGCCGAGCAGCTCCGCTTCGATCCGTTCGGTGTCGCGCACATCTTCGGGCATACGAAACTGCTTGAAATGCATTCGCTGATACGAACCGCAATGAGGGCACCTGACATAGTATTGGAAAACCACCTGTGCGCCGAGCAAGGCCTGCCAGATTTCCCCGGAGGGAATGGTCGGTGAGGAAATCTTGAAATTCTTGCTGGACCATTTGTATGTTCTGAGTCGCTTCTCACCCAAGGGAATCGGCCCGGTCTCCTTCTTGGAAGAAACCTTGGGATATTTGTCCACCTCATCAAAAATAATGATCTTGATCGGCTTGTTCGCCAAGGAAGATGGCGATTTGGCCCACGCCGTATAAATCGCCATGTGCTGGAGATTTATTCGGTTGGATGAGAAATCATCCTCACTGCCCGTCAAATAAGTCGACAGCCGGGGACTTGGTTCAAGCAGCCCCTTCCTAATGCGCTTAACAATGTTGTGCTTGGCCGTGGCCTGATCCGGGTAAACGAGCATGGCCGGACCGGGATCACGATCAATGGAATACCCCAACAGCGTGTTAACCGCCTCGGTCTTGCCGACCTGGGGAGCTGCACACCAGTCCACTTCCTTGACGCCCGGAGCATACGCCGCGTCCAATATTCCCGTCACATATGGAGCAGTATCATTGCGCCATGGACCGGGTAACGCCGATTCCTGTCCAAGCACTCGGTGCTTTTCCGCCCACTCACTCGGCTTAATCCGCTTACGCTTACGCAATACCTTGCGCTCAGCCTTGCAAGGCTTGATTGTGAAGCCATCACCCACATGACCACCGGGCACCCATTTGGGATCAATGACAACTTTACATGCCACTTTCATCGCTCAGAACCGCCTCTATATTTTTCATGGACGCATATTCAGTCGCCATTTTGTCAAACATATCGATCAACGCCTGAATCAAGTCACCCGTCTTGTTGGGTTTGCCCTCGACCAACTCCACCAACTCCCGTCCACCTTTCTGAATCTCGGACTTGAAAAGAGAGGACAGTATCCCAGCCCGCGCTCCAAACTCGATTTCAACCTTGTTTCGATCAATAAGCTTCTTTTCTTCCTTGAGACGTTTGATCCGCTCTCGCTTGTATTTCTCCTGAATGAGATTCAACTCAGCTTCAGCCTTGGCGCTTGCGCGGTCTTTGTCTTCACGAGATAGGGTTTTCCCTGAATCAGTCCGTTTGACATTCAACGCAGCATAGGAAAGCAATGATTCTGCCTCGAAGACCCCATCCACACTTTTCCCCACCTTGCCCTCCCGGACATGGCGGCTGAAATTAGACTTGTTTGAGACATACCCCTCATCGACCAGAAACCCGATCGCATCGGTCTGCGTGTTGAATATCCGACGATCCTTAACCACGCTCCACCTCCATTGCGTCCACCCTTTCCCTGAGACTGGTCACCCAGACTGGGCCGGAGATTCCAAAACCAAAGACATCCACAACCCACACCTTTTTACCGTCACGCAACTTACGTTGACGCGGCGTTCCCTTGCACATCACGGACACCAACTCCATTTTGCCACCAATCTTGACGCTCATGGAGTACCGCGCACCCCGTACTATTCCTGTTCTGTCAGGAACTTTAAGAAACTGCCCGGCAAGACATGCTTCCACCTCATTCTCAGAAAGATTTATATTCAAAGCGTTTGCTTTCATTTCGTCTCCAAAGGCTTCATAAAATTCCGATACGTCACGACTTCCTCCCCAACCTGTGAAAGCCACTCCCGCACCACTGGCCGCAACCCCAGTTCTGCGATCTGCACTGCCACCTCGGATGGGCCTAAACACCCGATCACCATCCCAGACTCGGATACATGGACCTCGACCCGATTGGTCATGAGGATAGTCCGCACGGCCTCGACAGACTCCGCTAATTGCAAACCACCCGCCCCCTTGGATGTAACGGACGAACAATCGCCCTCCCCCCGTACAGAGACCACAGGAGCCGACCGTCCAATAAGCAACCGGGGAGGCAAACCGGCCTTGATCCACTCACGCAGATCGCCGCCATGGTCCTTGACGTAGTCACCAGGATCTTTGCCCTCGGGCACAGGCCACCGCTTACACTGAGCAAGGTTCTTCTCCCACCATTTCTTGACCTTGGTCTGCATGTTTAAATTGCGCTCATCCTCTTCGTTTTGCGGCTTGTACAATTCGAAATCCAACGCATTGCCTATCCACAAAGCGTCCTTCAGACGAGACCATGAACGGGCATCAGGCTTGCCACTCAACGTGCCCAATCCCACAGCCCCGACATCAAGATCTCCAGCAGCGCCATCAACCGCCATCGCGTCCAGCTCCGCCTCGACAACGATCCACGCCCGGCCAGTTTCCCTGGTCAACATCGGACCCATGGCCGATCCCGGCAGTAAAATATATTTGGTGTCACCACCAAACAGCTGCATGGCATCAGGCGTCCGACGAAAGCGCACCCGCTGCAACACTCCTTTCCAAAAAAATGGAATGACCAGCCCGCGAGGCATCCAGACCCGTTTCGGTTTATTGGTCTTGGGGTTGATCTCTTCTGGGAGGCCCCATGTCCCTCTGGGGCGCCACAAATCTTTTCCGTCTTTGCCAGGATTCCACCCCAGCTTGAATAGTTTCACAGACTCCAAGGAAATGCCTCGACCAGAGAGGTAGGCAAGCTGCTCCTTGTTTCGCAAAAGATGATCATGAGCCCATGCCACCAACTCTCCGGACTTGATGCGCCACAGCTCTCCTGGAACATCCAATGTCTTGGGATGGAATTTTGCCCGCGAACGAGGAGCAATAGGACGGTGAATAGGTCTCTCGCCGGGATCGCGGCCTATCTTTTCGCACGCCTCATGGAAATCCATGCCGCAATAGATCCGCAAGAATTCGATATTGTCCCCGCCTTTGTCGCAGATTCGACACCACCACGAGCCTGCGCCATCGTTCTGCTCCGGCCAGACACAGAAGCGATGTTCTTTCCCACCACAGCCAGGGCATGAGGAGTGGTACTCTCCCCCTTTGGTGGAGCTGATGTACCTTGGCTCGATGCCCGTCTCTCGAAGCAAATCCAATACGTTCATGATAAGACTCCCGGACCTTTGGACGAAGCAGGACCATCAAACATACCAACGGTCCGCGCTCTCAAGATATTAATTTTTCTTACTTTTATTTCTTTTTTGGACCATAGGACGAAAAAAGAGAGATAAGATAAATGTGAAATCATAGTTCTTCTTAGTCAGAGAATTGTCAGGATTGGGTCCTATGGTCTCAGACGCACGAATCCCTTGTTTTATTTCAGCAGGTTACCCACATGGACGAACCCCAATGATCACGGTCCAAACAGTCCAATGGTCTATTTTTTCCAACTATCATTATCTTTCTCCATCTCATCTGAAACCTCCTGAAGGACAGAGATCCCCCAATACCGATAGGTCCCCTTCTTCTCGTGCTTAAAACGCTTCTTCATGAGCTTGCCGAACGTCTTTTGCGGGATAGTTTTCTTGGCTGATATATTGCGTTTGAACCACCAGCGGAAAACGTCATAGATGAACGTTGCGTTGACCCATGTGTCCTCTGGTTTCTGTTCTGGGATATACCCGCACTCATCGATGAAATCGGCCAACAGGTCTTCATCGCGCCGATATTCAGCGGTAGCCTCAAGGACTTTGGCCGGAGGATTAAGCCCCTGCTCCTGCCATTCGAGGCACCCCCGAACCAACCAGGCCAGAATACCGGAGGCTTCGGCCTGCACCTTGTCAGCAAGTTCCAGATCCACAGGCCGCTCATTCTCTGCACGCGGCGGTCGCTTCACAAAGCTGAGTTCAAACGGGATAAGATGCATACGCTCCCAGAAAGCAAAATCATCTGATGAGGCATGCGGCTTGTGATTTGTCAAAAGGAAGAGTTGGTGGGACGGCTTGAATGAAACCATCCGCATATTACCGTAGCCGTAACGGCCAGTCAGGCTATCACCGCCGGTGAACCACTTCACACGGCTGGCGCTAAATTTTCGGCCGTCATCGGTTTCGGAAGCAAACGCGATCCGACTACCACGTAGGGCCATAATATCAGGAGTCGGGCCGGATGAACTTCGAGCCACACCTTGATCAAGTAACATCTCAGCTGGGATGGGACCGGCAACAGGGCCAACAACGTCCTGGATGTTCTCCACCAGAAAGGATTTACCGTTTCGACCCTGCCCATGAAGAACGGCAAAAATATGTTCCGGAGCAACACCGAAGCAGGCGTATCCAAAAATGCGCCGGAGATACGCGGCCATTTCCGCATCACCATTCATTATTTCCAGGATGGCTCTTTCCCATACGGCGCAAGGTTCATCGATGCTCTCCCACTTGGTGGGGCAAGCCTTAAGAATGTAATTTCCCGGCTCCCCCTCCCGGAACTCACCAGTGCGAAGGTCCAAGACTCCGTTGGCACAACCGAGCAACCACGGATCAGCGTCCAGCTCATCGCCCTGAATATGGAGCGGAGCCTCCCGCATGGTGTGTGCGAATTCCAGACACTTAATGCGACCTTGGTCATTATGAAGAGAGTTGACCTTCTTCTGGATAGGATTGATGAGACTTTTTAGTCGGGCCACTTCTTCTTTGTCTTTTGCAGTGTAAGCTTGGACCCACAACCCACGAAGGCGTGCATTCTCAATATCGTATGTGTCGGCAACTTCTTCGACAGCCGCCTTGACCGTATTCAACTCGTCAAGCTCCCAATGGCTGCCATTAAACAGGAGCCACTCCCTGGTCTGCTTATTGAAAACATATCGCCCACGGTGAATAGCTGCGAAGAGCATTCCATCACCCAATTGCCCGGATCGGGCACACTTCTGGATGAATTCAGGAGTAATATCTTGCTTGGCTTCTCGCTGATCCTGGCCTTCGGATAATCCGACAACGGCATCTTCCTCGGCCTTGCGAGCAGCAATCTTCTCTCGGATGTCGGTCACGTTGCCATCGGATTTCTTGCCAGTAGGATTAGACACAAGCCCCCCTCTCACCGAAAACCGACCTAGACAAGGTCTCACAACAGACCGCAATGAATACGGAATTCCCAAATTCCCACCCAACAAAAAAACCAACCGCGCACGAAAGATGCGCTGCAAGCGCCCCGTGCCTCAGGTGACCTAAGAAGGACCCACAATGATTACAGGGACTTATGGACGATTGGCTTGTTTCTTTAATACGAGGGGGAAGGGGGAGCGGAATGGGCGT